>Ga0207937_1000007_pt1 | contig 59197 bp, 40 predicted proteins | sample LakMenEpi04Sep11_FD_150668 | JGI IMG/M metagenome (GOLD analysis project Ga0207937, IMG submission 150668) | Freshwater microbial communities from Lake Mendota, WI - 04SEP2011 deep hole epilimnion (SPAdes) | ecosystem: Environmental > Aquatic > Freshwater > Lentic | place: Lake Mendota, Madison...
CCACCGACGATAAGCGTGCTGCCAAAGCGTCGGACCAACAGATTGTCGTCGATGCAAAACCAGCGACCGTGGATCAGTCCACTTGGTATTACATCGCTTCGTGGGGAACATCCGATCAAGTTTTAGAGTATCTAAAGACTCATAACCTTGCAAAGTTGTCGCTCAATGCAATTTCATGGCGCATGACAGACAAGTCCTTCTTCGACCGCTGTTTGTCGATGCTCACGGAGTCTGGTATCTACGAACCAAGCTTGTGGGCCTATGCGCTGAAGCATGGAGATGCGAATAGAATTCGAGACTTTTTGAGCAATCACGAAGCGATTGTCGCGGCGGTCCTGCCTTCGTTCGCTTCCGATTTGCTCCAAGTCGATGTGGATTCCAGGCGGCAATATGAACATCTGGATTTCAGGCCACTCGTCTTGGCTCGAACCTACTCCCTGGGGGGGCGCAGCCAATTGCTAAACGATGGTTTGCTGATTCAGTACGAGGCACTTTTGAAGAAACTTGCCTATCAGGCAACTCCTTCCAACAACGATCGACTTGGATACGTTTACTACTTGCTCTGCCAGAATCGCATCGACGAGGCATTGGCTATATTCGAAAAGATAGAACCAGCGACGCTTGAGACAAAGCTTCAGTACGACTACATGGCCACCTACTTGTCCTTCTTTCAGCGGGACTGGGATCGGGCGGGGAGTATCGCGATGCAGTATCGGGAGTATCCGCACCCACGTTGGCGCGATCTGTTTGTTCAAGCGTTGGATCACATCGCGGAACGCAAAGCGATGGAAGCTGGTAAAGTCCACGAAGGTAGTGAGACAATCGCTTGGTCGAACGCTGCAGACCAACGCATGTTGGGTGGTCAACGCGATGCAAACCTCTCGGACCTTGCGAAGAAGCAACCAAGTCTAACGCTCCAGTCATCCGGGGAGAGAGTCATCTTGGAGTACCGAAATCTCGACAAGGTGATCGTGCGTTACTATCTGATGGATATTGAGTTGCAGTTTAGTCGCAATCCGTTTGTTGCCAAAGATGGTTCGCGGTTGAGCAGCATTCAAGCAAATCTGGAAGAGGTAATGAAGCTCGCTAATTCGGCAGAACTGGTTTCTCGGACATTAGAGTTTCCCGAGGCGATGAAGAATCGAAACGTTCTGGTTGAAGTAAGCGGGGCAGGGCAAACGCAATCGACCCTGGTCGTAGCAAACTCGTTGCGAGTTAGCATTGCTTCTGCGGCGGGTCGACTACAAGTGGTGGAACGTACGTCGCAACGTCCTGTGGAATCTACCTATGTCAAGGTTTATCAACGATCCTCGGATGGCAAGGTTTCGTTCTACAAGGATGGATACACCGATTTGAGAGGTCAGTTCGACTATGCTAGTTTGAGTTTGGACCAACTCGGGCAAGTAGAGCGATTCGCCATTCTCGTTCTGCATCCTGAGTTCGGAACGGTGGTTCAAGAAGTTACACCTCCGAAGAACTAAGTCTTTGGAAACGCGACGCGCTGTGACTTACTGGACCGCGGCTTACTTTGATCGCTGGAGCTGAAACAATCGATACATGGGTTCCGCGATTTGAGAGGAACTGGCTTTGGTGATCTCGTCGGTCAAGATTTGGTCCAATTGTCCTTGAAAAATTTTCTCCGCTTGGCCGCCGTTGAAGTAAGCGGATTCTTGTTGCGTGCTGCGCATCGAAGCAATCATTTGCGAGAAGAATGTTTTTCCGACGAAGTCTTGAAAGGCTTGTTTGAGTTCGTCAGATCCGCCTGTCGTGGGCTTGGTGTTCAAGCCTGTCGACTCCATCGTTACCGCATTGATGACTTTTTTGTCGTCGTCGGTGACATTCTCGTCATCGACGGTATGGCTTACAGGTGTATTCTCTAAACTGCTTTTGAAAAGCTCGCCGAACGAAGCATGCTGCAGTTTGCTGGCTGCGGCCAGGCCATCAGAGGTTTTGGCATCGTTTTTGAGTTGATGCATACCATTTGGGCCGAGCGAGTTACACAGCGCACTACTCGATGACAAGTTCGCCATACAAATTCCCTTGCTTGTAGATTGCTTTGATGATCGAAATGACATCGCGAGTAGGCACGCTCAATACATTCAATCCATCGACCAAGTTTTTTAGCTTTGGCTGTGATGGGTCCAGTTTAGACTGAAGCTCTTGAAAGCTCTTCGGTGGACCGTTTCCACCTTTTGGCGAGATGGAAATACTGCCGAACGAAACTGCGACAGGTGCAATGGTCACATCTTCGCCTATGATGACAACCTCGTCTCGCTCGTGTATGTAGACACGCTTTTGGTTAGCCATGTTGATCAACGGCAGATTGAGTATTTCTGAGATGAACTCTACCGGCACTGTTTGATAGATTTCTGGCACTTGGACGACCACATGATTCTGATCGATGGCAGATGCCAACTTTTGGGATGCTGTATTGCTTCGGGACGGGTTTGTACTCGATTGGCCTCCCAGTCCACCATCTTTTTTGTAACTGTTTATCTTCTCAGCTACCAACTGTGAGCTAGTAAACGAGCTGTGCGTGGGATCTAGCACCAGCGTTATTTTGTTATCCTTTACAAATGGATTCAGGACACTTTGTTCCATTTTGCAACCGTTGGCCACCCTGCCAGTGGTTGGAATCTTTGGATCGTCCAATGTGACCGGTCCATTGGCGAGGGCGAACGTAATCGATTGATCCGCGCGCGGTCCAAGCATGTGGGTAAGCATAAGATTACCTCCTTCCAGGCTCTTCGCATGAACAGCACTAACTGTGCATGATATCCGATCCCCTTGGATGGCTCCGGCAGCAGGAATTTTGGCAACGACCCAAACCATAGCAACGTTCTTTGTGCTGGAAAACTCTTTCTCATTGATCCTCCCCTGCACATCTATGGACGGGTTTCCCCCCAGCCCTTTCAGTGCCTGAGCCAACGAGCGTACTGTTGGTTTGAAGTCGCCGTCGCCGGTACCTTTGAGTCCAACAACCCAGCCGATCCCCTGCAGTGTGTTTTCTTCCTGCCCCTGAACTCGACAGATATCTTGCACTCGTAATTCCGCTTGAAGTGATCCTCCTAGAACCAAAACATACGCTATGGTAAAGAACAGTTGCTTCATATCCGTCCCCGACAATCGTAATGGTACCTTGCTCACCCTGGGACATATCCGAAAACGAGGATAGGAAGCTAGTGCAATCCTTTACACCCTGTCAATCTGGCGAGTCCAGCGAAAGACCATCAAGTGGAAAAGATGACTTTAGCAATACGTAAGATAGGCGGCTAACCCCAACTGAAAGCTACTAACTCCCAAACCAACTAGGTGACCCATGTGAGAACGCCAACGAATCAAAGCGATAATCACCCCCAAAACAAGAAATGTTCCAAAGACCTTGAGAACGATAAACGGCACGATATTGGGTGTCGCTTCAACATCGTAAATGGTGTCATGCTTTAAATTCATGATCCAACGACCAACCGGGTTTTCTTCGAGCTGCACCAAAAAGTTGGCATATCGAATGGTTAGAACAATGTCGTACGCAGCGACTAATGCAACTACCGTCACATAGATGATAGCTGCGATCCAGGACATTAGGATTTGTGCCGATAGTCTCGTTGGCGTGTACGCCAAACGAGGTAAACGAATCGTCACGGAAGCCTCAAACTGGGACGTCTCCGCCGTTCGTCGCTTGGGCAGTTGTACGCTGATGGAACTCATCTTTTCCTCTCGATGTTTGGAAATGAATCGCATTGCTGAGAGGAAGCAAATACGCTTGTCACCCGTACTGTCTAGCGATTCCCGTACCAGAGTTGATTCGCTACCAATGCGCCAATCTGCGAAGGTCTCTATGTGACTTTCAGGCCCGCAGAATGGAAATTTACGAGCCTTAAGCTGAGAAAATTAATATTGCTCGCCGAGATGCAACCTTAGGAAGACTGCCTAAAGAAAGGGCAATCACAACCCGAAGGATCTCAGTAATAATGGGATCCCGGGAAATGAAATCCCTTTTTCGTCTAACTAGGTTGCGGAATCAGCCGCAAGGCCAAGTAGACGAAGAACTAGGCAGTGGCTACCGCCGATGCAAGAGAAACGACTGCCTCAGAAAGACGTTATTTGTCGTCGTCGATCTTGCCTAGTAGGTACTTCTTTGCCTTACGGCTGGATTGCTACGAGAGTTGCGCCCGTCGTCAACAATTGAAAGCGAAGTGCACCTTTATCGTACGGAGCTCGTTCGCGAATTGCTGGAGCAGGCGAGCCTGGACGAAAATGACCAGTATTTGGTACGTCTTGCAAGGGCGGATGCAGATAGACCATATAAGGCCTAGTGACCACTCCAGTAAAGAACCTCGCTCCCGATATCAGCGGTGTCAGATGTGGAAAACGTTCGTGCCCATGCCTTTCGAGCATTGCATCTTCGAAATACAAAGGCTTGTGACAAAAGACAGGAGCTGACCACGTCTTCAACGATTGATACATACCATAGGGTCTATCGGGACCAGAGGGCATTGATTGAATTGGCGGCAATCGACCTTCCATTAGATCTTCGGGGACCTGATCAGTAATCCCCTTTAAAGCAAGGTTAGGCGTAACCAACGGAGAAAGAGAGAGAGGTTCTTTCCCTGTTGGTTCTGCGATCCCAACAACCGCTGCGCCTTGATTCGCGTCTCCTTGCTCCGTCTTGGTCGGTTCCGTTTCTGCGATGGTCAAGAAAAAACGATCGCTAACAGGCTGCTTCTCCTGCGCGATCCCGATCGATGTCATCCCAGTTAGGGCGGCTACCATGCCATTGCGAAGTGATTTCTGAATTGTCTTTGTTCGGAAACGACTCGCCATTCTAACACCTCGACGATTGTGTTTTAAAAGTCGACCTTAGGGGTCCCACTACTAAGTAATGGTGGTCGACTCAGTGGTCATTTCGGCATGATGTGATTGACCACTTCATCTCGCACATTCGAATTTCGAGGCAAATGTACTAGATCGATCCGTCCAGCTACCTATTCGTTAAGCCTTCACATACAGCAATTGATAGCAATTCTATCGCCATCGAAGATTGCGTAGTCCTGCGTCTACGACTCGATCGAGAATAGAACGCTCTTCACAAACAAACACGACCTCGGCACTTCCTCCGTGTAGCAGATCGTTTCCCAGATCGGGAACTCGAACGGAGACCATAAGCATCGTGTTGTCTGACACGTTCGTTGAAATAGATCCGCGTTGCATTGTTTGATGTGCGCTCGAGATCTCTTCAACGATACCATCCATCAAGCGTGTGGGTTGTTGCATCAGCCGGACTCGAACTTTCGTTCCAATTCGAATCAAGTTTGCATCCTCATCGGATATCGGACAGTCAATACGTTGTTGGTCCCCCTCGTACATATGGCCGATGAGTTCATTTTTTTGCAACAATTCTCCCACTGCGATGACTTTCCGGAGTCGCTGGGTCGCTGGATAGTCCCAACTTGGTGGAATGAAGTCGGAAGATTGCATCGAGTTTCTTTCTGCCAAAACGAAGTACCCAGCTTTGGAAGCCGTGATCTCTAAAGATTGTCGTCTATCCAAAACTATTTTGCGTCGTAGTTTAGTGGACTCACACTCGTCCAGTAGTCGACGTAGCTTGTCTTGATTTTGAGGGTCGGCATAAGAAGCGCGTTCAGCCACTTTGTAGTTTTGCTGCGTCTGAAGCAATTGCGATTCAATAGCGATGTGCTCTTTTTCGATCTGGAGATTTTCCATTTTCAGAATAAGCTCTCCACTCGGCAACTCGGATGCTGAAGGCGGGATGCACTGACTCACAATCCCTTGTTCTTTTGCGTAAACAGGTCGTCTTTCTCCCAAAGTCAATTCGCCCGTCGATCCAAATCGATTTGGCAAAGGCATCGTGACGGCCCACGCGATGAGACACGCTACGGCGGACCAACCGAGCCAAGCGGCACGCCGTGACTGCGTTTCGCTTTCCCTGCTAACCCACGATCCAATGGACAAGGTGATTGCACTGCAGGCATAGATCAAGAACAATGCCACACCGACTCCTGCTAAATGCCACTGGCAAGCCAACGCATAAAGAAACACGGCAAGACCTATCGACATAGAAAACCGATTGGCCAATGCCAGCAAAAAGTAAATCGATAAACCGACGGATTCGAACAACGAGTTGATCACTCTCCCCTCGCATAATGCATCGAAAGCTTGCCAAGCACGCTCTCGGATGTTTTGCATCCCGATACAATCACTTAACACAAAATAGCCGTCGTACTTCAAAAACGGGTTCGCATTGAATAGAAGTGTTGTCGCAGACGAAACCAACATGATCCGAAAGAAAAGATCATGCATCCAGCTCTCAACGCTAATGTACCAAGCGATTCCTGCAATTGCCGCGACGATCGCTTCAAAGTAGATACCTCCCAATGCAATCACGATTCGCTTTCGTCTGCTACCGACCGACCATGCATCGGTGATGTCCACGTAAGGACAGATCATCCCGAAACTCAAGAGCAACCCGATGTCTTTGCATGGAACACCAAATCGTTTGCATGCGACCGCGTGCCCGAACTCGTGAATCACTCGTGTTACAACAAAAACAAAGCCGAAACCGATCAATGCTGACGGCGATCGAATGATCGACCAGGTCGGAAGACAACTAACAAACTCCGTGAATCGCATCAGCACCAGATAACCGGACGCGACCATCACGATAGTACACATCGCGAATCCTGGCCATCCAAACAGTAAAAGGAAGGGCTGAGCTGCGAATTGAATGAATCGATCAGGATTCCCTAACGAGAACCGCAACTGAAAGAGCTTGAGCACAAATTGGGCACAGCTACGTACTAAGCCGAATACAGGTGCAGTATCAGTCTGACTCTGAACGCGGGGCCGTGTTAGATCGGTTCTCGAAGGGATCGTTCCTCGAACAACTCCAGCGCTAAGGCATTGCGAGAGGAAACTCACCAAGGCAGTAGTTGTCAAACGACGCGGCCGAAATGTTTCATGGAACCGGTTTACTAGCGAGTCGATCGATGACGAACTCTCTAGCCATTGAAGAATTTGATAATCTTGTTCACTGCACTGGAAGTGAGTTCGACTTAACGGATCGGTCGCTATCCAGACTTTACCGGTTGCTTCGTCGGAAAGCTTCCAGCGGATGTCGCTGCGAAGCCTTAAGTTCCATGACGTTTCAGACGTTTCGCTCATCTAGATTTGGCCCGTCGGCAAAGGAATGGACTCACTCAGGCAAGGGCCGTAACTACTGCGACTTGGGTACGAGCTTTAGCACCACAGGCATCCCTGGCAATAGGATCCAACGATCGTTAATCTGCTGGTTCTGCACCATTGCACTCACTCGCACTTTACCAGTCGAGCCTACCTCGGAAGCATCGCCCGTAATCTTGCCAGCAAAGCTCTTTTTTCCAGCGACTCCCAGGTCCGCCGTGATCGTGACAGGTTGGTCTAGGAGTAACGTTAAGTCGACCTGCTTTATATCTACAAAAAAATCGACTCGCAATTCGTCGAGACGAGTCACTTTTGCGACTGTGGTGCCCGCGGCAGCCCATTCACCAGCCCGACGATCAATGCGAGCGACCGTTCCTGTGGTCGGCGAGTTCAACTTTAGGCGACGCACTTTGAGTTCTGCCAACTTGTAGCTCGATTCTGCTAGTTTTCCTTGCTTCTCTTTTTCCACCCTTTCAAGGTTCCTCTTGATGAGTTGTGCCTTTGCCTGCTTGACGGCTATACCCTTCTGCCTAACATCACTTTCGGATGTACCTCCTTTGTTTACCAACTCTTCGGATGATCGCAATTGCCTCATCGTCTCTTCTGCAACACTCTCGGCAATTCCTATTTCGCTATCGTCTTTCGCTCTTTCATTCGCAATTTGCAGCTGTATCGCAGCCATTGCTCTCTCTATTTCTGCATTCTCCGACTCAAGCTGCCCAATAGGTTGACCGCTTTGTACTAGGTCATTCTCGCGGATAGTCAATTCAGCAATCACACCCGTTTCTTTGGCTGCAATTTCATACGATTCCGGCGCAACGACAAGACATTGATCAAACGTTAGCCATCCAGTCTGGGCACTTGGAGGTTTTGTATCTCGTGCGTCTTGCGCACCCGTCACAGTCAGGAATAAAGAGCCTGTAGCGCCGCCTGCAGTCGCAATCATCAATAGCCAAGCCCAGTTTCGCGTCATGGCGTCCGATAAGTGGATACCAACGATTGGTCTCAAGATCGAAAGTTGCTGCGATGTTACATTGCGATTCACTCTGTTCTGTCTCATCTTAACCACATAGCGGTTCGAGCGCTGATGTCCTCGATAAAGTCCTTTGACAAAGCCCAAATCAATGGCCCACGACCCGTCGTGATAGCGATCCGGGCTGAAGCCCCAGTGGAGGCGACGGTGGTGGGCAACGAATCTTCCATCGCAAATCGCACTCTATATTCACGATTTTCCAGCGTGCCGGTAGCACTAGGTAATCTAGTCTCGACGGGCCGCCAAGTGATCGGATCCCTCACATGTATGCGCAATGGTTGCGTAGGAAGAGCCGTCATTCTTGCGATCGCGGAAGTCGATTCGTTGTTGAGTGAATTGCGAAGCTCTCGAAGGTAACGTTCCTGTATCTTCGCCTCCAGTTCCCATTGGCTATCCTGCTCACGAATCGACAGTAGCCACTTCCCCATCGGAACAGGTGTAGCGAGGTAGCCCTGAATCTGTTGGCATTCGACGATTCCGCTTACCGGCGCGCTGATGGTTAGGCCATCGATTTGTTGTTGTAAGAGAGCGATTCTATTCTCGTCCAGCTTTTGAATCTTCTGCAACGTTTCGTGTTCATACTCGATCGAGTCGCGTTCTGAGGATGTTAACGACTGGTCGCGGTGCAGCCTTCGGCTTAGTTCCGACAATCGCTGTTTTGATCGCAAGTCGTTCGCTATCCCTTGTTCATGATCTGCGCGAAGTTCCGGTGAATCGATACACAAAAGAGGCTCACCCGCCCGTACAAACTGACCGTCCTTGACGAACACTTTTTGGATGGTGCCTTCGGATGATGCAAAAATCTCACTCCCTTTCGACGGGCGCAAGGTTGCAGTAGACTCGATCTGTATCGGAACTGGGATCGCCATGACGGCTGCGACCATCAGTGAAAGAAGAACTGCCGCAAACCACCTTCTACTGGTACCAGTCACTGTTGGCGCAGAGTAGAGACGAGAATCTCGCATCACATGACTTTGCCACCATCGCGGCCTGAGGATCGATAGCCCGAGCTTCAATGTTAACGCACTCTGCTCCACACATCGAACCGGCGGTATCCCTTGCCCCGACCAAGTCAAAAGAATAGCCGTATCATGAGCGCGCGGCTCTGTGCTCTCGGCCAACGCGACACCGCGCGGCTGTAGCACGGTTTCTAACAACGTGGATGTACCCGAGGTGTTCGAAACGTCGACGAGCAACGGCTTGATCCACATCCATCGAGTGATAGAAAACGTTTCCTTCCATCGTTGCATCTCCGCAGGGAGCGATATTTCCGTTTGCGAATCTACCCGCGCGTAGTCTCGATGAAGTGCCGCACCATGATTGAGTTGCAAATCGAGATGCGGGGCAGAATCTTCCAGCAAATGGACACCATCCGCGCGTCGATCCACTTTGGTCAAGCCGGCAATTGCCGTGACTCGCCAACGTTGGCGGCCTCCGTTGCGTCGAAATAGGATGGCATGTTCAGCGTCGGCTGTGTTACGGATCTCGCTGACCAATTTCGATAACCCGCGATCTATATCAGGTGCGGATGCCGCCAGTTCGATGGTCGCATACGATCGACGCATGAACTCTTGATCTCGCTCCAATGTCCGCAATCGATAGGACCGCAAGTACTCTGCCAATACATCTGCCATTTGCGCAGCAAAGCGAAGATAGCCACGTTGACTCGACGGCCCACCGCTAGGTTTTTGGAGTAACTCTAACCATAACTGCCCCCCATCCAATGCCATGGGGAATGGAACCAGCATCAATAGAGATTCCGTTGGGTTCGCTGGACGACCTTTTACGAACGACGCACTCTGGGGTGGTATCAATACAGGTTGATGCTCCTTGCGTACTTCGTCGAGTAAAAGCAAATGAGTTTCACTAGGTAAACTGGCAGGATTCCACGATTGGAAAGATTGGTTGCCTGCGTTAGAAGCACGCGTCGCTAAATCGACAGAGTTTAGGGATTCCGATTCCAGCAGAGCAGCAGAAAGTTGCTTTTCAATACCCTCTAATCTGTCAAAACTCGAGTGGGTAGCTTCGGCGTGGTTGCTCCCGTCTGCCCCCCGCGAGTCGACTTCAAAAAGTTGTCCAGGCATCTGAATACTCGCAACCAGAATCCAGCCTTGATTCGGTTGCCATGCCCAGATGGCGGCACCATCGCCCCCCATCGCCTCCAAAATGCGAGGCAATGCGAAGTCCCAGAAATCCGATGGCTCAATGACAGACTGAGACATTTTCGTAATTTGCCCAACGATTTCTCGAATTCGATCCTTGGTTTGCTGAACAAACGGAGAATCGAGAGGGAGCGGACTCATTCGCTCCGTCAGAGTATCATAGGTGGATGTTGAAAAGGGAACTTCGCGCATCCTGGGCGGGTTACCATAATCGCTCGAATGGGGTCAATAGCGTTTGCCCCTTTCGAATGCCAGCATTCCGTTCGCAGAGAACTCAAGTAGATGATCATCAACAACACTTTCCAACGTTTGCTTTGCTTCTCATTCTTTGCGAGTGGGCTGGCTTACCAAACGATGGCGGAAGAAACTCACCTCAAATTCAACCGCGATATTCGGCCAATTCTTTCGGAGAACTGCTTCGCATGTCACGGTTTCGACGAAAAGAGCCGCCAAGCAGAATTGCGATTGGATCTACCTGAAGCCGCCTTCGCTGACCGCGATGGGATGCCCCCTATATCACCGAGGAACCTGGACAAGAGTTCGGTATGGCAACGGATCATCAGCGTCGATCCTGACGAACAAATGCCACCTCCATCGTCACATTTGGAATTGTCCGCCGCAGAAAAAGAGATCATTCGCAAATGGATCGAACAAGGAGCCGAGTACGAATCGCATTGGTCGTTGATTCGACCGCAACGACCCGCGATTCCCTCGCCGGTGCCAGGAGCGTCGCCAACGCCCCATCCTATCGATGCCTTCATTCGAGATCGACTGACCAGCGAAAAACTTGTAGTCAATTCGAAAGCCGATCGAGAAACATTGCTTCGACGCGTTTACTTTGACTTAACCGGACTCCCTCCTAGCGTCGAACAACGCAACGCTTTCTTTGGGAACGAACGGCCTGATGCGTTTGCCAGCTTGGTCGAACACCTACTCGACAGCCCGCACTACGGAGAGCGGATAGCCATGGATTGGATGGATGCGGCTCGCTACGCCGATACCAACGGATTCTCCATCGACGGTGGACGTCATATGTGGCTGTGGCGCGATTGGGTCATCCAAGCGTTCAATGATAACAAACCGTACGATGACTTTCTCTTAGAACAAATCGCAGGTGATCTACTTCCCAATCGAACGGATGCTCAAATCATTGCAACCGGTTTTCAACGGAACAATATGGTAACGCATGAAGGCGGTACGATTCCCGAAGAGAACTTGACCAACTACAACGCGGATCGAGTCAAGACGTTGGGCGAAGCGGTCCTCGGACTTACGTTCGGTTGTGCACAGTGTCACAATCACAAATTCGATCCCTTTACGCAACAAGACTACTACCAACTCTTTGCTTACTTCAACACGTTAGAAGACAAAGGACTCGACGGCAACAATGGTGTCAATCCAGCACCATACACATCGTTCAAGACGATACTGCAAACCGACGAGTTGGATTCGCTCACGAAGGAAATCGCTTCCATCGAGAATGAACTGTCCAAAGTCGACGACTCCATACTAAACGCATGGATGAACCAGCAACGTGCCATCCTTCAACAGCGAGGATCAGACTTTCAACTTCACCCTGTGAAAGTTCTAAAGATCTCAACTCCCAATCGAGGCGAAGGGTTCGATGTGGCTGGCGAAAGCCAAGTAAAGATTCGAAATGCGGGTGCATTGGGGGCTTTCGATGTATTGACCGAGCTTCCGAAAGTGGACCGACCGATCACTGGTGTGCGAATCACGGCCGTTCCACAAAAAGATCTTCCAGGAGGCGGTTGGGGACAAGGCTTGACCAAACCTGCTAAGCCCGACAAAAAAGCAAAAACGGAAGTGAAAGAAGGAGCTCCGGAATCTACCCCTGAACCCAAAGAAGAAGAACCGCAGGAGAAAGGCTCCTTTCGACTGACTGCAGTGTCGATCACACTCGACACAGTGCCGAGCGATCAAATCAATTTGCATCGGCTAGAAAGTATCCGTCGAGTCACGGCCAACTCTTGGGAGGCTGCGCACCCACCATCCCATATCTTGGATCCTCGCAATGAAACCGGTTGGTCGCCTGATCGAGAAACCGAAGGTGCGGTTTATTTGACAGCCACGCTCACGAATCCAGCAACGACCGCCAGCAATCCGTTTATGACGATTCAATTAAACTTCGGAGCTGGCAACAGCTACATTCCTGGCATGGTTGAACTGGCAGTGATCACTGGAACGGACGACGGAACAGACTTGCCAAAAGACATCGTGGAACTGTCGCACATCGATTCCGACAAAAGAACTGCTGAGGAAACAAAAAGGCTCTGGGATTACTGCTCCGAACATTGTGATTCTTTGCAAACAAAAAGAATTGCGAGAGACAATCTCAAGGACCGATGGAAACACCTAACTCAGTCCTTTCCGACCATGGTAATGAATACGGCGCAAAAGCCGCGTGAGACATTCATCTTGAATCGTGGCGACTACTCCCAACCAACGGTGGCTGTGACAGCCGCCACACCATCATCGATTGGACCAAAACTAGAAGATGCACCCAAGAATCGATTGGGGCTCGCGCAGTGGATTGTTCATCGCGACAATCCATTGACCGCACGAGTTGCAGTCAATCGACTTTGGCAAATGTTCTTCGGAACGGGAATCGTCGCAACGAGCGCAGACTTCGGCTCCCAAGGGGAATGGCCCAGCCATCCCGAGTTGCTAGACTGGCTTGCGGTGGAACTGATCGAACACGACTGGGACATTCAGCACGTCATTCGGTTGATCGTCTCCTCCGAAGCATACCAGCGTGCATCCACTGCAACACCTGAACAGCTTGCGGTCGATCCGCAAAATCGACTGCTTGCACGCGGCCCTCGGTTCCGTCTCAGCGCGGAAATGGTGCGAGATGCTGCATTGAAATCGAGTGGTCTATTGGTTCATCGCATCGGTGGCCCGAGTGTGAATCCCTATATGCCCGTCGACCTGTGGCGAGAAGTGAGCCACTATGGCAGCACCCCAGCTACCGCACAAGTGTTCGTCCAAGATCATGGCGAAAAGCTTTATCGTCGATCCATGTATACGTATTGGAAACGAACGGCTCCCCCGCCGAATATGATGGCCTTCGACACACCCAATCGCGAGGTTTGTACCGTAGCCCGCGCAGGGACAACGACTCCACTACAATCGTTAGTAACTCTCAATGATGTCCAATTTGTCGAATGTGCCAGGAACCTTGCTCAAGATGTTTTGAAGCACTCGACGAACGACACGGAACGTGTTCGCCGCGCATTTCGTTTGTGCTTAGCTCGCGATCCGAGACCAGAGGAAGTGAAGATTGTGCTTCCAATGATTACAAGAGAACTAGCGAGATACCGTGCCAATCCACAATCGGCTGCACTGGTGCTATCCAGCGGCGAATCGCCATGTGACCAAGCACTTGATCCTGTCGAACATGCAGCTTGGACACAGATTGCATCGATGATTCTCAATCTCAGTGAAACGATAACGAGGAATTAACCGTGAACCTATCCAATGATCTTGAGAACAGACTGCATCGTCGCGTTTTCCTTGGTGATTCGACACGCGGCATCGGTGCGATGGCCTTGGGCTCGTTGCTCGCCGCCACAGGGAGATCGCTCCAAGCGGACTCGTCGCGCGGAGCGATTGAGTCCCATGCAAAGGGTTTGCCTCACTTCAAACCCAGAGCCAAACGTGTACTTTGTTTGTTTCAATCAGGAGGTTTGTCGCACGTTGATTTGTTTGATGACAAACCAACCTTGCACGAATTTGCTGGCCAAGAGATTCCACCTTCGATTAAGGGAACGCAACGACTCACGGGAATGACCAGTGGACAAAAAGCGTATCCCGTTTTGCCACCGCTGAAACCAGGAAAACGATCGGGCCAAGGTGGTTTATGGATTAGTGACTTGCTTCCCCATCTCCAAACGGTCGCGGATGATCTCTGTGTTATCAAGACAGTCAATACGGAAGCGATCAATCATGATCCTGCCATCACGTTCATGAATACCGGAAATCAATTGCCAGGATATGCCAGTATCGGGGCATGGGCTAGTTATGGACTGGGAAGCGTCAATGAAAATCTGCCAGCGTTCGTCGCGATGGTATCGCAGGGAACAGGAAAGAACCCAGGCCAACCGATCTTCTCTCGATTGTGGGGTAGCGGCTTTCTCCCTAGTTCGCATCAAGGTGTCGGGCTTCGTCCCGGCGCAAATCCAGTTCTCTATTTGAACAATCCACCAGGAGTCGAGCGAGAGCAACGTCGTGAGCTTCTCGATGGGCTTCAAGCATTGAATCAGTTGCATGCGGATCGAAGCGGTGACCCAGAGACACTGACCCGCATCGCTGCGTATGAAATGGCATTTCGCATGCAAGCTTCGGTACCTGAATTGACCGACACACGAGACGAAACTGCTGAGGTTTTGGACTCATACGGCCCCGAAGTGAAGCGACCTGGAAGCTACGCCGCCAATTGTTTGCTCGCACGCCGATTGTTGCAACGCGATGTACGATTCGTCCAGCTGTTTCACCGAGGCTGGGACCAGCACATTGCAATCTCCAGGCAACTACCGAATCAATGTCGCGATGTGGATCAGCCAACTGCAGCTCTACTCAAAGATCTGAAACGGTTAGGTATGCTCGAAGATACGCTCGTGGTATTCTTGACCGAGTTTGGACGCACCGTGTTTAGTCAGGGGAAAATTGACACACCAGGAATGGGACGGGACCATCATGGTCGCTGCTTTACTGTTTGGCTTGCGGGAGCTGGAATCAAGGGTGGAATGGAGTACGGAGTGACAGACGACTTTTGCTACAACATCGCGGAGAAACCTGTGCATCTTCGAGATTTGCACGCAACGATCTTGCATTGTTTAGGGATCGATCACGAGCGATTCAGCTATCCATTCCGTGGCCTAAACGTCCGCTTGACTGGTGTCGAACCCGCTAACGTCGTCAAAGATATATTTGCTTAGCCTGCGAGTGCAAGGGAGTCCTGTCACGGCCCCAACGATCGATGAGTTCGCTCTCGGTGATCCACGTCATGGCGCCACTTGGGGTAAGGTATCGATATCAAATGGGCGGAACTTGATGGGCTTTCCATCTAAATCATCCTGGATCAATGCAACGTATGGCTCCAATCGATTGGCGGCATTCGAATCAATCAATTGATTCGAATCGTTCGAGCTCATCTGCATCACAATTCGCAACTCGATGTCGCGCATCGATTGCCTCGAAAGCCATCGGCTCAACGTGGAAGCAGAATCTGCCCAGAGAAGAACATGCAGTCCCACCGCTGGACCATCGCGAAGCAAATCGGCAAAAATTGCATCTAGTTTTGTCGCGCCACCATCGTCTCCGAATGAATACTCCTCCGAACGCCGCAGTTCACGGAAACGTGACAGATTGCCAACACAAATCAAATGCGTTGCATGGAATTGATCAGGGTTAGCAATACGATTCGCAAGATCATCCTTGAGCCGAAGTACAAACGGCTCAAGATCGCGAGCGTTGATAATCTCTGTTTGTGGATTCGATTTCAGCCGCGATATGACCTTGGTCATGGCGGGTTCCTCGCTTCGAATGCCATTCAAGAAGAAGACTTTGGCGGAGTCGCTTCCGGAGTTCATTGCATCAGAACGAATCAAAAATCCTTCGATGGCACCCGCAAAAATGCTTGCTGCGGTGGCCTCTTCGCCTCCAACCACCATGATGTTTCTGCCGGCAGCTCGATTGACAGTCTTGATGATAGGAGGGTCGATGGAGACACTGTCGCCTAACACCATGGCAAAGGCTCCTGTCTCTCGACTGGCCTCTGGTGCCAATGCGAGTCGAATGCTTCGTTCGTCCCAAACCGCAGGTTTGTGTCCTTCGAAAACGACGCGCCTTCCCATCGGATTGATCGCGGGATCATGCGGGACCTCAAACGGCTTCATGGCGTGAAGTCGCTTCAGTTGCGCATCCTTCGACAGATACGCTACTTGGAAGCCCTGATTGCTTTCGATGCGTCCACCCGATTCGTTGTAAATCGCTTGGCCAGAGTGGCGCAATCGTTCGGCAGCGGTATTGTCTTCGCTCAAAATGAGCATCGCATCCGAGCTATCGCATTGCAATGCAATACGAACTGCCATCTGAGCCAGCGTCGTGCGTGGCAATGAATAGGCCCCTCCTAATGTTTGCGAAGCCAATACCAAATGGATGCCGAAGGAACGCCCTTGTCTCACGATACGATCCATCAACATCGAGGCCTGTTGCGAAAGTTTGTCGTCTTCAACGAACAACTCTTGAAACTCGTCGATGACGATCAAGATTCGCGGCATAGCAACGTCAGGTTTCTTGCGAGCAAGACTTGGCAAATCCTGGACACCCCACTCACGAAACGCTTCACCTCGCGCATGCATGATTCGATCGACATATTCAAGAGTACTGACACCAAACTCGCGTTTGCTTTCGATACCGATAATGTCAGCATGAGGCAATTCCGACTCGGAGTAGACTTGGAATTCAACACCTTTTTTGAAGTCAAGCAGTACCAATCGCAATTGGTCGGGCGAGTACTTCATCGCAGCGCTCGTGATCATCGTGTGCAATAGAGAAGACTTCCCGGAGCCCGTCTTGCCAGCGATCAACACATGTTGGGCAGTTCCGATTCCGAGCTTCATCGACTGAACGCGTCCAGCGGCGGAGATACCGAGTGGAATCGCAAGCTGATCAGCTGCAGACGCTTTCTGTTGTTCTGCCTCAGGAATTTCGATGGGTTCAAAGGAGACAACTACCTTTCCAACTTGCGCCACCGCCTCTCTATGTTTGTCCATGATTTGACGAACGCGTTCGGATGTAGGTGGAGCTAATAGTCGAACCGGTGTCTCTTGGAATTCAGATTCGCCTAACCATGCCGTATCGGGCTCTGCGTCAGCTGGAAAGCGAATGTGCATTCCGAACTCCTTCAGTTTGGCGGGATCCGCGAAACTGGGCCAAATATGCGTTTCCGAGATACGCAGAATGACTCCCACTCCGCATCGCCCACCTGACGCCATAATCGAACACAAAGATTGCCAGGAACTATCATCGAGTCCGAATGGGAATTGATCCCAAATGATCAGTCGGTAGGGGATTGCCATCGGACCGGCATGCAGATTGTATTCGTAAAGATTCCTATGTTCATTACGTAGACTCTGTTGAATGATATCTTCCACATGACGTGCAGCCAGCGCCATTTGATCTGCAATATGGAGAGGCTGCGTCCAAACGCGATCGCCGACTAACGCAGGATCTATATCTGCAAGTGCCATTAACCACGAGAACTTCTTTCCTAGTCCTTGCGGATCGACAATCGTCATTCGCACTGTACCGGCGGGCATGGACGTGATGGCGCGCAAACATGTGCTGAGCATCACTCCATCTGAAGCCGATTCACGTTCTGGTGATCCGTGAAGTACAAGCGATCCCTCCGCCAGTAAATCAAAAACGACGGGCCAATCGGCTCCTGGGATAGCAAGTTTCGAATTGCATGCTTCAGCTTCGTTACTCAGAGCAGATTGAGGGTTCATAGAACCGATCATCCAAACCAAATTGGCAGCGTTACGATTCCATGTACCATTAGAATACGATTCCGAATTCCAATCGGGTTGCGCGGACTGTAAGAGGTTACGCGTCTCCAGCATGTTTGCGGCTGTACGCTTCGATCCTTTTTCCCATCGCTCGATTGCATAGCCTTGCCTACGAATAAACTGGTTAGAAAGTCGCTCCAGACTCGTAGTTTTTGAGATTGTCAATTCCTTCGTTTGATTGTCGAACAACTTCTTCATCGCTTCGACTTGCGGTCCCGATTTGCTATTGGTGGACTCGTAATTGGCTCGTCGTTGCCATGTTAAGTCATAGCGTCTTTGGGCTTGATCTCTCTTGAGCTGAACGCAGTCCAATTCGAATTTTTTCTGCAAAGATTCTTTCGATTCACGATAGAAGCTTTCTGCTTTCGCCAGTCCGTCTTGATGCTCTTTGCTCAGTCTCTGCAGTTCTTGCTGAAAATACTTGTCTGCGACTCTCGATCCTTGGTGTATCAAATGCGAACAAGCTCGTTCCTGCGATACCACTTCAGGTGCCATCTGCATGATGACGCGACTTAACATCGGCCTAGATGCGTAGTGCATGATCGCGGTTAACAGAACAGAACCTACCGTTGCAATCAACCCCACGAACAGAATGGGTATTGATGCGGCCCAACATCCAACCGCTGCTGAAATCGCGATCAATGGACCGATCGCGTGGTATGAGAATGATGCGAGCCACTTCACCTGCTTGTTGGTCTTCAATCGCTCCATGGCATTTGCAAGCGAACGTTTTTGTTCTTCCAATAACTTTGCTAACCGTTGCAATTCTGAGACAGCCAAAATCTCGTCGCTACAACTACCTTCTTGTTGGCGTTGTTCAGAAATGCTTCTGCCCGTCTTCAAAAGAATCCATTCATCGAACTCATCCACGCTCGTGATGATAAGGCGGCGTTCGTTTTCTAATTTTGCCTTGACATTATCTTTGGTTTGCTGAGCAATATTCTTTCCTGATTCTAGTGCCGTAGTGAGTTTTACGATCGTTTCTTCCCGTTCTCTCTTCAAGTCTGCTTTGTCGCTCGCCAACCGAGACTTCAGCTTCTCGATTCCGCTTTTTTCATTTTCCACAGACAAGAGGAGTTCTCGCTCCGCTTTGGCAATGTGTTTCTCTAATTCGTTATCCCAAGATTGGATCCGATCGTGCATCTGGCTCGCCTGATCGCGAAGAAGGACCTCTTCTTTGGTCTGAAACTCGTTCAACAGATCGCGATTGTTCCGTTCGAGAACTTCAATATCGTTCGTCCACGACTGTTTAAGTTTTTCCAGTCGACTCCGAAGTCCGCGAAACGACTTTTTCTGGGCGGCAAATAGTCGAGTATCTGAACGCGTTAAGAAAGGGAAGGAACGATCCATACAGAACCCATTGATAGAGGAGTAGCAGATACAGAGGAGTAGCAGAAGTCCCCTTCATTTTAGCAATGATTCTGGTTCGCTACGAATATTCACCTAAATTTGATTCCCGCTCGCTGGGAAGCTTTGCTCGTAGGAAGGGCGATTGCAGTTTAGAATACGAGGATTGATGGTTCGTTATGGCCTTGTCCTGCGTTGTATTCGTGCATAGTACAAAGAGATCTCCTATGTCTGTTCTTCTTCGCTCCTTCGTTCTAACGCTTTGGATCGGTGCAATGAGTTTCGGCTCCAACACAACAGTACAGGGCGAGACTCCTGCAAGCGAAAGAATCCACTTCGTCTTGGCTGGAGATTCCACCGTCACAGATGATTCTGGTTGGGGAATCGGCTTTGCATCACTTTTGTCAGATCGCGCTTATTGCACCAATCTGGCTCAAGGCGGTCGGAGTTCGCGGAGTTTTCGAGACGAAGGATGGTGGCAAAAGTGTCTCGACCTGAAGCCAAACTATCTTCTGATCCAGTTTGGGCATAATGACCAACCAGGAAAAGGGCCAGCCCGCGAGTCGGCACATGATGGCGCGTTCCGAGAGCACTTGAAACGCTACGTCGACGAAGCGCGTGCCGCGGGAATTCAGCCCATATTGATAACCTCCCTGACTCGTCGAAAATGGAATCGTGAAGGTAAAATCGAACCAACACTTGCAGAGTATGCTCGGGCGACGACGTTCGTCGCTAGGGAAAATTCTGTTCCGCTGATCGATCTTCATCAGAAAAGCATCGAGCAATGCGAACAACTTGGTCCTGTCGCTTTCCGCGCCTTGGAACCAATGAAGTTGGATGGTGCTGATCATACTCATCTCAATCGCGAAGGTAGTCTAGCTATCGGTCCCATCGTCGTGGATTTGCTCCTGAAAGAGTTACCCAGTGTTGCCTACTGCTTTTCTTCCGACAAAGTCAAAGCATCGATGGTGCCACAACCCTACGCGATCAAGATCCACAAAGGTCGACTCGACCTCGAAGAGACCGATTCTGCGGTAACGATTCGCAGTCATGGAAAACCCATGTTGGTCTACAACAAACAATCACCTTCAGTGCCTAGTGGCATCGATCCTGTCTATCATCGAAGTGGATTTTTGCATCCTGTCCATTCGCCTGCAGGGCAAATTGTTACCGCAACCTTTCCCGCAGACCATGCGCATCAACACGGCATTTTCACGGCTTGGGTCAAAACGAGCTGGAACGAACGGAGCATCGACTTCTGGAATTTGGCTGGAGGAACAGGGCGAGTCCTTCACCAACGCATCATCTCCACGTTTGAAGACGGGGATAGTATCGGCTTTGAAGTCGATTTGATTCATCGTGCAGAAGAGACACCCGTCGTCGATATACTGCGCGAGCGATGGAGAGTTTCGGCAATACCAACAGATGGAACGTATCATGCATTTGAAATCCAAATGGCACAACACGCTCAAACCGACATTCCACTCGTCGTCCAAGAGTATCACTACGGAGGCATGGCTGTTCGCGGACCCGTCGCTTGGCTGAATCCGGATAAGGCTCGAACTGGTCAACAAGAACGGTGTTCCATTGTGAATGATCTCGGGTCCGATCGCGTAAAAGGAAATCACGAACCAGCCAAGTGGATTTGCATGACGGGGCAGTCCAACGGTAATCCTGTATCTATCTGCGCTCTATCACACCCTAGCAATTTCCGCACACCTCAAACAGCGCGACTGCATCCGACCAAACCCTACTTCGTTTTTTCTCCATGCGTAAAAGGCGAGTTTGTGATCGATCGGAAGCAGCCTTATTCTGGTCGATACAGATTCCTGGTAACCGACTCTGAACTAAATCAAGAGTGGCTCAACAATCAGTGGAATGATTGGGTTGGAACTAAACAATAAGCCAAACCGTTAACGATTGATGACAGCCCTTTCGAGCTTCATTCGTTCGTCAAAGGACGGCGAGAACGCTGCGTCCTTTTTCTTTAGCAACAACGATATGGTCCAGCACCCGAATGCCGACCAATTCTCCCACTTGCGTCAAACGCTCGGTGACGGCTTTGTCCTCGCGACTGGGAGTTGGATCACCTGAAGGATGATTGTGGACTAACAAGATGGCTGATGCACTATCGCGAATAGCTGCTCGAAAGACTTCACGGGGATGAACCAAACTTGCATCGAGTGTCCCAGTGGTGATATGGTGAGTTCCTATCGGCCCGAACTGTGTATCCAACGTGACGATATGAAATTCTTCTTGCTTGCCATCTACCGCGAGCCGATGAAAGGCGCGCATGCAGTAGCGAATCGCATCCTCGGAACCGCGAATGCGCTCTGGGGGTTTGGCTTGTGTATCGCGCAAACTGGCTACGCGGCGTCCTAACTCGATTCCAGCCATAATCTGTGCGTAACTATCTTTGCGAATCGCCTTACTTATATTTCTCAATTCACTCAGCCCCGCATCGGATAGCTTTGCGAGCTCCGCGTTGGCAAATTGATTTGCGATTCGACGTCCTGCTTGGACTGCGGAATCACCAGTGACTCCAACGCGAATCAAAATCGCGATCAATTGCGCATCGGTAAGCGAATTAGCCCCGCGTTGTAGCAACAGTTCACGGGGTCGATCTTGCTCCGGAGCTTCCTTAATTTGTTCACCGTGAACATGCTTGTGCACCCAATCATCAGGATCGAGCGGTTTGGATTTCGACCATCGAAACACCTCTGACTGATCCAAAAGAACGCGGTCGAGATGCCCATCCTTTGTCAGTTGATTGATGACACGCGTTACGTAACCAGGCTGAACATCGCTGCATTGAAGCTTGGCCCCGCTGGCTGAAAACTCGTCTAAGGATTGAATCGCATAAAGTACATTCTTCAATCGTTTCTTTCGTTCTTCGCTCACCGACGCTTAACCCTGACCTAGAACATTGCACAATGGACGTAAATCAGTGCGATCGCACCTCGCATCGTCCATGCAACGGTTCGTATCCAATTGGTATGTACCAATCGATCAATCAGGGAGGCGTCCTTTCCCCTTACCAGTGCGTTGTGAATCGGCACTTGCACGAAAAACGTGCTCCCCCAAATGATAACCAAAAGAAGCCAACCAAGGGATTGCCACCCTCGTTCTACCCAACCCGATTGAACTGCACACAGAGCAGCCAGCGATAGAGCTTCCAGTAGCATCGGTGGCGCGACGATCTGGCCAATCCGTTCGGTGTGTGATTTTTCAAATTCGACAAACCGAGCATCGTCTACTGAATGCATCAACGGATAGTGCACTCGCTGAATCACCCAAATGAGACCAACGAGATACCACGTTACAGCAACGTGAGCTATTGCGATGTAGAATTCCAAGGAGACACGCTGTTAGCCGTCGAAAATTCCAGTGCCAAAATTCGGTGGTTCGCCTGTTCGCCTCGAGGGTTGCGGCCTCGGATCGAGCATGTGCGGCTTAGGAACCGATCCGGAACCCGTCAACGATTCGTTTTCTTCAGGAGACACTTCGGTATATTCGTCGTCGTAGCGCGATTTGTAGCCTGGCAGTTTTGCTCGCTCAAGCTCGAGCGTGTACTCCCCAATGACCGAGTGCTGAATGAGGTCTCTACAAGGCTGATTAATGGGGTGGGCAATATCCGCGTATAGTTTGTTGGGGTTTCCTCCCTCTACATCGCGTAGATCCTGTGGACCTCGAAGCCTGCCACCGCATTGGTTGCAGTATTGGCTGCGGAGATGGTTTTTGTTTCCGCATCGACTGCATCGGGCGGACATCTTACGACTCGGCATGGCTACGAACGGCCCGTTGCTTCCCTCGATGATCTTCAGGTCACGGATGACAAAGCACTGATCGATGGTTATGGAACAGAACGCCCGCAGACGATCTTCTGACTCTTCCATCAATTTGATTCGAACTTCTGTAATTTCCATCTTCAACCACTCCGTTGATTTCCATCCATCATGAAGGACCGAAAACTCGCCCTCCTCGAATCGCTAGCAATTGCTGCTCCAGCGACGGCTGCTGCCACAATTGCACCGCATAGGCGCGTACGGAACTCTCTCGCTGTATTTCTGCCTCTATAGTCTCGGCTTGAACATGCGATTTGCACAAGCAAAAACGTGCCGAACCACTACCGGACATGGCTTGACCATGATGATCATAACGATCAATCCACTTTCTCGCACGCAAAATCCATTCCGTAACCTGTTCTGCCGGAACTTCGAGGTCATTGTGCAGTCCTCGACCCACCAGGTGCAGATTATTTGTCTTTAAACCCAATAATATGTCCTCCGGCCCGCTTGGATGCGCGAGATTCGAAACATACTTGGAAAAAACGGCAGCCGTTCCGCATCCCTCGGGTGGATGAATGAGCAAAAAGGATGCATGGGGTAAGGCAACAGGAATAGGCTCGATCTTCTCTCCGCGACCTCGACAACGTGCTGCCCAGTAACCGTCGGAATTCGATTCGAGAAAGAAATTGATGTCGCTTCCTAATCCGCGGGCCATGTTCGCAATTCCCGCAATGGAAGTATCTTTTGACCATGCCAAATGAGCTAGCACCAAAGCGGCTGCCGCGTCCGCACTGCCACCACCCAGGCCAGCCATGCTAGGAATCGATTTATGAAGAATCAAATTGGCACCCGCATTGCGTACCCCCATTGTCTCGACGTACGCCTGCAACGATCGCAGTACCAAGTTGCGGCTATCCGAAGGGACATCCCACGCATAGTCCGTTGCAGTCAATGGTCGATTGTCGGCAAACTCAACTTGAAGATTCCACCTGCCACTTTGGTTCGGAAGCATCACCAAACGATCGCAAAGTGACACAGCGACCATGATCGTGTCCAGCTCGTGATAGCCGTCCTCCCGTTTCCCCAGGACTTTTAAGTAAAGGTTCAGTTTGCAAGGGACAGTTGCCACAAAACCGCCATTGATCTTCTCAAGCAACATTTCTGCGAACCCAATCCGTTATTTTGTCGTTGGATATCCAGATTCGTTCCATGCACGCCAACCGCCGTCGACGCTGGTGACGCGCGTGTAGCCCATCTTTTGCAAGCTATCTGCGCTAAGGGCAGAACGGTAACCACCCCCGCAATACAAATAGATTTCAGCATCGGAATCAGGAATCACCGACTCGATATCTCGTTCGATGACTCCTTTTCCCAGGTGTACCGCGCCCGGTAGGTGTCCAGCAGCGAATTCGCTCTCTTCGCGAACATCCAACAAATGAAACGAGTGGCCTGCCTCTTGTTTTTGTTTGAGATCCTGAACGGAGCACTCGCGAACCGTCGAACGAACACTTTCCACGATGGCTAGGAATTTGGGAGAATGCTTGACCATTAGTTTTCGAACTCCTCCAGAAGAGGGATGAGTAGGTGAGTTAAGAATTGCTGACAGCCATTCGACCGAATCTTGAATTTTTCTGCAACGGGTTGAAGATCCGGCCTATTAGGAACCGATAGAGTATTTTACGGGTCAAGTGTCTCGATGAGGTTTACGTCCAGTCACATCGGGAAATTGCTCAGGCTTTGCTTTGGAGGTTGAAATGGGGCGGTCCTATGCTGCGTGTCTCGGGTGCTTAGCACTCGCGGGTTGCATCATTCATGGGCTGATGACCAATCAATCTCCGGATTCTACGTTGGTTCGAGGTTTGACATTGCTTTTTCCTTTCGCCCTCCTCGGATGGGTTGTGGGGCATTCGGCAGATCAAGCCATCCGGCATAGCGTCGAGATGAATTTTCGAGCAAAGGTGGAGCGGTTCCGTCAGAAGAATAGTAGCGTAAATGCAGATCCTGCCATAATTGGTGGGATAGGGGATTCAGTGAAGGTAGTGAAATAGGTAGCTATTTCTTTTCTTAACTGATGTAGAACTTACCAAGGCAACTCGGTAGAGTCCTCCACCGCAAGACGCCAACGAAATCGAACGACGTCACGGTGACCTGGAACTTGATTTGCAGGATGCAATTGAGGTTCGCTACCACAGGGTAGTTTTCGGGTCTTGAATATTCACGAAATGCCGGCCCACGGTGTTTCGATTACCTTGCCATAGCAATCACGGAGGATCGGATGGCGACCACTGTAGCATCGAATATCGACATTGCAGATGTCTGGAACAGATTCAAAGCGGACATTAGCAACGTAGATTTGAGAAATATTCTCATCGAACGCTACATGCCTTTGGTTAAGTTCAATGGCGAGAGACTTCGCGCCAAGCTGCCAGAAGGCGTGGAACTCGACGATCTTATCAGCGCCGGCATCTTCGGTTTGATGGATGCGATCGATGCGTTTGACATGGAGCGCGGCGTCAAATTCGAAACATATTGCGTACCCCGAATCCGAGGTGCCATGCTCGATGAGCTTCGCACTATGGACTGGGTGCCACGTTTAGTTCGCAGCAAAGCTAGTAAACTGAACGAAGCAACGAAGCTGCTCGAAGCCAAATACGGTCGTACCCCGACCAACCACGAGCTCTCCGGATACATGGGCATCACAATCGATGAGCTCGAAAAAATGAAGAGTGATGCGGCGGCCGTTGGCACCGTCTCCCTCAACAAGAAATGGTACGAGACAGACAGCTACAAAGACGTTCGTGAGATCGACGTCCTCGAAGATAAACGGAGCGAAGACCCAACCCGCCGCATCGGAAAAAGCGACTTGATGCGATTGGTTACCAAAGGGTTGAATCGAAACGAACGGCTTATCATCATCCTCTATTACTACGAGGAACTTACGATGAAGGAAATCGGCGCAACACTCGACCTGAGCGAAAGCCGCGTCAGCCAAATGCACACCAGCATCGTCCAACGCCTCCAAGAACAGCTCGGCCGTCGACGCAGCGAAATGGGCTAATCGCCATTGCAAAGCCGGTCAGGCTCCAAGAAACCAAACCACCCGAAAGGCCGCATCGATGATGCGGCTTTTTGCATTTTTATCGGCCTTTTGGTGGGTTAGGAGCCATTCCTCGGCGATAAGGAGAAATAAGCTTGCCGAATTAGTGCGAGAAGACTATCATTTCAGAGTTCTTCCCAGATTTCAGGCTTTTTCGGTCCTTCAGAAAATCCCCGTGTCCGCCTCTTCCCAAATCCCCAAGCTCTTTCGGCATCTAGCTGCCCTAGGGATCGCGATTTGGTTTATGTCTCAATGCGAGGTGCATGCGAGCTGCGGTGATTATCTCCATCATCCTGGTGCCAACGCCACAAATCGATCGGATATTGCTCGCGATGAAGCAATCCTCCGTCAGGCATTGGAGAATAGAAAGAAGGAGCACACTGACGAACCCACCTCAACTTGCCAAAGTGGTCGCTGCAACGGTTCTCCAATATCTCCTCTGCAGCCGTTAAGGATCATTCTGCCTCAGCCGAGTATCCATTCGGAATGCTCGTCTAGAATTGAGATCGAGTTGGAGCGATCCGTGGGTCATTGCGCGACCGACTCGACAAAACCTCTTCAGCCATTTCTTGAAATCACATTGCCCCCTCCGCGGGCCTCTTGATCTCGCGAGATCCCTACGTGCACATTGGTCAGGCTCCCTGACGAATGTCAGCGATGTACGCATGTACTCTTCTTAGGTGATCTCACGTTCTGTATGAGTCGCAAATAGCGGCAAACATTCCTGTGTTCATCGATGGCCATCCAAAATGGTGTGCCAAGAATGAAAACTGTCTCTTGGTTGGCATCAGAACTTTATTATTTGCAATCCATATACCTGAAGCGGTAATCCTATGTTGAGCTCATCCTTTCATCGAGACGTAAGACGAGCTTTCACGCTTGTCGAATTGCTGGTGGTCATCGCCATCATTGGAATCCTTGTTAGCTTGCTTCTGCCGGCAGTCCAAGCGGCACGAGAAGCGGCTCGTCGCATGCAATGCAGCAACAATCTAAAGCAAATTGCTCTAGCAACGCACAACTACGAATCCGCAAACAAACGACTACCCTCCGCCAGAACACCTTCCGGATCGGGACTCTCGGTTTTTGCCCAACTGCTGCCCTATGTCGAACAAGGAAACTTGATGTCGACTATCGACTTTCAAGTTGGCTGGGACCACGTCAACAACACGACAGCCCGCAATTCCACGATCGCTACCTTGCTCTGCCCCTCGGATCCAGTGACTAGTATTCCGAATAACTGGGCCGGCATCAATTATCGAAGCAACCAAGGATCGGGCTTTTTAAACGGGCTGCCTCCCGTTGCCTCAAGTGATCCGAACTTTGGGCAACCCACCCCAAACGGTCCGTTCACTCCGTCGCAATATCTTCGCTTTGGCGAAATCGGAGATGGACTATCGAATACTGCCGCTTTCAGTGAACATGGCAAAGGTGACTTCAGTAATGCCGTATCAAGCCGAATGGATACGTTCTGGCCGCAGACGTTTCCTGCAACCCTAGATGATGCAGTACGCGACTGCAATGCAATCAATCCCAACGATTTGCAGTTCCAAAGAGTCAGTAATGTGGGAGCACCTTGGCTGCAGCCTTACCATTCCACGTCGATCTACTTTCACGTAGCTCCTCCGCAATCGCGATCGTGCATGTTTCCCCCAGGTCGAATTTCAACCACCGCAAAAAGTTATCACACAGGAGGTGTTCAAGTTGCACGATGCGATGGCTCCGTGTCATTCATTGCACAGAATATCGATCTTCCGACATGGAGAGCGTTCGGCTCTCGCAATGGATCGGAAGTCATGAATAGTCTTGGGGATTAGCTATGAATCGAATCATTGCAGTTCAAAGCTACTCACATCGATCTTGGCTAAGCATATTCGCATTTCTCGTTTCGCTCGTCGTGTTATCAACTGGATGCGGCCCTGCAGCGGTCCCTGTGTCCGATGAAAAAGAGGCAGAACGATTGCTACGAGAGACCTTTGATCAGTGGAAGAGCGGAGCGAGTCTTGAAGACATGCGAAAGCGTTCGAAGCCCATCTTTGTGACCGAAGATCTTTGGCGAAAAGGTAGCGTCTTAAGCGATTTCCGAATCGTAGCTGGCCCCGAGAAAAGCGGCACGAACATACGTTTGCAAGTGGACCTGAAATACAAGAGCTCGCAAGGAAAAGAGGGGCAACGCAAAATCTGGTATCTCGTAACAACGGTACCTGCCCTAACAATCTCACGCGAAGACGGCTGAACAAGCCAAACTTCACAATCGCAGTTCGCGACAATCCTACCATTCATTCGGAACCAATCATGAAGACAACACAAAATCGCAATCGACTGCGAATCGCTATCACCGTTTCTTTCACTATCATTTTGGGTGAGCTTGCTTCAGACTTAGCGTTTTCTCAAGACAACACGACTCCAACCAACAACGCTTCTTTGGTGATGAAAAATCCACCGAACCAGCCGCGATATACTCCCGCGACTCGAGATGCGATGAAGCAGTACCTCGAAGACTTGAAGCAACGTACGCCAAGAATTCCGCTTCCGCAGCAATCGGAAGACGAGAAGAAGCTGGAGCTCGAAGATCCTCGGACTTACGGCTACGAAGGCCGACTTCGGCGCATCTACTTGATGGATACAACGACCGGAAGCTACAGCGGCTTCAGCGGTAGTAGTGGCGCTCGCAGTTCGGCAACGAGCTTGCCACCAGACCCGGCGCTAACGCTCGATTATGCGTTCAAGGTTCGTTTGTTTTGGATCGCAGCCCGCGCGAACAACTGCCAATACTGCCTTGGACACCAAGAGTCGAAACTCCTTGCAGCCGGCATGTCCGAAGACGCGATTGCAGCCCTCGATAGCGATTGGGGTGCCTTCGACGTGAAAGAACAAGTAGCCTTTGCGTTAGCCAAAAGGTTGACAAATGAGCCTCACCTGTTAACTAGTGCTGACATTGATGCATGCAAGGAGCATTTCTCAGACCTGCAAATCCTAGAGATGATCGGTTCTATTGCCGGCAACAATGCGATCAATCGATGGAAGGAAGGAACAGGTGTTCCGCAATCGACGAACGGAGGAAACTTTGGCCGATCAAAGCCTGCCGATTCGAATAGCAGCGAAGAACACTCCTATCTGACTCCGACCTCCAAGAAGTTTGTAGAAAGAGTATCGACCGTCGCGGTGCTCGATACAGAGAACCTTTCGCTTCGAACCAATTCTCCGACTGCATGCAATCGGCCTCCCCTGGAAATGGGAGAGGAACTAGCCAAAAGACTGGCCCAAGTTGATGCACGCAAACCGAGATTGCCACTCGCAAGCGATGCCGTCACTCGCGATGTGTTGGGAGCATCGTTGAAAGGTAGCCAGCCCATGCAATGGCATCGTTTGTTGGCAAATTTTCCTGTGGCTGGTAAACGGTTTGTCGATGGGATCGAATTTACGCGTTCGCATGACGAACTATCCATTCCGCTGCAAGCGATGTTGGATTGGGTGGTCGCAAGGCAAGATCGAGCATGGTACGCAATACGACTTGCCGATGAGGATATTGAGAAAGCAAACGTCTCGAAAAGTACAGTACAAGCTTTAGACGGCGACCTAAGACAATCGTCGGCACATCTTGCAGAGCGAGATCGTCTGCTCTTGATCGTTGCAAAAAATTTAGCTGCTTCACCCATCGTTTTGACGGATGCACAAGTTGACGATGCGATTCGTGTTGCAGGTCCTCGAGCCGTGACGCAAGTGATCAACTACACGACGTTTCGAGCCGCATTTGACAGGATCACTGAAGCTGCCGGACTCGGCAAGTGAAACGTTAAGGCTCGATCATGGCGATTTCACCGCCAGATCTAGTCCCTAATGCTCGCCAAGTGCGCTGATCGATGGCACTCGACACAAAGCGAACGGATCCATCGAGCAATAACACATTCGCACCGCCCGTATGATAGCTTCGCGATGTCACTACGCGGTAGCCATGTCGCGGTGCCGTCGGTGAAACCCGAGCAGAAGTGAAGTTAACATCATAGACTACCCCCGCATGGGTATACGGTATCTTGGTATTCGGCGGAAACGTGGTGGTCAAACCGCTCTGCAAAGTTCGTCCGGTAACCCACTGCGTATGACAAAAGTCTTTATCGAAGATCCCGCCGTAAGCCAATACTTCGGCGGGGGATTCAGGTGGTGGCGAGAAAGGAGCGGATGGCATTCCACCGTCCAAGAGAGCTGGAGTGAAAGACTTCACCTCGGCATCGGTAGAGCGGGATCTTGAGGCGGCAGATTTCTGGTTGCGCCGCGTAACCGAGCGAGAAGTTCACTCGATCGTGGATACTCTGTTGTTCGATATAAGGCAATAACCTTGCGTGGACGGAATAGCCAGAAAAGGTGCTGCCGATGGTGTATGTTGCCTGTGGCGGCATCCCTTTGTTCGAATCGTGGAATCCATGCACCGCCAAACCGATCTGCCTAAGATGGTTGGAACAGCTCATTCGCCTAGCTGCTTCTCGAGCGGCCTGAACGGCTGGCAGCAAAAGACCAACGAGCGTTCCGATGATCGCGATCGACACCAAAAGCTCGATCAATGTAAAGCCAGCCCACTTGTATAGCATTTGAATACCCACGGGGCGTTGATAGTAGACTGCAACAAAAGGCAAACAACCCTCGAAGGGGCCTCTAAAGAATACGTACCATGCGCTCCGTTTCTTCGGTTCGCACGACCATTCTCAAGGAACCCGCTTCAAAGGCACCTTCAATTGCTTTGTAAAATTCATCGGGACTCGAAACCGATTTCCCGTTCACGGATCGGATAACAACCGAGGCTGGTAGTCGTGCAAACGGACCATTCTTTAGAACAGAAACGACTTCGACTCCTTCACCAAGCTTGAGTCCGTATTCTTGGCGCAAGGAGTCGGACATTTCGTCCACTTCAATGCCATAGGTCTCCAGGATCTTCGTCCGTTCTTCTTGTTTCTTTTGATCCAATTCACCAACCGTGACTGTCGCATCCCGAGGGCGACCGTTACGCAGGAGGGAAACTTGAATGGGCGTACCCGCTTTCGTCTCACCTACGATTCGAATGATGGATGAATCTGTTGTTACGGGTTTGCCATTGATGGCCGTAATAATGTCGCCTGGTTCAAGTCCTGCTTGTTGCGCAGGAGATTTCCGATCCACGCGTCCAACGAATACACCGCGTGTCGATTCGGGTAGATCCAATTGTTTGGCGATCTCGGGAGTGAGTGTGACCGGGCCGATGCCGACATAACCGCGCGAAACCAATCCTTTCGAAATGATATCGTTGACGACCCGGGTCGCGAGGCTGCTAGGCACGGCGAAACCAATACCATTGTAACCGCCTCCACGCGATGCGATGGCAGTGTTGATGCCGATCACTTCACCGCGCAAGTTGACGAGCGGTCCACCACTGTTACCCGGGTTGATTGCGGCATCGGTTTGTAAAAAGTTATCGTAGGCCGTGATGCCTTGGTCTGTTCGCTCCGTGGCGCTGATGATTCCAGCTGTAACGGTTTGAGCCAAGCCGAACGGGCTTCCGATGGCGATCACCCAATCGCCCACTTCCATTTTGGAAGAATCGCCAAGTGGGGCGGTCACCAGTCCTGTCGTATCGATCTTGAGAACGGCTAAATCGGTGCGCTCATCCGTGCCGATCACTTTGGCTTCAAATCGTCGATCGTCACTCAAGTAGACTTCCAAAATGTTCGCGTCCTTGACGACGTGGTTGTTCGTCAGGATGTAACCATCTTGGCGGAAGATGACCCCTGACCCCAGTCCGTTTTGCATGCGACGCGTTTCGCTCGCGCCCTCATCTAGTTCCATGCCACCAAAGAAGTCTTCCAATCCCGGTGGCAATCCTGATCCCTGCGGATAGCGTCCGCTACCTCGCTTGCGAACGCTCGTTTCCACCAAATTTTTGATACTGACGACGGCAGGCTTGACAGATTTGCTCACGTCTCGAAAAACCCGCGATAGCTGGTCGGCGCTCGCGACATTCGCTTTGCTATCGAGTTCCACACGCGAGGTACGCGCTTCTGCTATTTGACGTGCATAGGCAGCAGATGGGCCCGTGTTGAGACCCGAAAAAAGCCAATAGCCTACGGGGCCAGCGATTATCGCTGTGAATACCAACCATTTCCAATTCGAAAAGCGATTTTTCATTTCTCTTGCCTCAGCATGAGCAAAACATTCGTTTGTTACGGACCAACTCGCGTAATGTCATTTAATACGTGACTCACGGCTGGTTGGTTTCAGTAAGCATTTTTCGTTCCATTTGAACCTAACTTGGTAAATGAATAAAAAAATCGCAACCGTGAGTTCAGAAATTTTAATCAAAGATTAGTCGACTCTTGAGAGGCGAAAAGATTGGCGGCGACTAGACGGTGGATGGCCATCCCTTCGTGATCGCAGGCTGGGCACCAATCGTTCAACGCGGTCGGTTCGCCCGTAGCTAGGCTGATAGCCAGAGGTTCTTTTTGGGAAAGCTGCCGCTGAACTGGCATGCTCTTTGTGCGAGGCGTTTTCAGATTCTGGAATTAGCAGCAGGCTTGTTGCATCCAACCAACATCAGATCTAGCATCCCAATCGCCCAACTGAAATCACTATGACGGCTTTTGTATGTTTGGCTGCATATTTCTACTTGCGAAATGGGACCTTCGTGGCCGTCGCTCGAGGCTCAGATTTGGTCTGAGGTTGCAGCAGACCTGGATTGTTGGTTCGAATTTCTTGGAATCTTGAGTAATAGAGAGAAACGGCGCGGGTCGCATGACCTCGTGGTCCGATTGGCCACTTGTTGTCTCGCTTATCGTAAATTTTGCTCAACAGAAAGTCGATGCTCTTTTGGACGCGAGGTTGGTTCACTTCGGAGTCGGGAAGTGTGTACATCAACCACTCTAGCATATGTCCCGTGGTCTGAACCTTGCGTTCGTCGTTTGGTTCATTGCCGCGTCCTTCGTACCATTCGGTGCTGAAGCTACCATCTGGATTCTGAAGTCGCCAAGTGTATTCGATGTAGTCTCGAACGAATTTGTCAGCGCGAGCAAATTGACCGTTCACTTGCTGGCCCTGCATGATGCGTTGTCGAACTGAGAAGGAGAAGCCCATCAAGCGATGCGTGCCGCCGCACGCCGCACCTACAATAGGCTGAGCAAGTTCTTCCTGAATCAACTTGGGGATACTCCAGACTTTGCCATCGTTTGCACGCCACTGTTTGTCGGAGTCCAAGTAATACGATAGGCCGATCAACTTAAAGGTAAGTTCTGATTTTTCCTTACAAGTAGCCATTTCATAGCGAACGAGATCTTCCACTTTGAATTTGTTGGTACCAATCTGGATGGGATAGTCGAGCGGAACATTCGTTTGAGCCAAGATCGCAAGGAACTGACCTTCGTGCCCTTGCACTCCACCACCTACGTTGGGGATAAATCCTTTTCCCCGAGGCGTGAAGATACGTTGGGTTCTGCAAGTTCCGTTATGGCACATCCAGCCAATCGCATTGACACGTGTGTTTCCATGTTGAAGTTCATAGTCCCCTCCGAATGCTAAGAGAGCGTGCATCACCGCCCACGGCGAACGAACGGAAGTGGATTCGGGGTGGGTCAAATAGTACTTCAAGCAATCATCACAACGGGACAATCGATTCGACTGAATTGGGTCTAATGGAACCACAGGGACGATGGGTGGGACTGCCTTGCCTGTTTTCTTGGGATCATCGAATGGGATCTCCCGTTTGAATTGACGAGGTTTGGAAGCTTTGAGTGCATCGACTCCTTGATCTTCCTTGCCGTTGGCATTTCGCTGATCCAGAATCGGTGATTCTTGTTTGCTTTCGTCTCTGGAATCGTCCTCTTTCGAAATGTTACTGCGTATGCTTGGGGGTGGGGCTGAGTTGTCGGTAGCGCTGTCTTCTGTCGGGTCGTCGAAAGGAATCTTGATCGCCCGTGGTCGTTTGGATCCGGTCTTGGAGGGGGGCGTGAGTTGGCTGGTTGAGCGAGGTTCCGCAGGTGCATTGATCTCTGCCTCCTCACTCAAATCTTCAACCTTCGAATCGTCCACCGCCGGCAATCCTGGATCTTCCTCATCACTTTCGGAAAGGCTAGTGTCTGGGACGCCAACAGGCTTATCATTTGTCGTGATGGCTGATAGCAGTGGAGGTTCGATCGGTAGTGTCTTTGCATCCTCGCTTTTTGATTTCGCTGGTGCTTCGTGGACTATCTCCAAGGGGCGCTCGGTGGCAATTCGGAGAAAGTATGGAGATAGCTGGCTTTGCGCAGCATTGGCGATTTCCCATATCAAGGGGACTGAGTTTCTTGACGTGATGATACGAGAATCGTTTTGCTTTTTTGGCTCAACGATTGCTTTATCTGCCGCTCGTTCTACGACGGTTTCGTCATCTTCGCCATGTGCTGCACCTAGGAGCAGCATCGCCGAATTTGGTGTCTCGAAAGTTGGAACTGGATTTCCTGAAGTTCTGAGCCTTGGTGGCTCGTCGTCTGGTGGGACGAGGAGCACTGGAATTTGCTCTTCCGGCCCCCCCAATATCAGCGGTTTACGAATCGGTGGTATGTCTCCACTCGAACGAGATTGTCCATAGCACTCGGAAAACAGAGCGGTTACCACCACGGTCGAAGCGAACGCTCTAGCCGACCAAAGTCTACGCTGTCGCAGCATGTCTTAGCTATCATTCAAGAGTGTCGAGACAATCCCCAGATAGTATCTATCGGCCAAAGCGATCCACTCTATTCAAAGATAAAAATCAGAATAAATGCTACAAGTCTTTGAATAGGTTGACCTCACAGAAGGGATAGGAGTATGCGTTTTCTAGAATTGCCAAAGCACATGGTCACAATCCTCGAATCGAATTTCTCTTGTGCCAGATCGGTGTTAGAGTATTCCGTCGTTCGAAAGTTGTGCCTGAAATGAGAGGGATTTGAAATTGCATTCCGAGATCGCTCAATTTCTTCGTTTTCTCGACGTGGAGAGAAACGCGTCCGACTTAACGATCAAGTCTTATCGCGAGGACTTGGTTGACATGGCGGACTTCCTTTCTAGCGAAGGTGTGAAGAAAGTCGTTCCACGGGATGTAACGCCTGTCGAGTTGCGTGGTTATGTAGCCGCGTTGCATGACGCAGGGTATGCGAGAACTAGTATCGCTCGAAAGCTAGCATCGTTGCGCAGCTTTTACAAATTTGCCATACGGCAAGGAATGGCTGAAACAAATCCCGCGCAGCCGCTTCGGAATCCGCGAGGCCAGCGCAAGCTTCCGCATTTTTTGACCAGTGATGAAATCGAAACTCTTCTCAGGGCGCCCGACACTCAGGATGAAATGGGACTGCGTGATCGAGCCATGTTGGAGGTCATGTACAGCGCAGGATTACGAGTGAGTGAGATCGTGGGCATGAATGACCGAGATATCGATTACGAAGAGGGTGTAGTGCGTGTTCGAGGTAAGGGGCGAAAGGAACGGTTTGGTGCGATTGGCAAATTCGCAGATCAAGCGTTAAAGGATTACTTCCAGGTTCGCACGCGAGCCGATCATGGAACATCCAAAGAGCTACCGACGTTTACGAACAAGTTTGGAAAACGCTTAACCACTCGAAGTGTTGCGAGGATGTTGGAAAAATACATCAAGCAATGCGGGCTGGATACTCGAACAACGCCTCATACATTGAGACATAGTTTCGCGACCCATCTGTTGGATCGAGGTGCTGATATTCGAAGCGTGCAAGAGATGCTCGGTCACAAGAGCCTTGCAACAACTCAAATCTATACGCATGTTAGCACTTCCAGCATCAAGCAAGCGTATTTAAAGGCTCATCCTCGCGCCAAGTCAAAGTAGTAGGCACATTCCATGTGCAGTCCACCTAGAATCCCAGTAGATTACCAGACCAGCATCCTAGTGCTTCTTTTAAGGTAAAGGCTGGGTTGAATCAGCCGTTTCGCGAGAATCGCGAGTTCTCGGAGGGCGACAAGTGGAGCCGATTCGTGTACAATTCGGACTCTTCGTCTGAAGGGCTGGGAGTTGTTCCGTTTCGCGGAAAATTGCAGCCAAAACTCGTTTTTATGGAATCCTGATGAACGCATCGAGCGACCAAAACTTTGAGATTGAAAAGACCGACACTACTACTCCCGAAGGCGGCAATTCTGGTACTCCCGAAGGCGGCAAGTCTGGTATTCCTGAGGGTGGCTATTCCGGCGAAGACCTCAAGCACCTGAACGACTTGGAGCACGTCCGGGAACGCCCGAGTATGTATATTGGGGATACGAATCTTCATGGCCTCCATCACCTCGTTTACGAAGTCGTCGACAACTCCGTCGACGAAGCGATGGCGGGGCATGCCAAAGCCGTTTCCGTGACCATCAACTCGGATGGCTCGGTGACCGTCGAAGACGATGGACGGGGGATTCCTACCGACCGACATGCGCAGCTTTCCGAGCTGATGCAAAAAGAGATGTCAACCCTCGAAGGGGTGATGACCATTCTGAAGTTCGGCGGAAAATTTGAAAAGAAAGCATACGAGCATTCCGGCGGTCTCCACGGTGTCGGTGTCACGGTCGTGAACTTCTTGTCCCAATGGTGCGAGGTCGAAGTCTACCGCAAAGGCCGAGTCTACACGCAATCCTACGAACGAGGCGTTGCCACCGGTCCTGTGCGCGAATCCGGCACCACCACGAAGCAAGGGACCAAGACTACCTTTAAGCCCGACAGTCAAATTTTTCCGATCACCAAATTTTCCTACGACACATTGGTCAAGCGACTTCAGGAGTTAGCGTTCTTGAATAGCGGGGTGCGAATTCGTGTGCGTGATGATCGAGCGGACCTGACAGAAGAGTTCTACTACGAACGTGGGATCGAAGAGTTTGTCGAACACTTGAACCGTGCGAGCGATGTCGTTCACAAAGACGTCATCACGATCAAAGGTAAAGAGGGTGACTTCGCGTACGCGATCGCATTGCAGTACTCCGAGGAATATACCGAGAACCTCCATTCTTATTGCAACAACATCAATACACCTGGGGGTGGCACGCACGTTTCAGGTTTCCGGGCCGCGCTTACGCGAACATTGAACGCTTACGGCAAGAAAGAAAACCTCTTCAAGGACTTGAGTCCGACAGGCGATGATTTCCGCGAGGGATTGACCTGCATCATCAGCGTCCGAGTCGGTCACCCACAATTCGAGGGACAAACAAAACACAAACTGGGGAACGGCGAAGTCGAAGGGATCGTGAACTCGGTCGTCGGCGAAGCACTTTCGAAATACTTGGAAGAGAACCCGAAGAACGCCAAACTGCTGGTGCGAAAAGGATTGCTCGCGGCAGAAGCACGCGAAGCGGCCCGCAAAGCCAAAGATGCATTGAGGAAACGAAAAGACGTTTTGGGTGGTGGCGGTTTGCCTGGCAAGTTGCGTGATTGTATCAGTAGCAAAATGGAAGAGTGCGAGCTCTACCTCGTCGAAGGTGATTCGGCAGGTGGTAGTGCCGAAGGTGGCCGATTCCGTGACACCCAAGCGATTTTGCCTTTGCGTGGAAAGATCATCAATGCTTACAAGAGTCGCGAAGATAAAGTTTTGGCGAACGAAGAAGTCATGTCGATGATCCAAGCCATCGGTAGTGGTATCGGTGCAGACCAAGACATTGCGAAACGCCGCTACAATCGAATCATCATCATGACTGACGCTGACATCGATGGTTCTCACATTCGAACGTTGCTTCTCTGCTTCTTCTACCGGCAGATGTACCAGTTGGTCGCAGGTGGACACGTCTACTTGGCCCAGCCGCCATTGTTTCGTGTCGTGCGAGGGAAAAAAGAAAAGTACTACGTCCAGTCCGAAGAGGAAATGAAACACCAGCTTCAAGAGAAAGGGCTCTCGGACAGTCAATTCATCGATGATCGCGGACGCAAATTTGAAGGGGAGCAAATGCGAAAGCTTTGCACCACTCTCTCTACGATGGAAGATGCACTCCTTAATTTGGAGCGACGTGGTATTTCATTGCGTGTTCATTCCGAGCGGATGGAAGTGGAAACAGGACGGCTACCCGTGTTCCATTTGGATATGGGGATTGAAGATCATTGGTTTGTGACTCGCGACAAACTGGACGAATTTATGGCCAGTCGAAAGGTGCAGATCGATGAAGCTCCGATGCCTTCCGGAACCGGTTCAACCGAAGCGCAGAGAGCCGCTTCAACTGAAGGGAAGATAGGTAGTGATCCCAAGAAAGATGGCGAAGAAAAGGCCGCTGTCGCGCACATCTCTGAATTGTTCGAAGTGCGTACCATCAATACAGGGCTCAAAGAGCTTGCCGAGTTCGGCTTCACGATCGAAGACTTGATTCCGAAAGAACGAACAGGGGCGACGGATTCACGATTCCAAGTGATCCGCGACGAAGCACCAACGGGTCTTGACGACCTCCGTCAACTTCTGCCAACGATCCGAGAGTCCGGTCGCAAGGGGCTGTCGATCACGCGGTTCAAGGGGTTGGGTGAAATGAACGCCGAAGAATTGCGGGACACTACCTTGAACCCATCGTGCAGAACGATGGTAAAGGTGCTTTTGTCTGATGCTGCTGCGGCAGACGAGATGTTTCGCGTCTTGATGGGTGATAAAGTCGAACCACGACGAGAATTTATCGAGAAACATGCCCTCGAAGTTCGAAACCTTGACGTATAGTCCAAAGCTCAGTAACGAGACACTCATTCATGACCAACCGGACGGCTAAAATTTCTCGCAAAACGGCTGAGACCTCCATTGAATTAGCCTTGCAGTTAGATGGCTCAGGTAAAAACTCGATCCACACAGGTGTAGGGTTTTTGGATCATATGCTCGTACTGTTCGCCAAGCATGCATTGGTCGATTTGGATGTCCATGCCGTGGGCGATCTCCAAGTGGACAGTCATCATACGACAGAAGACGTCGGAATTTGCCTTGGGCAAGCCTTTCGGGAATGCTTAGGTGACAAGCATGGGATTCGGCGATATGGTCACATGGTATTGCCGATGGAAGAAACGTTGGTAACGAGCGCCGTCGACTTTAGTGGTCGAACGTTTGTGGTGTTCAATGCACCGATGCCATCGCCGAAGATCGGTGAGTTCGATAGTGAGTTGGTCGAAGATTTCTGGCAATCGTTTGCCGCAAATGCAGTTTGCAATTTGCATGTTTTGTTGCACTATGGACGAAATACGCACCACATTGCTGAAGGCATTTTCAAGGCGACGGCTAGGGCGATTCGCATCGCGAGCGAAATCGATCCACGTCAAAGCGGCGTGCCCAGCAGCAAAGGTGTTCTCTAAACCGATTCGTTCCCCAAAAGTCTGGAGTTGTTACCAATGCCGATCTACGAATACGACTGCAAGAAATGCAAGAAGCAAGTGGAAGTCTTCGTGCCACGTGCGGACTCAAAACCCGAGTGCCCTGATTGCGGCTCTCGCGATATGTCCAAACTATTGAGCGTTATCGGTGCGCCTGTCGTGCAGGGTGGAAGCAAATCGTCCTCCCGCGAAGCAGAGAACTGCGGACGCTCTGCATGCGCGAGCGGCTGCATGTTCGGAAACTGAAATTAGGCAAAATCAGGCTCTGCCGCGCGAGGGTGAGTCGCTTGGAGACTTGAAGAATATCAAGCTCTTTTCGCCCTCTTTGCAGAATTCCGGTCGCATTTTCGGGGTTGGCGAACGTTGGCGCGTCTCTTTATCCGCTGCGTCCATACGTAAACCCTTTCATTCGAAGAGTCGCCCGCGTGCACGACGTAGCATATCGAGTGAAATGGACTACACTAATTGAGCAGTGTCCAAACCACTTTTGCGTGTCTTTTATCGATTTCCCTACCTATCGAAGGGCCGAGCCTGATTCATGTCGACCGTGACGAATACCAATACGCCCGTAACTGCCAACCTTTCTGATGACGACGTTCAGCATATAGATCGTCTCCGCGATTCCTATGGACGGTTCTCCAAGGAACTAGGTCGTGTGATTGTTGGACAGAAAGATACGATCGAGCAGTTGGCGATTTGCTTGTTTGCTCGCCGCCACGCATTGCTTATGGGGGTTCCTGGCTTGGCCAAGACATTGCTTGTTAGCAAAATTGCTGAAACGATGTCGCTCGGATTCAGTCGAATTCAGTTCACACCAGACCTCATGCCGATGGACATCACCGGTACGGATATTCTCCAAGAGACCGCGGAAGGAAGACGCGAGTTTCAATTCATCAAAGGACCGATCTTTGCGAACATCATTTTAGCCGACGAGATCAATCGTGCCCCACCAAAGACACAAGCGGCTCTTCTCGAGGCGATGCAAGAGCAACGCGTTACGGTGCTTGGCAAGACGTTTGAGTTGACTTCGCCATTCATGGTGTTGGCCACACAAAACCCCGTCGAGCAAGAAGGGACTTATCCGCTTCCCGAAGCGCAGCTCGATCGATTCATGTTTTTGGTTGAGCTTGATTACCCGAACGAAGAAGAAGAAATTCAAATCGCCCGCACCACGACTGGCGACGACGCATTTCAACTATCGTCGGTGATGACAGGTCAAGAGATCATGGACTATCAGCGGCTCGTGCGACGCGTTCCTGTGCCTGATCATATCTATGACTATGCCGCCAAGCTTGTTCGCAAGACACGTCCCCAAGGGACCACGGCACCGACATGGATGAAGCCTTATGTGAGTTGGGGAGCTGGACCGAGAGCGGTGCAGAATCTCATTCTCGGAGCGAAGAGTCGTGCGGCCCTTCAGGGGAGTTACATGGTCCGATTGGAAGACCTGCAGTCGGTTGCGAAGTCTGTATTAGTGCACCGCATCATCACAACCTTCGCGGCGCAAGCAGAAGGGGTTAGTGCCAAGCAGATCGTGCAACGACTCGTGGACGAAATGGAATAAGTCGCGGCATGTTTCCTGTCACACGTTCGTTCCTAGATCCTCAAGTGTTGTCACGTTTGTCCGCCATACCGTTGCATGCGAGATTCGCCATGCAAGGGAACGTTTCAGGCAAACATGCATCTCCCCATCGCGGATCCAGTGTGGAGTTCGCGGAGTACCGCAAGTATGTACCGGGCGATGACCTACGAAGACTCGATTGGAGAGCGTACGGTCGCACGGATCGCTATTATGTCAAGGAGTTTGAGGCGGATACCAATTTGCGTTGTTGCGTCATCATGGACACTAGTGGTTCGATGGCCTTTGCTTCGAAAGGCAATACACCCAAGATTGAGTATGCGAGAAGTATCGCTGGGACTTTAGCTTACTTAGCAACGCAACAGGGCGATGCGGTCGGTGTCGCTTGCGCGGCGGACAAAGTGATTCAGAACATTCCGCCACGGCGATCTCCAGCCCATTTGAAGGTAGTCTTGGATACGTTGGAGAACGCGAAACCCAAAGGGGAGACGCAGTTACCAGCGATATTGCATGAGGTGGCGGAGACGGTGCGTCAGCGAGCATTGGTCGTAGTAATCTCTGATTTCTTTTCGGATCCGGATGAGTTGCGATCTTGTTTTGAGCATCTGCGTTTTCGAAAACATGATGTCGTGGCTTTTCACCTGCTCGATGCCCAAGAGCTGGCGTTCGAATTTCAACGACCTGTCCGGTTCATCGATATGGAGGGAGGACCATCTATTTTTGCCGATCCTACCGATATCACGGACCGTTATCATCGCGCATTGCAAGAATACTTGGAAGCGATGCGCAAACTTACAATCGAGACAGGTGTAGATTATCATCGAGTCGTGACTCAAGAATCGTATGAACAACCATTGATGCGCTGCTTGATTGGACGGACTCGCTCTCGAGGTGTTCGATGACGTTTCTTCAGCCTTGGCTGTTGTTCGCGCTGCCGTTGCTGGCGGTCCCGATCATTATCCATCTGGTCCACATGCGCCGGTATCAAACCGTTCCGTGGGCCGCGATGCGATTCTTGTTGGCTGCGACGAAGATGGCCAGCGGCTATAGCAAACTGAGGCAATGGCTGGTCTTGGCAATGCGAGCTTTGGCGCTCGCGGCGCTGGTGTTCTTCACTGCAAGGCCTCTCGCCAGCGGCATCACAGGTTGGTTGGCAGGGGATACCGATCAGTTGATGATCCTCGTCGTGGATCGTTCACCCAGTATGCAACAAAAGATCTCCGAGTCCGGTCAGACCAAACTTCAAATTGGGATCCAGCGTTTTGCCGAATGGACTTCCGCAGCGAGTAGCCAAAAGGTTGTTGTTTTCGGAACAGGTCAAGAAAAGCCAATCGACTTCACGTCGAGCGAAGCAATTGTTGGTGATCCAAACGTGAGTCAGAATCATGTGACGAGCAACATTCCCGCGATGTTGGATCGAGTACGAGAGTACATAGAACAGAATAGCGCTGCGCGAGCTACGGTTTGGATTTGTTCCGATCTGCGCGAAAGCGATTGGCGTTCTAACGACGGTGCATGGAACGCAGTGCGTGAATCCTTTCTGCGATTGAATTCGGATGTGCGGTTCCAGATTTTGGATCTTAGTACTTTGGATGGAAATCGTTCGATCGAATTGATGGAAGCGAAACAAGTTCGCGGCGAGAATGGAGATGAGCTATCTCTTAGCTTTCGCGTGGTCCAGTTTGCAGACCCTCGATCGGAAACGGTAGAGCAGATTCCAGTGGAGGTCCAGGTGGGAGATGCTAGATCGGTTGTGCAAATAGAATTGGCCAATGGAAATGGTGAACTCAAAGGCTTTCGTGTTCCGATTGCTAATGCAAAGGGTAGTGCTGCGATCGTCGTTGCGGACGAGGATACGAAGAGCAAAGCTGGCTGGGGATCGCTTCGGATTCCTGCGGACAGCAATTTGGCAGACAATGTCGCTTACTTTGCGTATGAGCCACCTTCACCTCGCAGAACGCTGGTCGTCAGTGATAACGCTGCCCGTGTCGATGCAATGGCGTTGTGTGCATCGATCCCTTCGGATCCGAGTATGGAATGCAGCATTGAGACGATTTCGCTCAATCAAATCGATACAGTCGATTGGAATCAGGTGTCACTGGTTCTATGGCACGATCAACTGCCCGATCTCACTGCGTTGCCCGAACTAAAGAAGTTTGTGAATGCTGGGGGGCAACTGCTTTTTTTGCCTCCCGAGAATCCGAACGATAACGAAGCATTCGGCATGCGATGGAAGGGATGGAAAGCAACAGACGAAGGGACCGGTAACGATGGGGCTGGCAACACTGTCGCAGCAGCTACTGATTCTACTAGTCCGCTTGCGCGTGTCGAACAATGGAGAAACGATTCGCAATTGCTGGGAAACACGCTGAGCGGTTCGTCCTTGCCTCTGGGTGAACTGGGTGTCGCTAGGATTTGTCAGATGGAAAGCGAAGGTACCGATCTTGCTTCGATTCGAGGCGGCATACCGTTGTTGATTCGTTCTGATTCGTTGGAAGAGAACGCGACCGGTTCCGTTCATGCGTTGTGTACCACATCGGATTTGGGAGACTCTACATTTGCAAAGGATGGCATCGCGCTCTACATCATGGTCCAGCGGTTGCTTGGAGAAGGCTCCGCTCGCGTTGGCAATGCAAAGAATCGATTTGTTACTGAGGAGTCTTTGCCACTGCTTCGAGAAGCGACACCGTTGTTGGGGGATTCCTTAGCTCTCTCGAATCGATATGGTGAGCAAGCTGGAGTCTTTGCTTCGGGAGAACAAACGATCGCACAGAATCGACCAAGTTCGGAGGACGATGCTCGTTTGGTTCCGAACGAAGGCTTGGTGACATCTTTTGGAAATTTGCGTTGGTATCGAGTCGAAACCACGTCTGCCGATTCTAGTTTAGTGCAAGAAATCTGGCGATGGTTTGTCATCGTGATGTTGGCTGCACTCCTGCTGGAATCACTACTATGCATCCCCAAAGCAAAAGCTTTGCCCAAAGTAGCATAATCTTTTCGTTCTATCGCTAGCTAACTTTTGTTGAAAGTCTTCGTTTTCGTTGTGTCGCAGTTCGGCGATTTGTACTTCGGCGAGTTGTGCTTCGGCGAGTATCGTCGCTGTCTGGCGATTTTGCTACGGCTACTTCTTGGATTAACACAGCGTGCCAGCCACATGCATATGTTTCGAAGCCCGCGGAGCTTGCGTGGCCGATGTAGCAGCTGGTTCCACCCACTTCTGCTACTAAGTGCCCGGCTTTACCTGAAAAGAGTCGGTTACGACCGGAGAAATCAATCGAATCCTTGAGCATGCGATCCGAAGTATCGGCTAGCACGTGGCCTGACGAATCTACGATACAGACACGCGTTGTTCCCTTTTCCTCATCGCTCAGAGCCACATTGCGTACGATATCATTTGCGAAAGTTTCCCAATTGAACACGATCCCGAGCACACCCAAAACACGGCCATCGACAAGCCCACCCTCGCGAATTGCCGCTGAGAAGACAACGGACGGTCGGCTGTTAACACAGGCCGATTGATGGACCGTTTGAAAGCCGTAGTCGCGTCCAGTTCGGGTTTGCAACGCGGTTTGGAACCAAGTGGTTCCAGATACATCCGTTCCTACAGAACGGAACATGTCAGGGCGTCCATTTGCTACAACTTGGCCATTGGAGTTGCAAACTAGTAAATCGCTGTAAACCGTATAGGAGTCGAGGATGGTTCGCAAACGTTGTGTTGCGAAGTCTGCTGACTTTGCAGACTTTTCCGTGAGTGCATCGACGACGCTCGCGTCCGTGGCCCACCAGCGTACGTCGCACGAACGTTCATACAAACAACGATCGACTAGATCAATGTTCATTCGTGCTAGATCGCTTAGGCGAACACCCTTGAAGGATGCCGACATCGATTCACTAATGTTCGAGATTCGCGACAGTGTTTTTCGAGATCGACGTTTCAGATTGGCTACAACGGTCGTTGATGTGTTGGACAGTCCTGCGATCTCCATCGCCACAATATTGAACGCCTTACCCGCGTCGCCAGCTCGGGCTGCCTCAATGCGTGCGTTCAAAGCAAGAACGCGGATTTGATCGTTCACACGATCGATTGCACTGATCGTTTTGTCCATCACGGAATCCAATGTGTTGGTTAGACTTGCGACTACTTCAGGACTGAACTGCTCTTCATTACTTTGTGTCATTTAACTTGGCGTTTCGCAGAGATTGTGAATTTGACTTACCTTCGATGGCTGAAGTTGAAAATCTCGCGATCGTTCAAATGCGTTCGAAAGCTAGGCGTGTGAACCGAAAACCTTTGCTCAAACATCAGAATTGTCAAACGACTGAAGGTTGGTTTTTGCGGAAAAATTCCCGCACGTCATAAACCAACTAATTTCGGTTAAGGTTGCCCAATTCTAGGGAACTTCTGCTAGCCCGATATCAAACTGTGCGCAGACTTGACCGTTGAATGGTCTGTGGCGATTGGATGGCTTTCGCGCTTCAAGAAAACAATCAATTCAAAACCACTGAATTCCGTTTCAGAATACGAGATGAAACAAGATGAGCGAGTTCCTTAAAATTCAAGAAGATCCAGAACTATTGGCAGAGTTCACGATCGAAGCGATGGCAGGACTTAATCAAGTTGATCAGAATCTGCTGGCGATGGAACAGTCCACGAATGACTCTCTGATCAATGAGGTTTTCCGTGCAGTCCATTCCGTGAAGGGGACGGCAGGCTTCCTTGGATACGATTTAGTTCAAGCTCTGGCTCATGAGTTTGAAACGATTCTTGATCTTGTTCGTCAAAAGGAGCTTCGGCTTAACTCCGAGGGAATCGATGCAATGCTTCGAACCAACGATGTTCTCAAAAGCTTGCTGGAGACACCGGGGATGGAGATTGATATTCAACCATTCGTCGTTGAGTTAAAGGGATGGAAAGCGTCTCAAACTACAGGTAGTACTAGTGATTCGTCGAACTCCGTAGGTACAACATCCGACGTTGTTGCACGCATTGAAAAGTCGACTCAAGACATTGCTTCAAACTCAAAGCTATTAAGCCAGGACTTCGAAGATCCCTCGCGATTCAGTGTTGAGGCAAGCAAACGTTCCGTTCCCGATGTCATCGATGCAATAAAGACAACATTTGGACGGACTACCGACGAAGAAACACAATCGCCGTCGATCCAGCCGACTCCACTCCCTGACGGGACTGTCGCACATAGTCAAAGTGCAGTCACGCTGATCAAGTCAGACTCTGCTGTTGAGGGACCCTCAAAAGAAGAAGCTAGCACTCCGTTAAACAGTTTACCCGCTGCAACGATTTCTCCTGGCCCAAAAGCCACCACGCATGACTCCACCATACGAGTGCCCGTCTCCGTTCTCGAAGAACTAGTGACTTTGGCAGGCGAACTTGTATTGTCTCGCAATCAGTTGATGCGAATGATCCATGCCTCCAAACTGACCAGCTTTGCAGCAATCGGTTCACGCATTGATCAAGTAACGACGGCCATGCAAGACTCGATTATGAGTGCTCGCATGCAACAAGTGTCCATACTTTTCAATCGATTTCCCCGCCTCGTGCGAGATCTCAATCAAAAGCTGCACAAACGTTGCCGATTGCTCATTGAAGGAGGGGATGTCGAACTGGACAAAACCATTCTTGAAGCACTATCCGACCCACTGACGCACCTTCTGCGCAATTCCCTAGATCATGGAATTGAAATCCCAGAGAAGCGAAAAGCCATTGGAAAGCCAGCCGAAGGAACGCTGCAATTGAAGGCTTTTCATGAGGGTGGCAAGGTTAGAATTATCATTGAAGATGATGGGGCGGGCGTGAATCGTGATCGTGTTCTCCAAAAAGCGATCGAAAGAGGTTTAGTACCCGCGGATACTGCTCACAGAATGTCGGACCGAGAAATCGTCAATCTCATCTTCAAACCCGGCTTCTCAACCGCTGACACCATTAGCGATGTCAGCGGGCGGGGTGTCGGAATGGACGTTGTGCGAACAAACATCGAGCGCATCGGAGGAACGGTGGATGTGGAAAGCGACACTGGCAAAGGCGCCAAAGTACATATTACTCTTCCACTTACCTTAGCGATTATCCCCTCATGGATCGTTCAGCAGGATAACTTCAGGTTCGCGATTCCTGAAGCGTCGGTGATCGAGTTTATCAGCCTGACCCCAGCCGACAAGAACGAACGACTTGAGAAGATCAACGATTCGGAAATGGTCCGATGGCGAGGCGGATTGTTGCCATTGTTGCGATTGCGAGAATGCCTCCCTCCAGGTTGCAGGACTTCGGAACGTCGGCAGAACATCAATAAAGTAGTCGTGATTGAAACCGGTATCTTTCAATTTGGACTAGCCGTAGAGCAAGTATGCGATCCTGAGCACGTGGTTGTGAAGCCGATTGGGAATCACCTGGGGCAGTGTGGATATCTAGAAGGGGTCGCAGTACTGGGGGATGGGAACGTCGCATACATTCTAGGAATGCAAGGTATTGCGGAGACGGCAAAGCTAGGGGTCAAAGTGGTTCCAGTTCCCGACGAGACCATTAAAATCGACGTGAAACGGAATGAATCGCAAGCAGCAGTCTTGATCCGTCGAACGAATGGAAACCTGGCCGCAATACCTCGCATGGTACTGCAAAGGATCGAACGTGTTGATCCATCCAAAATTCAGGATTCAGCGGATAGGTTGATAATGGCCTATCGAGGTGAGCAACTGCAGATCTTGGAACTTGAGCCTGGCATCCTGAAACGCATTCGACGAACGAAACAAGATTTTTGCTACGTGACCGTCTTTTCGATTCGAGACAAAGAAGTAGGACTTGTCGTCCCCGAGATTATTGATATCCGGGAGATTTCGACGCAAGTCTCGCTGAAGGAATCCATCCATCGCGCGATTTGTGGCACTGTACTTGTGGACGACAGGGTCGTCGAATTGCTTGATGTCTATGCGTTTGCCGATCAACAGTTGATCTCAATAGCAAACCAGGATCCGAACAAAACGCATGGGAGTAGTTCTTCCAATTCAAATAGCTGCCAAACGACTCAAACGATCGATTTGTCGGATATTGTCACTGACTGGACGAAATTCACTGTTCTGCTCGCAGAGGACACACCTTTCTTCCGAAATCAAGTACGCAAATATTTGGAACTAGCTGGCTTGAAAGTCTGCATCACGGAAGATGGACAACAAGCGTGGGACTACATTTCCGACCCAAAAAACAAAGTTGATTTGCTTTTGACGGATATCGAGATGCCGAATCTAGATGGATTTGATCTTGCATTGAAAGTTCGATCCAACCCACGTTTGCAAGACATGCCGATTGTAGCCATTACGAGCTTGTATACGGAAGCGGCACAACGACGGGGGCGAGAAGTCGGTATCGATGATTGGCAAGTGAAGCTAGATCGCGACAAGTTGATTTTTTCAATTCAAAAACAACTTCTTGCAGGGAAACGAATCAATCAGCCTTACAGTTCGGTACTAGGAGAATAGAGATGAATAAGCCGTTTGAGTTGATGACGTTCAAGATCGAAGACACTTCCTTTGGACTCGACATAAACGATATTCAGGAAATCAATTGCCATGCTAGTCTCTGCCGTGTTCCAGTAGATTATGAAGCGGTAGCTGGTGTTATCAACCTGAGAGGCGAAGTTCTCACCGTCTTGGCGCTGGGTAAGATGCTAGGTATTCAATCCCATCTTCCCAAGGACAAAACGCTAGGCTATGTTGTTCTGAAGTCAACCAATGGTCGCGTTGCAATCGCAGTCGACAAACTAGAGGATGTCGAAACGATCCCAGCCAAAGACCTTCAGCCCTTGCCTGCCAATTTCAAACTCTCGAATCAACATGTCCTAAAAGGACTTATTCAGAAAAGCGACGAGCTCTTATTGGTGCTCGATTCGGTGAAGGTCACCGAATTGGGGATGATCAGCGAGTTTGTCTAGGGTTTCTCTGCCCGATCGGCTGGATTCTTACCTCTTCACGTAGCTGCGTCTCTCCGAGACGCGACGACGTGGTTAGAAACAAAGCCTAGAAGCGGAATCGTGCCAGGACTTGATCCAGCAAGGAAAGAGCTTCGTTGCTTTGTGCGTTCTCCGTCGGCTGGCAATTCGTTCGAGAGTCATCCGTGCTAGATTGTACGAGAACTCCTCCGCGTCCGTTGAACCAACTCATCGGCGGGATAAATGCAGTCGATTGTCGGAAACGAACCGGTTCAATAAGGACGCTCGTAGTCGACGAACTTCTGGCGTTGTTCAAACTCGAAGTCAAAGGCGTGCCAGTGATAAGCAGTCTTGCAATCTGCAGAGTCCCAACGTCTCCCCTGGCGGCATCGAGAATCTCAATGGTCCATTGTCCGCGAGCATTCATTCCGTCGAACACCGCGAGACTACCCTCGGCTCTTAGAGTTCCTCGTATAGAACTCCAGTTGTTCAGCCGTCCTGTCGCTTCGTCGGATAACGTGGTTTGAATGTTTCGAGTAGAGCCACCTCGGCGCTGAATAAGAGTTTGTGTGGTGCCGTTTGGTGCGATGAGTCGGATCACTAGATCGCTGGCATAGGTATGCTGAATCTGAAGCTGCACGTCGAGATCCTGAATGCGAATGTTTTCGTTCACGTTAATGGTGAATCGTTGAACGCTCGCTCCGGCTGCAGTGGCGTCCGCAATTGCAAAGTTTCCTTGAATGCCGAACGATCGTGGAACGGGTGTTGTCGGCGGAGGCGTTGTTGGTGGGGTCGTGGGATTGCTTGCTCTGAGCGCTGTAGCGGCAGCTCCAACATTAATACGACCATGCGTAGAGTTTGAAGCTCGCAGTACATTGTCCGTGCTATTGATCAACGCTTGGGAAATTGTATTAGCAGATAATGTCGGATTCTGTCCCCAAAGCAGAGCCAATGCGCCCGCTACTTGTGGTGTAGCCATGGACGTGCCACTCAAGCTCCCGTACCGGTTTCCAGGCAACGTACTCAATATGGATTGCCCAGGCGCAAAGACGTCAACGCTTGTACCGTAGTTGGAGAAGCTTGCACGCGTATCGGTGCGTGTTGATGCTCCGACAGAGATAACTCCTTGGTAATTGGCCGGATAGGACGGTGTCACATCGTTGTTCGTCGCTTCGTTCCCTGCAGCAGCAACGAATAATCCGCCGCTGGTAATGAATTGTGTTATGGCCGATTGGAGCGCGGAGGAGAAGCCTCCTCCACCCCAGCTTGCATTGATGATTTTAGCCCCATTCACGCGAGCGTATTGAATTGCCTTGATTGCATCGCTGAGTGAGCCCGATCCTGATTGATCTAAAAATTTGAGAGGCATGATCGATGCCGTCCATGCAACGCCTGTCACACCGATTCCATTGTTGCCGACAGCGCCGATCGTTCCCGCGACATGTGTTCCATGTCCATTGTCGTCCATCGGGTCACTATCATTGTTCACAAAGTCCCAACCTCGAACATCATCGACAAACCCATTTCCATCGTCATCAATACCATTCCCGGCAACCTCGTCGGTATTGGTCCATATGTTGGATGCTAGATCTGGGTGTGTGTAGTCAACTCCCGTATCGATCACGGCTGTCACGATACTTGTTGCAGTACCCAACGCCCACGCTGGTTCTATATTGATATCGGCATTGAGCAATCCACCTTGCGATCCGTTGTTGCTCAGTCCCCATAGCGATCCAAACGACGGATCATTTGGAATCGATTGTGTGGTCAACTCAAAATCGGGGGTTACGATCGCAACGTTAGGATGACTCTGCCAGAAAGCGAGCGCTTGCTGCATCGACGTTCCGACCGGAACAGACACGGAGTACCAACCATCGGTTGTCAATTGCGAGTCAATTCGCGTGCCCGCAATGGACTGGCCGATCGATGCATTTGCAGAGTTCGTATCGCGAAACTGTACCAACAGCGAATCATAGTCCGATATCTCTGGCATGATCTGCAATAAATTGGAAGCGAGCAATTCTCTGCGTTCCAGTTGTTCACAACCGAGTCTGATCTTACGTACGACCATCTTGCACTATCTCCCTGATAAGTAGTCGACTCGACTAGCGATCCATGCACCGAGTCGACCGAGAATATAAGTATCGTGTTGTGTGGGTTTTGGCGATAAGGCGTCGACCATTATTGCAGACTCACTAGAAAAAGAAAGAACGAAGCCAACCGCAGTTCCGCAAGCATGCCAATGGCTGGATACTCTTCAACCAGGAAGTCTAGCAAATGAATGTCCGAGAGCGGACGGCACGATGGAGCTTGCCTGCTAGTTTGGCGGCGGTGTCTATCGGCTCTGTCCGAATACGAGAAATTCACATGAATCCGCCATTTTGACTTTCCTTTCGATCGGTAATTGAGCTTATCATTCCAAGCCCAGTGCAATCTTTTTCATGGCAAACAGAGCAAAAGAAAAGATAGTTGAAAATGGAAAGCAGATTGGCTTCAAGCGTTCTCCGAATTTGGCTAGAAACACTATTAAACCACCGTTGGCTGGCATTCGTTCTTCCAATGTTTCTCTACATGCTCATCGGAAGTTTTGAGCCGACGGATCCAGACTCGGGCAACTATAAATTCTACCCGTGGATCTATGGCTTCAAGCTTTTTGCAACCGTGGCTGCGCTGCGGCTCGCATGGCCGTTGTACAAACCGATGGTCAGACCCATCGGTTTACAAGGAGTATCGATCGGAGTTCTCGGAGCCGCGATTTGGATTGGCGTTTGCCATCTTGAACTGGAGCGTACTTATCTTGTCCCCTTACTCCAGCAGTTTGGGCTGGATCGCTACTTCGGGGCACAGACCCGGTCAGCATTCAATCCGTTCATTCAATTGGCCGGCTCTACCGTTGGGATTACGTTGTATTTGGTCGTCCGCGGAACGGGTTTGGCCCTGGTGGTGCCGATCATGGAAGAGTATTTTCTACGCGGGTTCCTGATGCGATACATGGCAACCGAAAAATGGTGGAAATATCCGATCGGAATGGTCACGAAAAGTTCGGCGGTCGCGGGGACGATCGTGCCGATGCTGATGCATCCTGGGGAGTTGATAGCGGCCGCACTTTGGTTTTCGCTCATTACCGTACTCTACATCCGCACCAAGAACCTCTGGGAATGCATTGCGGCTCATAGTACGACAAACCTACTACTAGGAATTTATGTCGTAATCTTTGGTGCGTGGCACTTAGTGTGATCATGGCACTTGGTGTCAGCAGAAGTTGGATAGAGCCGACAAAAGTCAATGTAGTAGGCACATTCCATGTGCCGTCCACCTAGAATCCCAGCAAATCTCAGTGAGCGGACCATGGAGCGTGCCGCTACTTTTGCCGGATGTGCCAAGCTGAATTTTGGAAAAGAGTTGGAAGCTTTTGAACGAACACGGCTAGTCGCTCAGGACTCGATGGTTCGTTTCATTCCAAATACGCGTCTACGAGCAAAACCTACAGCAGCTGCTCCGGAAAGAATAACTAGAGCCAGGGAAGATGGCTCTGGGACGGCCGTGAATTGCAAACGAATCGTATAATTGTTTGGAGTGCTATTCCCTCCGATGCCCGTGCTGCCTGCTGGGGCCGTGAAGGAGGATGGGTTATTCTCTACGAGCCAGAAATCGAGTCCAGCATTACTGCCAAGCATACTCCGAAGCGATGTCCCCGTATTCACATTCAATGGTATCCCGTTCGAACCTCCGGCGGCGTAAGTCGCCGGGCTAGTGGAGTTCGTCGTCGTGAAGGTAATGCCAGTGTAAAGGAGGTTACCATTCAATATCGCTGCATCAACATTCGCCGGACTAGACTGAGCGCCCGCATAGAGCCTCACGTTCGGTCCTTGACCCAAGACTGCCACGGCAGATATTCCAGAGAAAGATTGGATGTTTGAAGCATCTTGGGTTTCAAATAGTCTTCCAAGATAAAAGGCCCTGGTACTAGCGGAGTCCACTAGAATGCCAGATTGCTGCTCCGTACTCTCTATAAAATCGCCTAAAGAGAGGTTCGCAGGAACTAAGAGTAGACCCAACAAAAGAAAGAATCTGGTCATAAAGCACAGCTCCGTTGCGATTTATAGAATCTACGAAGGAGAATTAGCGAGAGAAACAACAATGCAAAACCAACGATCGCCGACGGTTCCGGCACCGTGACTAACTCAAAGGTAGCCGAATACGGAACCTCCACAAGTATGGGATTGAAATTTGCGTCAACTCCAGTGTTGGTCACCGTACTACGGGGAAACCACAAATCGGTTTCCGTATCGCTGAAGAACCAAACGTCTATCCTACCCAGCGGATCACTGTTGATAAAACCTTCGACCCTCGCACCGTCGTTTGCAGCAAATGGAACCCAATGGCTTTGACGCTCATCGACTGAGTTGCTGCCCCCTACCGGAATGTTGTGGATTGCCAACGAAGTCGTGACGACTTTGGAATTCCCGATGGATATATCCAAGACCGAGGTACCGTGGGGGGCAATCAAGAGTCTTGGAGACGAGGACGAAATAACTCCTCCGGCCAAATCGACCCAACCACGAAACCGGAAACTCTGGTAGTCATGAAATCCATGGGAATACGAAAAAGTCCCGACCTTGGCACCCACGCCACTTCCCAATGGCACATTGATGAACCGCTCACCTGACTGGAACGGAATAGTCGACGCGATGATCGCAGCCGGCGCCGAAGGAACGAGACAGAAAGAGGAGAAAACTGAAAGAATGATAGAGAGTAGAAAAGTCGAGTTGTTTTTCAAATTCATTTCTCCAACTCCAAAGCAAATGGCTTTGCGGCTTGTTTTACAAAGCATCGCCAAATCCAGCAGTTTGAAAATCCCCATACCGATCAGCCGCCAGCAATCAAAAAAAGAGCGATGCAAAAAAGAAAAAGGGAACAATCATTTTGAAAAAAGGACAAAAAAGGCTCATTCGACACCTGACCCATCGCGATCTCCTGTTGTCACAATCGACAAAAGTAGCAGGCTCGCTCCGCCGTGCCGTCCGCTCATGGACATCTGAATTCAGGGTGGACGGCACATGGAATGAGCCTACTACTTTGGCTTTTGTCGGTTGTGACCCTGTTGACCGGTCTCAATTGCCTTCGTTTTATGGTAGGAGTGCTGTTGGGAAGTGCAAGCACTATTCACGGCTCGGTTTCATTATCTTGCGAATTTCGGGCAGGAAATCCTGAAGAAACCGGTTGGTTGCGGCGACATTTCCTTTTCCTAATCCGGACGCGGTTTGGATTTTGTAGAGATAGTCGGTGCGCCAAAAGCGTGGGTTTTCAGCTGCCAACCACGGCCCGCCATCGCTCCAACCGTACGTGACGTGCAGCTTGGACTTTTCGACATCATTCGAGGTAAAGATCAACTCCCAAAGACTATTTCGATTCCCGTCAAAATCGTTCTCGATCGATTTTCTCTTGTCTCCTGCCGTTACACTTCTGCTGCTGTAGCAAATCTCAGGAGTATGGACTGCGATGGGACCTTTCGGGCCGAAAGTCAACGCAACACTCACGGATTCTCCCGTCGACTTACTGACATAGACTCGATTCAAATACCCCATGCATTCGAGAAGTGTCAATGTAGTTTCGGGTAGTTCTATATCTCCGTTGGAACTCCATTCTCCTATCGATAACGGTACCTGCTTTAGCCTGGCTCCCATTTCCATCATGTTGTCGGGTTGTCCCCATCGGTTGGAATAGTGCCCGTGCAGGATACCGCCCAACGCGATCATCACAATCGCAGAGAAAACACCAAAAGTACCAGTCATCCATGAAGGGTAGGTTCTGTTTGATTCGGCAGTTTTCATCATGCGGAGTTCTGGTTCAGAGTACTAGTTATTTGAAGGTTGATACACTTTGGACAATTCGTTTCGATCGCTTGGTACCAAAACTGTTTTTGACAACTGCTCTAGATTGATCGTCTTAAGTACTCTCAAGGACTCAGGCCCACGTCCGGCTTTGTCCAGCGCCACATAAAGGTGAAACGCTAAACGAGGATCATTGCTAGCAGCAGAAGCGATTTCAAAGATTTGGATAGCTTCATCATACTTTTTGGCATTCAAGAGAATGACACCCTTGGTATCCAAAATCAAAGGCTGGCGGCCAGCGATGGAAAGAGCTCGATCGATGTAACCGAGGGCTTCCCTTTCATAACCTGATTTCTCGCTCAGTAGTGTCGCAAGATTGTTCAATGCGACAACATCATTGGGACGCAATGCGATGACCTTTCGATAGGCTTCAATCGCTTCTTCATTTTTATCTTTGGATATCCAATATTCTGCCATTGCAAGCTGTAGATCTTCCTCTTGACCCGAATCGGTTTGAAGCTTCTTTAATGCTGATTCTGCTTCCTCTACCAACCCTGAATCAAATTGTCCGCTCGACAACAAAGACGCCAAAAGGAGCGCTGAGTCCGTTGCAGAAGAGTCGTTTACTCTCTTTATCAACGCTTGGATCGCTTCATTTCTTGCAACGACATCATCTGATTTCGCAAGACTTCGCACATACTGATTTCCGACTCGGCTATCCAGTTCATAGGCCTCGCGAAGCAACGATTGAGCTTCGGTATCCGCACGTAAAAATGATAGTGCTTGACCTGCCTGCCCAAGCACCATGGCCTTCTGAACAGGCGAGAATTCTGCAAAACTACGACGTTTCGCTTCGAGCCAGCCACGAACGATGGAAACCGCATCACCCATTTTTCCGTTCGCTTGCTGAATTCGTGCTTGCAAGAAAATCGCGGAAAAATTATCGGGTACCATAAAAGATAGACGCTTCGACTGTTCCTCCGCTTCTGACACACGATTGTTTTCAAGCAAAAAATCGGCATAGGCGTAGACATAATCTGGCGGGACCTTATTCCCCGTTGTTAACTGCTTGAGTTGACGTCCAGCGGCGTCAAGTAATGTTTTGCTTTGAAATTTCGTTTCACCTCGTAACGCTTGAATTTTTGCATTTCGAATGTAAACAGAGGCGAGTCGAAACTGATCGGAGTCAGTTCGATTGGCTGTGTCTTCGACTAACCCCTCCAGAATGTATTGTGCTTGCAGCAAATCGTCTGGTTTGCCACGTTCCAGCAACAATTCAGCTCGCAATCTCTTGTCGTCTGGTCGCGTAGATTGTTCAGCTCCCGCGAGCATCTTGCCTATCTCTTCCCAGTCTTTGTCCGAACCACGAGTGGCCAAGAGTATCGAAAGCGATCGACGACACTGTAAATCATTGGGGTGCTCCCGAAGTGTGGAGGTCATAAGCGTTATCGCATCATCTAACTTTCCGATGCTCGTCATCATCGAGGCCATGCGATTGCTTAACTCTGGTTTATTGGCCCCTGCTGAAATTGCTTTTCCGTACGCGGCCAACGATTTTTCGATGTTCCCTATGGATTGATACATTTCGCCAGCGGTTTGCCATTTGACGAGCGGAGCGACGGAATCGTTAAGCTCAAGCTCCTGGGCGATCTTCTCTTCTCGTTCCCGCTGATTAAGGGTTTTTGCGAGCGTAAATTCTGCACTGATCGCGCGAGCATCTTCCTTAGCAGAGACCGACTTGGCCTTTTGAATAGCATCTTCCACCAACTGTAATTTCTTTTGTCGTTCAATTGCTGGCAAATTGCGGGATGCAGATTCCAAAACCTGCGAGTACCAAATCCAAGCCATGGGATCGTTTGGCCGAGCAGTCGTCCCTGACTCTGCTAATTCTACTAGTTCACTGTTGCTGCGATCCTTCATTTGCAATGCCATCGAGGAGAGACTGCGTGAACTACTAGCCCGTTCACCTAATCGATCCATCAACGCACTGGCGTCAGTCAAAAGCCCCTGACGCAGGTACAGGGCCGCAAGGCGTTCGTAAACGCGAATGGACTGTGAACCTAATTGCAATGCCTTGACGTATTCCCTAATGGCTTGCTGAGCGTTTCCTTGTCGTTCCGCGATTTCCGCCAGCAGTACCTTTCCAGGCGCCCAGTGAGGACGTTGACGATCCAAGAAGCCTGCGATGTCAGCAACCTCTGTCAGATTGGGCGCTTTGTCCTCGGCCATGACAGCCAAGAGTCGTGTGGCTCTCACGAGTCTCCACTCCGTTCCGGACTCTCCCTCCGAAATCCTGAGCTCCTTTTCTAGCGATTCGATTTTCGCGTTCCACGCAGCCTTTTCTTTCTCGCGCGTTTCCGGTGGATCGGTCGCTCGTGTGTTTCCATAGATGGGTGTATCCAGTGCGGATGCACATAGATTTTTCAGCATTTGGAATCGTGCTAGGCCATTGGATGAAGCAGTTGCAACATTTCCACTTGGCTGGGTGATGCTTGAATCCAATTCTCCCTTCGCTTGCAGTAGTTCGACGCTATTGGGATTCTCTACCAATCTCTTCTCTAAGAGCTTCTTCGCGCTCTCGGACTCGCCAGTGGAGGCCAAGAAATTTGCGTAGACGATTGCGGCATCATTGTTTTCGCCCGATTGCTCCATCGATCGCTTCGCCAGCCGTTTGGCACCCTCGACGTTCCCCCAACTACCGACTTTTGAAAAACCAACTCTCAGTAAATCCATCGATTCAGGAAATTGTTGGCAAAGTTTCTCCAGTTGCGCTACCGATTGCTCAATGCGTGCAGGCCTATCTGCGAGCTCAGATCGTAGCACGGCACTGTCTATCTTTAGCAAATCAATACTCCACGGACGCTGAACCAATTCTGGCTCCTCGGAAATGCGTTGCTCGACAAGGCCAACCGCATTATCGAAAACCCTCCAAAGATCTGCGTCCTGTTTTTGGCGTTTCTGGAGTTCCAAAATGGACTCTGCAATCAATAACCAGTCCACTCCAAGCTTAGATTCGATCAACTGTGTCTGCCGAAGCGATTCCCCAAATCGTTGGGCAGAGAACCATTCTCTCGCGGCGTTGCGCTTGTATAGGGAGTTGGTTGGAACCAACACGGATGCCTGTTCAAACGCGTTTGCCGAACGATCATGTTGCCCTAGCTGTGCATAGGCTCCGCCCAAGAAAGCCCACGCTTCCGCTTGATTCGGTGCATCCAAATCTCGGTTTCCGGATACGACCTCTTCCATGATCGTCGTCGCAGAAAGAAATTCACCAACCGACATGTAGTAGGATGCCCACTGTTGTTTCGCCGACCGAACAATCAAGTTTTGAAAATTCCTTGAAACACTAGGAAGCTCTTTCTGAATGGACAGGTCCATGGCTGCAAGGGATTCTTTTGCTTCCGTGTACTTTTTTCTCTGGAGCATTTCTGCAATCATCTGCAAATGCAGTATGGCAGTAGGTGGAGGGGCAACTCGAATTCCCTCTTTCCAAATGGCAATCGCATCGTCGGAACGATCTTGCGATGCCAATACGGTGCCGAGCGATGAGTACAAAGCAACATCTCCAGATTTCTTCGACTCCTTCACTTGGGTGAAGTACTGCTCCGCGAGCGCTAGCCATTCTTTGCGCTTTGATACATCCATTCGACCGATGTTCGATGAAGATCGTCGCAGATAGTGCATCCCTGCCTGCCGAACAGCGCTCATGTTTTCGGGCTCAAGAGAAAGGGCTTTTTGTATGTCCGATTCCGCAATCTCATCGTCAATCTTCGACACGATTTCGTAATGCGTCATCCATGCGTCAAGACTATTCCTATCTTTGCTCAACAACTGGTCCGCAAGGACCATCGCTCGATCTCGAAGCGACTCGACCGATTCTCCCTCAAGCGTGGAACCTGTTGTCAGATCGGATGGCTCCAAACATACCTGCGCAACTGCGACTGTTAGCTCCTTGTCGGAGGGATTATCCTGCAACGCCTTGAAGAGAAGATCCAGCCAATGCATGGCTTCTAGTTTGGACAACCACTTGGGAAGGGATGCCTCAGAGACGACAGGTAGACGGTGTGTTCGCTTGTCGAGGGCCAATCGATATCGACACAACGCTAACTTCTTTTCCAGCAGCACATCGAGTTCAGGCCCTGCCATTTTTGAGATCGTATCCATTGCGTCTTCGAAGCGGCCAACCTGCATGAGGCGATCTGTCAATGTGCCTCGAAGGCCAGTAGCCTTCTCGGCCAAAGATTTGTCGACTTCGCAAACCCCAAGAGCAACAGAGTGGAGCGCAATGGATCGCTGGATTTCTCCGAAAGTAACCGCTGCTTTGTCGTAAACCTCTGCCA
>Ga0207937_1000009_pt1 | contig 51108 bp, 49 predicted proteins | sample LakMenEpi04Sep11_FD_150668 | JGI IMG/M metagenome (GOLD analysis project Ga0207937, IMG submission 150668) | Freshwater microbial communities from Lake Mendota, WI - 04SEP2011 deep hole epilimnion (SPAdes) | ecosystem: Environmental > Aquatic > Freshwater > Lentic | place: Lake Mendota, Madison...
GCAATTATAGAAGAGTTTTACCTAAAATTTCAGAATCAGAGCTTGCAACTTTAACCAAGTCAGGGATGAGATCTTATTTACGTTACTGGTTTGATACTTTTCGTTTAAACAAGTGGAGTAAATCGAGAATCATTGCAACTACTTATGTGATTAGAGAGAATTTACTTCGAGACCCGATTGCTTCTAAACAAGGATGTATTGTGGCTCTACCGCATGCAGGAAATTGGGATCATGCTGCAGCCTACTTTTGCTCAACCGGCATAACTTTGACTGCTGTAGTAGAAAAACTAAAGCCTGAGGCGATATTTAAGAAGTTTTTAGCGTATCGATCTAGTATTGGAATTGAGCCAATAAGTCATAAGGAAAAAACTATTCCTTTACTATTGGAAAGATTGAGCTCTGGAAAGTTAGTCGCACTTGTTGCAGATCGAGATATGTCGCGAAGTGGAGTAGAGGTAAGTTTTTTGGGTGGGATTGCAAAGATGCCTGCAGGCCCTGCCACACTGGCAATAAAAAGTGGTTCCCCACTAATAACTGCATATATTCGATACCTTAAAGATGGCATCGAAATTACCTTTGATGAAACGATAAAATTACCTACATCTGGCAGTGAAGCGGAGAAAATTCAAGTTGTGACACAGTCAATGGCGGATAACTTTGCAAAGCGAATTAAGGATTCTCCAGTTGACTGGCATATGTTGCAAAGGATTTGGGTAGATGAAGAAAATTAGAATTGGGATGGTCTGTCCTTACGGTTGGGATACTCCCGGGGGAGTGCAGTCACATATGCGAGATTTAGCAGAGTATTTAATCGGTGAAGGCCACTTTGTTTCAGTTCTAGCACCGATTAGTGATGACACAATTGAACTTGAAGATTATGTTGTAAACGCAGGTAAGCCAATTTCAATTCCAGTCAACGGCTCAGTAGCTAGAGTTTTATTTGGACCGTTAGCTAGTTCAAGAGCAAAGCAATGGATAGCCTCTGGTGATTTTGATTTGCTGCACTTGCATGAACCTGCTATTCCATCCCTTTCCTTACTTGCATGTTCAGCTGCCGAAGGGCCAATTGTGGGAACATTCCATGTTTCAACACCCAAGAAAAAAGCAATTTATGCAATAGGTCCAATCCTTGAACCTATTGTCGAAAAGTTAACTGCTCGAATTGCTGTTAGCGAATTAGCAAGGTCAACTCTTAAGGATCACTTTGAAACTGATGCGGTTGTAATACCAAATGGAATTGATGGACAAAAATATGCTAACGCACAAGTTTCTAGTGAATACAGCGGTCCAAACACAATTGGCTTTATGGGAAGATTTGAGGAGCCACGTAAGGGCTTGCAGGTTTTAATTGATTCCCTTGCAATTGTTGCCAGATTTATTCCAGATGTTAGGTATTTAATAGCAGGTCCTGGAGATAGTGAAGAGTTTATGAAGAAGTTAAACCCCCAGTTACGTAGCCGGATAACATTTCTTGGAAGACTAAGCGATAAGCAGAAGGAGAGTTTCCTAAAATCTGTTGAGATCTATGTCGCGCCAAATACTGGTGGAGAATCCTTTGGCATTATTTTGACTGAAGCTTTATCTGCCGGCACCGCTGTGATTGCAAGTGATATACCAGCATTTAAAGCAGTTCTAGAAAATGGTGAGGTAGGGGATTTATTTAAAAATGAGGATTCTGCTGATTTAGCAAAAGCAATTGTTGGATTATTACGAGATGATGATCGAAGAAAAAAACTAGCAAGTGATGGCAAATTAAGTGCACAGAAATATGACTGGCAAGTAGTTGCTGAACAAATCGAGAGTGTTTATGAGATGGCTATAGCTGGGGGACAAAGAGTTACTCTTTCTTCCGAAAATAGATTCTGGAGCAGGCGATGAATTTAGAGAACCTAGGAATACTCCTACTTATAGTGTTAATTGGATGGTACTTATCTTTTTCCGCCTCCCGCCTAGATAGATTGCATCATCGGGTTGAAACTTCATGGGCAACCCTTGATTCACTATTACAGAAAAGGGCTGCACTTGCACAAGAAATTGTTGCAGAATCTAATTTAGATCCCGCTACTGCTTATCTGATTTCAACCTCTGCAACGGCAGCGCGTGATGCAAATATTATTGAGCGCTCAGCAGCTGAGAGTGTTTTGTCAGAGGCGTTAAAGCTGGTTCAGAACGCAGCATTGGATAACTCATTGGAGTTACCATCTGAGTTGTTGGTTGAATTATCTGATCTAACTAGCAAGGTTAAATTAGCAATAAATATCCACTTAGAAGCTGTAAATGCCACCAGGAATGTGCGATCTCAATTAATTATTCGATTATTTAGATTAGCAGGTAAGGCACCATTACCAGTCAGGTATGCATTTGAAGATGACAGCTTATGAGAATGTTTAAAAGAGGGATTCTAGTTTTATCATTAGCAATAGTTTTCATATCATTATTTAGTTTTACAAATATAACTGAAATAGCTAATAAACCAGAAGTTGAAAAGAATCTTTTAAATGGTTTGCCTGGTGAGAATAACCAGATACTGGTAGTAAAAATTGATGATACAAAAGTAGCCCATCCACAAATTGGAATTGAACAGGCAGATGTTGTTTATGTCGAACAGGTCGAATCTGGACTTACTCGTCTTGCAGCAATCTATTCATCCAAGCTACCGTCATTAATTGGTCCAATTAGAAGTGCTCGCATTTCGGATATCGAACTCTTAGCGCAATATGGTCGAGTTGGATTTGCATATAGCGGTGCACAATCAAAATTGCGACCAGTTCTTGCTTCAGCAAATCTGGAGAACTTATCTGCTGAAAGAAATCCACCCAGTATTTACGGTAAGGATCCGAATCGACCTGGTCCGGTTAATATGATTTTAAAGCCAGCACAACTTCTAGAAAGAGCCAACGCAAGAGAAGGAACTATTATTGATAAGCCCAGTAAATCACCCTGGACCTTTGGTAAGGCACCGGAGAGTCAAACAACTGCTTCAGTGGTAAAAATTAAATGGCCAAATGCGAATTATGAACTTCGCTGGGATGCAGAGCTAGAGAAAAATTTAATTTACTTTGCCGGTAAAGCTAACCTAGCGGCATCAGGTGAACACTTATATGCCGATACTGCAATTATTCAATTAGTTTCGATTACGCCCACTATCTACGGAGATAAATTTGGCGGTGTTACACCGTTTAGCAAAACTACTGGCAACGGCAAAGCAATCATGCTTCGTGATGGTTTTAGTTATGAGCTGACTTGGCAGCGCGATAGTGATGCAGATGCAACTACTTGGCGTCATATAGATGGCAAAGTCGCGAATTTTAAACCTGGTCGAATTTGGGTTTTTCTAACCGATCAGCAACCAGAAATTACCCCCTAGTACGCCTAGTTGTGTGAGCAGGGCTTCACTTTTATTGTTCTTGACCTAATCAATTAATTAGTACACTTAGCCACTAGAGATTTTCAAGGAGTCAAGATGGCCAAGGAAACAGGAACAGCGCGAGTAAAACGCGGCATGGCAGAAATGCTTAAGGGCGGCGTAATTATGGATGTTGTTAATGTCGAGCAAGCAAAGATTGCAGAAGATTCTGGCGCTGTTGCTGTAATGGCACTAGAGCGCGTACCAGCAGATATCCGCGCACAAGGTGGCGTAGCTCGTATGTCTGATCCTGACATGATTGCCGCAATTCAAGAGGCAGTTTCAATTCCAGTAATGGCAAAAGCTCGTATTGGACATTTTGTTGAAGCCCAAATTTTACAGTCACTAGGTGTGGATTACATTGATGAGTCTGAAGTATTAACACCAGCAGATTATTCAAACCATATCGATAAGTGGAATTTCACAATTCCATTTGTTTGTGGAGCAACTAACTTAGGTGAAGCACTTCGTCGAATTAATGAAGGTGCCGCCATGATTAGATCTAAGGGTGAAGCAGGAACCGGTGATGTTTCAAATGCAACCACACACATGCGCACAATCTCATCTGAGATTCGCCGTCTTACATCAATGCGCGAAGATGAATTGTTTGTGGCTGCAAAAGATATGCAAGCACCATATGAATTAGTAAAAGAGGTTGCAAGTACTGGAAAGTTGCCAGTTGTACTATTTACAGCAGGTGGAATAGCAACTCCAGCAGATGCAGCAATGATGATGCAACTAGGTGCAGATGGAGTATTTGTTGGCTCTGGAATATTTAAATCTGGAGATCCAGCTAAGCGAGCTGCTGCTTGTGTTAAGGCAGTTACTTACTTCACTGATGCAAAGGTAGTTGCAGATGTTTCTAGAGGCCTAGGGGATGCAATGGTTGGCATTAATGTTGCTGATATTCCAGTTCCTCATAGACTCGCGGAGCGGGGCTGGTAATTGTGAAAATTGGAGTTCTTGCACTCCAAGGTGATGTTCGTGAACATATCCAGTCATTAAGTGATTGTGGCGTCGATGCCCTTGCAGTTAAAACAATTAGCGAAATACAAAGTATCTCAGCCCTGGTTATCCCGGGTGGAGAGTCCACGACTATTGCTAAGTTGGCGCGGTCATTTGATTTATTCGACTTAATTTCAGATCGAATCAAGAGAGGAATGCCAACATATGGTTCCTGCGCAGGCATGATTTTATTAGCAAATAATATTAAGGATGCAATTGAAGGCCAAGAAAGTTTTGGTGGTATTGATATGGTTGTAAGAAGAAATGCTTTTGGCAGACAAATTGATTCATTTGAAACAGATATTAAGTTTAAAGGAATTACCGAACCCAAGATTCGGGCGGTTTTTATACGTGCTCCATGGGTTGAATCAGTTGGTAGTGAAGTTGAAGTTTTGGCGGAAGTTACCGACCCAGATGGCGTTAATCATCCAGTTGCAGTTCGCCAAGGTAATTTACTTGCCACTTCATTTCATCCAGAGTTAACAGGTGACAATCGAGTTCATAGATATTTTGTTGAGAATATCTGTAATCAGCTAGCTACTTTCTAAGGATAAATCATGAGCGGTCATTCCAAATGGGCAACCACCAAACATAAGAAAGCAATTATTGATTCAAGGCGTGCAAAGAATTTTGCAAAGCTGATAAAGGCAATCGAAGTCTCTGCAAGAGCAGGTGGTGCTGATATCTCAGGGAATCCAACCTTGTTTGATGCAATTGCAAAAGCGAAGAAAAACTCTGTGCCGGCAGATAACATCGATCGCGCTGTAAAGCGTGGTGCAGGACTTGAAACTGGCGGTAAAGAGTGGGAAACCATCATGTATGAAGGTTATGCAGCAGGTGGAGTGGCACTATTAATTGAATGTCTATCAGATAACCGAAACAGAGCAGCTTCTGAAGTACGAGTAGCGGTAACGCGTAATGGTGGGAATATGGCAGATCCAGGATCTGTTTCATATCTATTTAATCGCAAAGGTGTACTGATAGTTTCCAAGCAAAATGGAAAAGTCACCGAAGACTCTCTTCTAGAGGTTGTACTTGATGCCGGCGCTGAAGAAGTAAACGATCTTGGCGATTCATTTGAAGTAGTTTCGACGCCATCTGATCTAGTTTCAGTTCGCACTTCACTACAAAAGGCCAGCATTGATTACGATTCAGCAGAGACTTCATTTCTTCCAACTATGTCGATTCCAATTGATGGCCAAACAGCCAAAAAAGTTTTTGAATTGATTGAGGCAATCGAAGAACTAGATGATGTGCAAAATGTCTACGGTAATTTCGATGTTTCAGATGAGGTAATGGCGAGCCTTAGTTAAGAAGTAATTCTCGCTGATTAGGCTTCACCTATGCGAGTTTTGGGAATAGATCCTGGATTAACTAGATGCGGTATTGGGATTGTTGACTCTTCAGGGCCCCAAAATCTTAAAATGGTTGGTGTTGGAGTGATTAAAACTGATCCAGAGGCCGCTCTAGAGTATCGGTTATTAGAATTAGAAAAAGAAATTTCTATTTGGATAAATAAGTTTAAACCTGATGTTATTGCAGTTGAGCGCGTTTTTTCACAGCTTAATGTAAGGACTGCAATTGCAACTGGGCAGGCAGCTGGCATCGCACTATTACTTGCAGCAAAAAATGGTATTCCAGTAGGCGTACACACTCCTAGTGAGGTAAAGGCAGCAGTAACTGGATCGGGCCGAGCTGACAAAAAACAGGTAGCACAGATGGTGAAGAGATTGCTTAAATTAGAAGAAATTCCCAAACCGGTCGATAGTACTGATGCTTTAGCGCTTGCAATCTGCCATCATTGGCGAGGTGTAGGAAATACCCGTTTGGCCAATGCAAAGAAAAAGGCGCTTAAGAAAAAATGATTAGCTCAATTGCAGGAATTGTTAAGTCCTCAACATCAAATGCAGTAGTAGTTGATGTGGGTGGAATCGGTGTTTTAATCCAAGTTCCTAATCGAATAGCTGCTGGCATACAGATTGGAAGCAATGCTAGTTTTCATACATATTTAGTTGTACGAGAGGATGCATTAACACTATTTGGCTTTGTAGATCAAACAGACAGAGACTTTTTTGAATTGCTTTTATCAGTAACAGGAATCGGACCAAAGGTTGCACAATCAATATTGTCAGGCTCTGATTCTGCATCAATTGCTAGTGCAATATCTACGGGAAATTTAAAAGTATTAGAGTCATTTCCTGGGCTAGGCAAAAAAGGTGCGCAAAGATTGGTTCTAGAACTTAAAGATAAAGCTAGCCAATTCGCAAATGCCGGTGCAAGTTCAAATTTTTCAACAAGAAATCAAGTCGAAAATGCTCTACAAGGTTTGGGTTATTCAGCCAAGGATGCTGCAAGCATGGTTTCCCAAGTGGCAAGTAGCACTAAAGTTGAGAATTTAACCTCAGCCGAGATATTAAAACTGGCTTTAAAAGTTAGTGGTAAAAATTAATGAGTGATCGAATTATTAATAATGGCGCTGATGATGCTGAAAGAATTGCCGAACTAGCTCTACGCCCAAAGACTTTAAATGAGTTTGTCGGACAGTTTAGAGTTCGCGACCAATTAAATCTGCTGTTGACAGCTGCTAGAGAGCGAACAATGGTTGCTGACCACATACTTTTCTCTGGGCCGCCAGGGCTTGGAAAAACAACACTAGCAATGATTGTTTCATCTGAAATGGGCGCTCCAATTCGCATCACTTCTGGTCCTGCAATACAACATGCCGGAGATTTGGCTTCGATACTTTCTTCACTTGTTGAAGGGGAGATTTTGTTTATAGATGAAATTCATCGAATGTCTAGGCCTGCAGAAGAGATGCTTTATATGGCCATGGAAGATTTTCGCGTTGATGTAATTGTTGGTAAAGGTGCTGGCGCTACATCAATTCCTTTAGAGTTGCCACATTTCACCTTAGTTGGTGCGACAACTAGGGCTGGACTTCTTCCTAGTCCGCTTCGGGATCGTTTTGGTTTTACAGCACAATTGGATTTCTACGAATCAGATGAGTTGTCACAAATTATTAAACGTAGCTCTGAGTTATTAGATATCGAAATTGATGGGCAGGCAATAATTGAAATTGCATCTAGATCACGCGGCACACCAAGAGTTGCAAATCGATTACTACGGCGAGTACGTGATTATGCACAAGTTAATAAAGAGAAAGCGATTCAAGTAGCTCACGCCCAAGCTGCTTTAAAAATTTATGAAGTAGATGAGATTGGGTTAGATCGCTTAGATAACTCTGTACTAACTGCTTTAATTAAAAATTTTAATGGGGGACCAGTTGGTGTTTCTACATTGGCCATGTCAGTTGGTGAAGAGATTGAAACTATAGAGTCCCTTGCAGAACCATTCCTGGTAAGAATGGGATTCATTGCCCGGACTCCAAGAGGTAGAGTTGCAACAGCTGCTGGTTGGATGCATCTTGGTATTAAGCCTCCACTATCTGCACAGGTAGGCACTGATGCCACACTTTTTGATCAAGATCCAGATATCGCTCAGTAAGTGTAATTTCCCAGCAAATAGCGCATAAATTGCTATGTGCTTGCTGGATTTCTCAATAAAGTGTTGAAAGCATAGAATTGGCCCCCATGTCCGCCAATAAAATAGCAAATACTCAGTCACGAGCTCTTCGTACAATCACTATTTTACTTTTATCGATTGTCGCATTCACTGGAGTTGCATTTGCAATCGGAGCTACAACATTTAAATTAGGATTAGATTTACAAGGCGGAACTAGCGTTACTTTGCAGCCAAGAATTGAAGCTGGTGCAAACGGAAGTGTTACATCTGAATCAATTGATCAAGCCGTAGCAATTATTCGCCAGCGTGTTAACTCATTAGGTGTAGCTGAGTCCGAAGTAGCAGCTCAGGGAACTGGCGCAAATCGTCAGATTGTTATTTCAGTTCCAGGTGAGACCGGTAGAAGAATTGTTGATTTAGTTGGACAGACAGCAGAACTTAGATTTAGACCAGTATTGGTCGAAGGCGCAGCAAATGCAACTTCAGTAAGTACTGATCCAGCATCTCTGCCCGCTGGTGTAACTCCAGAATTGAGTGCGCAGTTTGCTAGCCTTGATTGCTCATTGCCACAGAATCGACAAGGTGCTTCTGGCGGTAATGAAACACAGGCAGTTGTGAGTTGCGATCGTGGTGGAATTGCTAAATATATTCTTGCTCCAGCCGAGGTATTAGGAAAGCAAGTAACACAAGCAACATCATTGATAGATCCGCAAGGAGGATCAGGCTGGTATGTAACTTTAGATTTTAATGGTGAAGGCACAAGTAAGTTTGGTGCAATGACCTCTCGCCTTACCTCACTACCAGCACCTCAAAATCAGGCTGCGATAGTATTAGATGGTTTGGTTTACTCAGCGCCAAGAATCAATGAAGCCATCAACACAGGCACAGCACAAATAACTGGAAACTTTTCACAAGCAGATGCACAAGATTTAGCCAATGTTTTGAAGTATGGAGCGCTACCACTAGCTTTTGATCGCGGTGAGGTTCAACAAGTTTCCCCAACATTAGGTGCCGAGCAACTTCGAGGCGGCTTAATCGCTGGAATTCTTGGATTATTACTTGTCTTTATTTACTCAATCGTCTACTACCGCGGCCTTGGCGTTGTTTCGGTTAGCTCACTGTTAGTCGCAACAATCATGACCTTACTGTCGTTCTTACTCCTAGGTGAGTGGATTGGATTCACTCTTACTCTTGCAGGAATTGCAGGTGCGATTGTGGCTATTGGTATTACTGCCGATTCATTTATTGTTTATTTTGAACGTGTTCGAGATGAAATTCGTGAAGGAAAATCAATTAAGTCAGCAGTTGAAACTGGATGGATCAGAGCTAGGCGTACAGTAGTTGTAGCCGACGTTGTCTCAATGATTGCAGCAATAATGCTCTACTTCTTTGCAGTAGGTGGTGTTAGAGGATTCGCTTTCACACTGGGATTGACAACCATTATTGATTTAATTGTGGTCTTTTTCTTTACAAAGCCACTTGTAACTTACTTAGCAAAATTCTCATTCTTTAATGAAGGTCATTCACTCTCTGGATTTTCAGCAAAATCAACTGGTTTAGTTAAGAGTTCTACAGAAAATCTGGAGGCTAAATAATGGCTAAGTTATCAGGATTGGGAGGCCGCCTATATCGTGGTGAGACTTCTGTTGATTTCATTGGTAGACGTAAAATTTGGTACTCATTTAGCTTACTTTTAATTATTCTGTCAGCAGTTACGATCTTTACTCAAGGATTACACCTTGGAATTGAGTTCAAGGGCGGTTCATCATTCACCGTTAACTCCACATCTGCCTCTATCGAAGGTGCAGAAGAAGCAGTTGATACTGCCGGAATACAATCTCAAACAATTATTCAAAAGATTGGTAACGACAAAGTAAGAGTTCAAACAGATGCATTATCTGCATCCGAGCAGGCAGCTGTTGAGAATGCTTTAGCCACTAAATTTGGTGTTTCGATAGATTCTATTGACTCACAAATTATTGGACCATCATGGGGTGAAGAAATTACTCGCAAGGCAATTCAAGGACTTGTTGGATTTTTGCTAGTTGTAATGATCTACCTGGCCATGGCACTTGAAGGAAAAATGGCGATTGCTGCGATAATTGCAGTTATTCACGATGTGTTTATTACTGTAGGAATTTATGCTTTGGTTGGTTTTGAGGTAACACCTGCTACCGTAATTGGATTCTTAACCATTTTAGGTTATTCACTTTATGACACTGTAGTTGTCTTTGATAAAGTAAGGGAAAATACAAAAGGAATTGCTGCTAGCGGGCGAAGCACATATTCAAAGGCTGCAAATCTTGCAGTTAACCAAACTATAGTTAGATCATTTAATACTTCTTTAGTTGCATTATTGCCAGTTGGTTCGATTTTGTTTGTTGGTGCCGGCTTATTAGGTGCTGGAACATTAAAAGATCTTTCACTTGCACTCTTCATTGGATTAGCAACCGGAACATATTCTTCTTTGTGTATTGCTACACCAATCCTTGCCGGATTACGTGAGCGTGAACCAGCAATGCAAGCTTTGGCTAAGCGAGTGGGTAACCGTGCCGATAAACCAGTAGCAGCTAGTACATCTTCTACTAATTCCACCGTTGAACGCGGTCCAAGAAATCAGCCAAAACGCGATCGCCGTCGTTAAAAACTTGAATTAATAAGAGGGTCAGCGCGCTATGACAACAACACAATTGTTAAAGCCGCTAGTTGATGGGTTATCTCAGTCCCACCCAGGTTTTTCTGCACAGGATCTTGAGAAAGCTTTTCTTGCAGCACAAAAAGCGCATACAGGTCAGGTAAGAAAATCCGGCGAAGAGTACATAACGCATCCGGTTGCAGTTGCTCAGATACTTATTGATTTAGGTATGGATCTACATACTGTCATGGCTGCATTACTTCATGACACTGTGGAAGATACTTCTTATTCAATTGAACAAATAAAAACCCAATTTGGTGATGAGGTTTCATCTCTTGTAGATGGTGTTACAAAGTTAGATAAATTAACTTACGGACCAACAGCTGAGGCTGAGACTTTAAGAAAAATGGTTGTTGCTATGTCTCGTGATATACGAGTGTTAGTTATCAAATTAGCAGATCGATTACATAATGCTAGAACTTGGGATTTTATTGAGGTAGAAAAAGCCAAGCGTAAAGCTCGCGAAACGATCGATATATACGCACCGTTAGCGCACCGGCTTGGAATGAATGCAATTAAATGGGAACTTGAAGATTTATCTTTTAGAGTTTTGGAGCCAAAGAAATTTGAAGAAATTGAGCGATTAGTAGGGGAGCGATCACCAGCTAGGGATTTGTTAACAAGTGAAGTTGTAGATGCCATTAAAACTGATTTAGATTTAGAAGGCATTACAGCTCAGGTCACTGGAAGAAAAAAGCATTTCTATAGTGTTTACCAAAAAATGGTAGTTCGCGGTCGTGAATTTAATGAAATTTATGACCTTGTAGGAATTCGGATATTGGTTGACTCGGTTAGAGACTGCTACGGAGTTCTAGGATCAATTCATGCCAGGTGGAGCCCTGTGCCTGGAAGATTTAAAGATTATATTGCGATGCCAAAGTTTAATCTTTATCAGTCACTACATACAACCGTTATTGGACCTAATGGCAAGGCTGTTGAAATACAGATAAGAACCTTTGATATGCATGCAAGAGCTGAATTTGGTATTGCAGCACATTGGAAATATAAGCAGAAAAACAAAGAGTCAAATTCAGCTCCCGATGTTCTATGGCTACGCCAACTTCATGAGTGGCAGCAAGAGAGTGAAGATGTATCTGACTTTTTAGAAACACTTCGTTATGACTTACGAACTCCAGAGGTTTTTGTCTTTACACCTAAAGGTAGTGTGATCGCACTACCATCAGGATCAACACCAGTTGATTTTGCTTATGCAGTCCATACCGAAGTGGGTAATAAGTGTGTGGGAGCAAAAGTAAATGGCAAGTTAGTTCCACTTGAATCCCACTTAACAAATGGTGATGTTGTTGAAGTTGTTACAAATAAAGGCTTAACCGCTGCACCAAGCCATGATTGGCTAAATTTTGTGACATCCTCTCGGGCTCGTTCAAAGATTAAGGCTTGGTTTTCAAAAGAGAGGAAAGAAGAGGCGATTGAAGCTGGTCAAGAATCAATTGCTAGGCAGATGCGCAAAGCTGGGTTGCCAATTCAAAAAATTCTAGGCGGACATGCTCTGTTGGAGTTAGCTCATGAACTCAGATATGAAGATATAGAGAGTATGTATGAAGCTGTAGGTAATGGACATGTGTCAGCGCACTCTGTAATTGAAAAACTAATGGTGTTAATTGGCACAGTTGATGCGCATCCAGAAAATGATTTATCGCCATTAATCGCTCCAGTTAAACGTGAACGAAAGAGCGTTACCGGTATTGATGTTGAAGGAGCAGAAGATGTACTAGTAAAACTAGCCAGGTGTTGTGCTCCAGTACCGGGAGATTTAATCACTGGTTTTATTACCCGCGGCAGTGGAGTTTCTGTTCATAGGAGTGACTGCATAAATATGGCAGATCTACAGGTTCATCAGGGAGATCGAATCGTGGCTGTAAAGTGGAATAACTCAGCAAAAAGTACATTCCTAGTTAATATTCAAGTCGAAGCTCTAGATAGGGCTCGATTACTTTCAGATGTTACAAAAGCGCTCTCTGACCAACATGTAAACATTCTTAGTGCATCAGTTGTAACCAATAAAGATCAGACAGCTATAAGCAAATTTCTCTTTGAAATGGCAGATGCATCGCATCTTGATACGGTTTTAACTGCAGTTAGATCTGTTGAGGGCGTTTACGATGTAAATCGGGTATTTAATAATTAAGAAGTAAATTCAGTAAGACCCTTTTGTGCTTGTTCTAACCAAACACGTCTAGCAGCTGCAGCTTCACGTGCGACCATTGCTTTTGCTGTCTGGCCAGCCGCTTCAGCTTTTTCAGCCTGCTTTTCATAGTTTGCAATTGCCTCCGTCAAGCCCTGAACAACTTTATTTGCTTGCGCCTTAGCAGTTGGATCACTCTTGCGTTGGAAGTTTCTTTCTAATTCATGAATTTCATCTTCTACTTTCTTAAGCCTGCTATCAAAAGCAGCTCTTTTCTTACGATCGGTCATACCAATTTTTTGCCACTTACCCATAAGGTCATAAAACTTGTTCTTTGCTGATTTGATATCAGTTATCGGAAGAAGGGCTTCAAACTCAACGATCATTGCTTCACGCTTAGAGAGATTTTCTGCCATTGAACCTTTACGCTTTTCCATATCCGCATTTTTTGCAGAAAAGAATGTATCTTGAGCAGTTTTAAATCTTGCCCAGAGCGCCGTATCAGAAGATTGCTTTCCTCTGCCAGATGCTTTCCACTGATCCATGAGAGCCTTAAATTGCTTTGCGGTGTTAACCCAATCTTTTGAGTTGGTAAGGCTTTCTGCCTCTTTAACAATTACTTCCTTCAAAGATGCGATCTTTTTGTGCTCTGAATCTAGGCCAGCGAAGTGAGTTCTTCTTCTTTTATCAAACTTATTACGAGAAGATGAGAATCTTTTCCAAAGAGCAGCATCAATTTTCTTATCTAACCGTGGCGCTTTCTTCCAATCATCAAGAAGTTCTTTTAGGCGAGCAGTAGTTACTTTCCATGCTACTGAATCGACCAAAGATTCAGCCTCTACAACGATTTTTTCTTTAATTGCAGTTGCTTCAGCTTTTCTTGCCTCTCGCTCTGCTGCTTGAGCAGCCTTCTTCGCTTGGTATGCACCTTCGTGCTCAGTAATTAAAGCTGGAATTTTTTCAAGTGAGTTAGCTAAATTCTCCAGATCACCAACACCATTCAAATCTTTTATTTGATTTCTAAGTTTATTTACAGCTTCATGAGCATCACTTGGAACCATTGCCCCGGATCGAATTCGTGCTGCAAGAAGTGCAACTTCGGAAGCAACCATCTCAAATTTTTTAACAAAATATGCAAGTGCTTCATCTGGACTTTTACCAGGATATGAACCAACAGCACGGTCACCAGTAGGTGTGATTACATAAACTGTGCCATCTTCGCTAACGCGGCCAAATTTTGCAGGATCTCCAATTAGTGCTGCTGCGGCCCCAGTACCTGAAAGGTTAAAAGAATCTTGATTATCCATTGTGGTTTACCTTTCGTTGCACGATCGCTTTGGAAAGCTTTCGTTATGGGGTGGCGTTGTATTTAGGTGCTTAAAGGCATCCAAATACCTGTTTATTTCTGGCTAAAAGATAGCCTAGTGACCTGATATTTGGGAAATCCAAAGCAAGATCAGAGATGATAAATGGGGGGTGACGATGCTTATTGATCGTGTCATAGCCTCATACTTTGAAACTAATTGCTGGATAATCGCGCCAGAATCGGGCCAAGAGTGTGTGATTGTTGATCCTGGAATTGGCAGCCCAGACTTAGTAAGCGAGATTGTAGAGAAGATTAGTGATCACAATTTAAAGCCGATTGCGATCTTGGTAACGCATGGCCATTTAGATCATATGTTTTCAGTCCTACCGTTAACTAAAACTATTCCAATGAGAACATTTATAACAAAAGCGGATCGCTTTTTATTGGAGAACCCAATGGGAGCGTTGGATAGTGGTGGAATCAGTGAGCAAATTTTAAAAGCTTTTGGCGGTAGTAAGTTTAAGGAACCATCTGATGTAATTGAACTTGAAGACTTTTCTTTTTTTGAACTGGCTGGACTTGAGTTTGGCGCAATATTTGCTCCTGGACATACAAAAGGATCGGTTGTATTTACGGTAAATGATGAGCAACTTATTTCGGGCGATGTGTTGTTCGCAGGCAGTATCGGGCGCACTGATTTACCTACTGGCTCAGCGCAAGATATGAAAAAAACCTTAAAAGATCGAATTTTGACTCTTCCTGATGAGTTAAATGTCCTACCTGGGCATGGTGAGCAAACTACAATTGGCACCGAGCGAGTTAGAAATCCTTACTTGCAAAACGATTTCTTGGATCAGATTGGGCGGTGAAATTGAGTAAGTTTCAGGCCCCAAAGGGAGTAAGTGAGTATTTCCCACCAGATTCAATTCAATTTGAGTATGTAAGGGATGTTTTATTACAGAATGCAAAGCTTGCCGGCTATTCACTTATTGAGTTACCAGTTTTCGAAGATACTGAAGTCTTTACTAGAGGTGTTGGTGAATCAACCGATGTAGTAAGTAAAGAGATGTATACATTTGAAGATAGAGGTGGCAGATCAATTACTTTACGGCCCGAGGGAACTGCTGGAGTTATGCGGGCGGTAATTGAGCACAATCTAGACAAAGGACAGTTACCGGTAAAGCTGTTTTATTCTGGTGCATTTTTTAGAGCCGAACGGCCACAAGCTGGGCGCTATCGACAGTTCTATCAGGTAGGTATTGAAGCGATTGGTTACAACGATCCAGAGATAGATGTTGAAGTAATTGCTGTTGCAGATAATGCATTTAAAGCATTAGGTCTTAAACAATATACATTAAATATAACCTCTCTTGGTGATGCCAAAAGTAGAGATGCTCACCGAAAAGATCTTGTTAAATTTATTTCAACTCTAAAGTTAGATGAAGCTACCTCCGAAAGAGCTAAACTTAATCCGCTAAGGCTGTTTGATGATAAGCGTGAAGAAATTAGATCAAGTATGCAAAATGCTCCAGTTTTATTGGAATATTTAAGCCAAGACAGCTCAACTCATTTTGGAAAAGTTAAAGCCTTGCTTGAATCACTAAAAATTAATTATCAAGTAAATCCTAGAATGGTAAGAGGCTTGGATTACTACACCGGCACCACATTTGAATTTGATCACCCGCTACTTGGAGCTCAATCTGGTATTGGTGGCGGAGGTAGGTATGACGGTTTAATGGGATCACTAGGTGGAGCAGATGTAAGTGGAATTGGATTCGGTCTTGGAATTGATCGAGTGCTTATGGCCTGTAAGGCTGAAAGTTCTTTGCCTTCATCTATAGAGCCTCTTGACTTATTTATTGCGCCAATCACAGATGATGCTAAATCGGTTAGCTTTAAACTTTTATCTGAACTTAGAAAATCTGGGATCAGGTGCGATATGGCCTATGGAGATCGAGGATTAAAAGGGGCTATGAAAGCAGCTGATAAAAGTGGGGCGATATATGCATTGGTTATTGGCGATGATGAAATTTCCTCTGGCAAGTGTGAGCTAAAAACAATGAGTACTGGCCAAGTTATTTCTAGTACTCTTAATACTTCAGATTTAATAAGTAAATTAGGGACTACAAAGTAATGTTACGCACTCATGATGCTGGTACTTTAAACGCAAAGAATGTAGATACTAAAGTTGTTTTGGCTGGTTGGGTAGCGCGCCGAAGAGATCATGGTGGAGTAGCATTTATTGATTTACGTGATTCAACAGGGTCGGTTCAAGTAGTAATTAATGATGAAAAAATAGCTGGTGAGTTAAGGGCAGAGTGGTGTGTACTGATAGAAGGCAATGTAAAACTTCGTCCTAGCGGAAATGAAAATAAAGAAATTCCAACAGGGGAGATTGAAGTTGTATGTGAATCATTACAGGTGTTGAGCGAATCTGCCGCATTGCCATTTCCGGTTGACAGTGGAGATATTGGAAATATTTCTGAAGAGGTAAGACTTAAATATCGATACTTAGATTTAAGAAGAGAAGGGCCTGCTAAAAACTTAAGACTTAGATCAAAGGTTACAACTGCAATCAGAGAAGTTATGGCTGAATCTGAGTTTCTTGAAATTGAAACACCATATCTAACAAGATCAACTCCTGAGGGTGCCCGTGATTTTCTAGTACCGGTTCGACTTCAGCCGGGCTCTTGGTATGCCCTTCCTCAGTCACCTCAACTTTTTAAGCAATTACTAATGGTTGCTGGTATGGAGCGCTATTACCAAATCGCACGCTGTTTTAGAGATGAAGATTTTAGAGCTGATCGACAACCTGAGTTTACTCAACTTGATATTGAGATCTCTTTTGCTGATCAATCTGATGTTTTAAAAATTGCAGAGAATGTTTTATCGAAAGTGTTTGAGAAGGTTATCAACTATAAAATCCCTACCCCGATTCCGCATATGACCTACCGAGATGCCATGAAAGATTACGGTTCTGATAAGCCAGATTTAAGATTTTCAAACAAAATAGTAGAGGTAACAGAGTTTTTCAAAGAAACATCTTTTAGAGTTTTTCAAGCTGAGTATGTTGGCGCAGTAGTGATGCCTGGCGGAGCAAATTCACCACGTCGCGAACTTGATGCCTGGCAAGATTGGGCAAAAGCAAGAGGTGCTAAAGGGCTTGCGTATATATTGGTAGGTACAGATGGTGCACTTACCGGCCCAGTTGCTAAGAATCTTTCCGAAAAAGAGAGTGCTGGAATTGCAGCTTTAGTCGGTGCTAAAAACGGTGATGCAATATTTTTTGCTGCTGGATCAACTGTTTCTTCTCAGAATTTACTTGGCGCAGTTAGATTGGAAATAGGAGTACGTTGTAATTTAATTGATGAGAGTGCATGGAAATTTGTTTGGATTGTCGATGCTCCTATGTTTGAACCAGTAGATGCTGATAATCCTGAATCTGGCTGGACAGCTGTTCATCACCCGTTTACAGGACCAAAACCAGAGTTTGCAGATAGCTTCGATAAAGATCCTGCACAGGCATTGGCATATGCGTATGACATTGTGTTAAATGGAAATGAGATTGGTGGTGGGTCAATTCGAATCCATCAACGAGATGTGCAGCAACGAGTTTTCAATACGATTGGTCTATCAAATGCGGAAGCTGAAAGTAAGTTTGGGTTTTTGCTTGAAGCTTTTAATTATGGTCCACCCCCTCATGGCGGAATTGCTCTTGGCCTAGATCGACTTTGTGCACTTCTGGCGGGCGCACAATCAATTCGTGAAGTTATTGCTTTTCCAAAGACCGCAAGCGGAGGTGATCCATTAACTGGTGCACCTACACCAATAACTCCTGCGCAACGCAAAGAGACTGGGGTCGATACTCCTTTAGATGTTAAATAGTTACGGCCTGATCAGGTATTCTTCCTAATATGGGACCAGGTGGTATTGCAACGATAATCGCGGCTTCTTCATTGGCCATAATTGCGGTTGCTATCTCATACACAGTTATACGAGCATCTCGCCTAATTGATGAGATTACAAAAACTGTATCAATGATTAATGGTCCGTTAAAGAACATAAGCAATGCTGGTAAATCAATTGAGCAGATAACTAAAAAGGTTACCAAAGCTGCTGAAGATTTTCTCGATGAAAACCCGTTGGCAATGAAAGCTGCAGCTGCAGTTGTCACAGCAGCAAAGTTGAAACAAAAGAGTAAGAAAAAAAGTAAAGCGAGGGAGTAGCAATTGAACTCCGCGGATATTCGCTCTCGTTGGCTAAAGTTTTTTGAATCCAGCAACTCTTTAAAGTTAACCCACACTGTAGTTCCCTCAGCTTCACTAATAGCTGATGACCCAAATCTTTTATTGGTAAATGCAGGTATGGTTCCCTTTAAGCCATTTTTCTTAGGGGAGGTAAAGCCGCCTTATAAGCGAGCTACCTCCGTACAAAAATGCGTTAGAACTTTAGATATTGATGAGGTTGGTAAAACAACTCGGCACGCGTCATTTTTCCAGATGTGTGGAAATTTTTCTTTTGGAGATTACTTTAAAGAAGGTGCAATCTCTTTGGCATGGGAACTTTTAACTAAATCAGTTTCAGATGGTGGGTATGGATTTTCAGAGGATAAATTATGGGTCACGGTTTACCAAGATGATGATGAAGCAGCTCAGATTTGGGAAAAACAAGTTGGCGTTCCTAAAAGTAGGATTCAACGCAGGGGAATGGCAGATAATTTTTGGTCAATGGGTGTACCAGGACCATGTGGTCCATGTTCTGAAATCTATTTTGATAGAGGAAGTGCTTACGGTAAAGAGGGCGGTCCAATCGCAGATGAAGATCGCTACTTAGAAATTTGGAATTTAGTCTTTATGCAGAATATTCGTGGCGAAGGTGGAGATAAGAATTCATTTCCTATTATTGGTGAGCTTCCTGCAAAGAATATAGATACTGGGCTTGGCCTAGAAAGAACTGCAGCGCTTCTTCAAGGCGTTGAGAATATCTACGAAATTGATACAACTAAAATGATTTTAGATAAGGCATCAGTGTTAACCAAAGTTAAGTATGGTGCTAACGAGCAAGCAGACATTTCACTACGTGTTGTAGCTGATCATGCAAGAACTGCAATGATGCTAATTGGAGATGGAGTAACGCCAGGAAATGAAGGTCGCGGTTATGTTCTCAGAAGAATGATGAGAAGAGCCATAAGAAATATGAGAATTCTTGGTTCTCAAGATCTTGTAATTGGTGAGCTTATGAAAAGCTCTATCGATGCTATGGGGCCGCAGTATCCAGAGTTAGTAATTGGATCTGAACGTATTCTTGCAGTGGCACTGGCTGAGGAAGAAAGCTTTGTTCAGACACTTAAGAGCGGAACAAGTATTTTTGATCTAGCTGCAGATGAATTAAAAGGTGCAAAGCAAAAGTCGCTTTCAGCAGATACGGCATTTAAATTACATGATACTTATGGATTTCCATTTGATCTCACACTTGAGATGGCCCGAGAAAAAGGTTTAGAGGTCGATGAAATAGGTTTTAGAAAACTCATGAATCAACAACGCGATCGCGCTAAAGCAGATGCTAAATCAAAGAAAAGTGGCCACACCGATCTTTCCGAGTACCGTGCAATTGTTGATAAATCCGGAGCTTCTAAATTTATTGGGTATGACCAAACCACTAGTGAGGCAAAACTAACTGGAGTACTCGTAAACGGAAAATCAGTTGCCGAAGCAAACACTGGCTCTGAGATTGAATTAGTTTTAGACCGAACACCATTTTATGCTGAAGGTGGAGGTCAACTTGCAGATGGCGGACAAATTAGATTAGCAAGTGGTGCTGTTATTGAAATCAGTGATGTGCAGTCACCACTGCCAGGTCTAATAGTTCATAGGGGAGTTGTTAAATCTGGTGTAGTGAAAAGTTCTGACCAAGCAGTAGCAGAGATTGATTTGCAAAGAAGACTTGCAATTTCTCGAGCTCACACAGCAACACATATGGTTCATAAAGCTTTTCGTGAAGCACTGGGTGAAACAGCCACTCAAGCAGGATCTGAGAATGCTCCAGGTCGATTTAGATTTGATTTCCCTTCCACCAGCGCAGTTCCAATTTCAGTATTAGACGATGTTGAAAGTCGTGTTAATGATCTATTGATTTCTGATTTACAAGTACATGCAGAGGTAATGTCGCAAAAGGAAGCCAAGGCAATCGGTGCAATGGCGCTATTTGGTGAGAAATACGGCGACCAGGTTCGTGTAGTAAGTGTTGGAGATTGGGCTAAAGAACTATGTGGTGGAACCCATGTAAGTCGCTCTGGAGAATTGGGTTTAGTAAAACTTCTATCTGAGTCTTCAATCGGTGCTGGTGTACGACGAGTCGAAGCACTTGTAGGACATGATGCTTATAAGTATTTAGCAAAGGAACACCTATTACTTAATTCACTAACTGAAATTCTAAAGGGAAGCAAGGTAGAAGAACTTCCACAAAGAATCTCTGATTTATTAGACAAAGTTAAAGTCATGGAGAAAGAAATCGCCTCGGCTCGATCAGCTAAAGCAATGGACTCAGTTATGGATCTGGTCAAAAAAGCGCAGAAAGTTAAGGATTTTACTTTAGTAATAGACAAACTAGATGATGAAATTTCTGTTGATGACTTAAGGGCAATAGCTGTTAACTTAAAGACTAAGGTTGAATCTTCAATTATTGTTCTTGCAACTTTAAACTCTGGAAAACCATTACTAGTTGCAGCTGTTTCTGCTAATGCAATAAAACTAGGGATAAAGGCTGGTGAGTTAATTAAGATTGGATCTACCGTACTGGGCGGTGGCGGTGGCGGTAAAGATGATTTCGCACAAGGTGGTGGCATAGATAGCAATTCAATACCTAAGGCATTTTCAGAAATATCTAAAGCAATAATGGAAAAGATTAACTAGGCGTGCTTAATGGATAAGCCAATAAAGCTTGGTACAAGAGTTGGCTTTGATTATGGAGATAAGCGAATCGGAGTTGCAACTAGCGATACTGAATCTATTCTGGTTTCGCCGCATTCAACAATTTTAAATGACGAGAAGATTGAGATTAAACTTAAAGAGATAATAGCTTCGTATGATCCAATATATATTGTTGTTGGTAATCCAAAGCATCTATCTGGGGATTTAAGTGAAAAATCTAAATCTGCAATTAGCTTTGCTCAATTAATCAAAACTTTTTATGACCGCCCAATATATTTAGTTGATGAGAGATTATCTACTGTTAATTCAAACAGTAAGCTACGAGAAATTGGAATATCAGAGCGTGAAGGTAAAGCTATCATTGATCAGATTGCTGCTATCGGTATTTTAGAAAGTGCATTGGCTAATGAGAAATCAAATCGCACAATTGGGGATCTGATTTGAAAAAAATTCTTGGTTTAGTCATTAGTGTGTTAGCTTCGACTTTAATAGCAATCTCCTTCCATAATGCTTTTTTACTCAACGATTATCGAGCCTCTTCCTCAAATGAGAAAATACAAATCATTATCGAATCAGGTGATACAGGATTTGATATAGCAAAGAAACTAACAGAATCTGGGGTTATAAAAGCGTCGAAGGTCTTCTATAAGATTGCACTTAATGACAGCAGAGCCAAATCAATTGCCCCTGGAGTCCATGAAATTGATACAAGAATCTCTTCAATATCTGCGCTAGAGCAACTGCTAGATGCTAAGAGGATAATTGGAATTTTTGGATTTTCCGAAGGCTTACGTAAGGTAGAAATTCTTGAATTACTAAGCAAATCAGATTCAGTTATAGGAAAACCATCAGGAACTATTTTTCCAAGTAAATCTTATGGCACTAAAGAGTTAGAGGGTTTTCTTTTTCCGGCCCAGTACTCATTTGAACCAGGTACAACAGCTGATCAGGCAATTTCTAAAATGATTGAAAGATTTAACTTTGCAGCGAAGAAAAGTAAGTTGGATCAAGGAATTACTGGATATTCTCCCTATCAGCTTTTGATAATTGCTTCTATGGTGCAATCTGAAGGTGATCCAGAAGACTTTGCAAAAGTTTCAAGAGTAATATTTAACCGACTAGAGATTGGAATGCCGCTTCAAATTAATGCAACAATAGATTATGCGCTTAATTTAAGAGGTAACATCAGACTTCCTTATAAGAGGCTAGAGATAAATTCAAAGTTCAATACATATAAGTATCGCGGATTACCACCAACACCAATCAGTAATCCAGGTGAAGAAGCAATGGCTGCTACTGTAAATCCTGTGGCGGGAAATTGGCTTTATTATGTGACAGTAAAACCAGGAGATACAAGATTTACTAGATCATATGAGGAGTTTATTGGTTGGGCTAATGAGTTTAGGAAAAATGAAAAGGCTGGGCTCTTTGAATGATTAAGCTCGCTGTTGCTGGAAGTCCAATAACCCATTCACTATCTCCGCTTTTGCACACTAAGGCCTATGAGTTACTTGGAGTACCAGCAAGTTTTAGAACCGAAGAAGTAACAGACCTTAATTTTGGCGAGTTTTATTTTAAAGCTAAAGAGGCTGGATATAGAGGATTAGCTTTGACCATGCCACTAAAAGAAATATCTATTGGTTTTGTCGACAGAGTTGATCCTGTCGCAAAGCAGATATCTTCAATTAACACTGTTATTTTTGAATCGACAGGAAGTATTGGCTTATCAACAGATTTGATGGCCTTTAAGAGTTTGCTAACACCTTACTTTGGGAAAAAAATTGCCATCCTTGGTGCCGGTGGCACCGCTAGAGCAGCTATTGGGGCACTAAAGGGAACAGGTTCAGAAGTGACTGTGTTAACTAGATCAATGAACAGGCATGATCAATTACATTCTGCTGCTGAAGATCTTGAGATAAGTTTTTTGGATTGGCTTAAATTTGAAGAGATTCAAGATAGAGATTTGATCATTTCAACTACACCTGCTGGCGCAACAGATGGACTTTCGATTATTTCTACTAAGGCTGATTTTTTTGAAGTTATATACCATCCATGGCCGACTGAATTAGCGAAAAGATATCAAAACTTAGGCAAAACTGTAATCGGTGGTCTGTCTTTGTTGGTCGAACAGGCGCTATTTCAAATTAAGTATTTTTCGCAAAAAGATTTTGATTTTAATGAAATGCGCCAAGCTCTTCTAAAAGTAGGCCATGAAGCAATAAGGAAGTAATCCACAACTTAATTTTATTGCATATTATTTACATACGCTTAGCCCATGTGGATAGATTTATTGATATTAAGTTATTTTCTTTGGATAGCCTACTATGACTGCAGATTTCACCTAATTAGAAACATTGATTTAGTGTTATTGCTATTGATTCAGAGTTTTGTGTATTTAGGTAATTTTCTTATTGCGTTATCTGCAATCTCTATTTACTTACTATTGAATTTACTTGCAAAAGGAAAAATTGGGGCTGGAGACGTTAAATTATCATTTTTTTGTGCTACACCTCTTGGTTCCTTATCTGAGATACTAAATAGCATCTCAATTGCTTGGATTGCGGGAGGTTTATTCGCACTTACTCGTCGGCCGCAAGCCATACCATTCGCTCCGTTCATGATTTTTGGAACATATATGGTGAAAATTTTGTGAGCATCGCCTTTAATTATGCTCAAGATAAGTAGCTGATCTGAGAGAATACTCCTCTAGTACTTATGGAGGATAAATGCTTCGATGGCTCACAGCTGGTGAATCTCATGGGCCTGCCTTGTCGGCAATCATTGAAGGCATACCTGCTCATGTATTGATAACTAGTAAAGATATAGATAAAGATTTAGAAAGACGCCGGTTAGGTTTTGGTAGAGGTGCTAGACAAAATTTCGAAGCAGACAAGATAACTATTACTGGTGGAGTAAGACTTGGCGCTACTCAAGGTGGACCAATTGCAATTCAAGTTGCTAATTCAGAGTGGCCTAAATGGGAAAAGGTTATGAGCGCTGACCCAGTACCAGAGGATGAGATTAAAGATTTAGCAAGAAATGCCCCACTGACTAGACCAAGACCTGGGCATGCAGATTTAGTAGGGATGCAGAAATTTAATTTTTCTGATGCTCGGCCGATATTAGAGCGAGCAAGTGCGCGTGAAACAGCAGCAAGAGTTGCACTCGGCGCAGTGGCTCGGGCATTTTTACGACAAAGCGTTGGTATAGAAATTCTTAGCCACGTTGTTTCTATTGGAAAAGTTTCAGTACCAGAGAATTACGAGCTACCAAAAGCAAGTGATCGTTCGGCTATTGATGAAGATCCGGTTAGATGTTATGACGCAAAAACAAGTCAGGCAATCGTTAAAGAAATTGAAGCAGCTCATAGAGATGGCGATACTTTAGGTGGCGTTGTTGAAGTTCTTGCTTACAACTTACCGCCCGGGCTTGGGTCACACACTCATTGGGATAAGCGTTTAGATGCCAGATTAGCTGGTGCGATGATGGGCATTCAGGCAATTAAAGGAGTGGAGATCGGCGATGGGTTTGAAACTGCAAGGCGAAGAGGATCTGTTGCTCATGATGAAATTGAGAAAAATAGCTTAGGTGCAATTGTTAGAAGAACCGACCGTGCTGGCGGTACTGAAGGTGGCATGAGTAATGGTGAAATTCTGCGCATTAAAGTTGCGATGAAACCAATATCTACTGTACCTAAAGCGTTAGACACTATTGATGTAGCAACTGGCGAACCTGCCAAAGCAATAAATCAGAGATCTGATGTTTGTGCAGTTCCAGCAGCAGGTATTGTTGCTGAAGCTATGGCAGCACTTGTTCTTGCTGATTCTGTACTAGAAAAGTTTGGTGGCGACAGCGTTCAAGAAACTAAGCGTAATTTCGAAAATTATATTAAAACACTAGAAATAAAGTAATGACTAAGAAAATTGTACTTATTGGACCGCCAGGAGCTGGCAAAACAAGCATTGGTAAAGCGCTATCAAAAGAGCTTGGATTAGCTTTTATAGATAGTGATGCCGAGATAGAACGAATCTCTGGAAAGACGATATCTGAAATATTTGTTGATCAGGGAGAGGCAGTATTTCGCAAGACTGAAGTTGAGACAGTAACTAGAATTCTTGCTGAATTTGAAGGTGTAGTTGCATTGGGGGGAGGGGCTCCAATTAATCCTGAAATACAAAAAGTTTTACTTAATTCAGAGTACCCAGTTATCTTCATTGATGTATCAATCTCGCAAGCAGCAAATCGAATTGGCTTCAATAAAGATAGGCCGCTACTTATGATTAATCCTAGACAACAGTGGTTGCACTTAATGAGTGAGCGCAGACCTATTTATGAAAAACTAGCTACTATCACTGTTTCTTCAGATAATAGTAAACCATCTGAAGTAGCAAAAACTATTACAGATAAAATTGTGAGCAAGTTATGAAGATCATCGATGTAGTAGCCGAAAGAAACTATAGCGTCGTTGTGGGTGCAAATGGCCCAGATAAAATAAAATCTATAGCAGCTGAGCACCGAAAAGTTCTTCTAGTTGCACCGACTGCATTAATTAAGTTGTTTAAACTTAAAGAGTCGAAGAATTTATCAATAATTTCAACACCTGCAGGAGAGAACCAAAAAAGTATTAAGGTATTGGAGAGTGTTTGGCGTAAGTGCGCTGCAGTTGGCATAGAGCGCTCAGATGCAATTATTGGATTTGGTGGGGGAGCAACAACAGATTTAGCAGGATTTGCAGCTGCAACATGGCTAAGGGGAATTGATTGGTATGCAATGCCGACCTCACTAGCAGGAATGGTTGATGCATCTATTGGTGGCAAGACAGGTTTAAATTCCCAGAGTGGCAAGAATCTAATTGGCTCTTTCTACTCCCCAAGAAGTGTTTTAATTGACACGAGTTATTTAACAAAACTACCAGCTCGTGATCTGTCTGCAGGTATGGCCGAAGTGATTAAGTGTGGATTTATATCAGACTATAAAATCCTTAATTTAGTTCAAGATGATGTTATTGATTTTGACCAACTTATTTATCGTGCAGTAAAAGTTAAAGCTAAGGTGGTAGCCAAGGACTTTAAGGAAAGTAAGCTGAGGGAAATTTTAAATTACGGACACACGCTCGGTCATGCCATCGAGAAAGATAGCAAATTTAGACTAAGGCATGGTGAGGCAGTATCAATTGGCATGGTCTTTGCTGCTGAACTTAGCAATGAGCTAGTCGGCCTTTCAAAAGAGGTAGTTGATCTTCATCGAGTGCTTTCAAGCAACTTTAAACTTCCAATTTCTTATCCAAAATCAAGATGGAAATCACTTTCAGCACTTCTCCTAAAAGATAAGAAGGTAAAGCAAGGAAAGGTTAGATTCATAGGAATTAGCAAGATAGGTAAACCTGTATGGCTTGAGGATGTGCCATCCAACACTCTTGCAAGAGTATATGAGAGAATTACGAAGTGAAAATTTTAATTCTAAATGGTCCAAATTTATCAAGGTTAGATTTGCGTGAAAAAAACCATTACGGGGATCTAAGTTATAGCGATTTAACTAAAGAGATTACGAAAAAGGCTAGTGAAATTGGGATTGAAATTGAGATTAAGCAAAGTGACAGCGAAAGTGAATTGATATCTTGGATACATGAGGCGGCCGATAAGAAGCAGCCAGTAATTATTAATCCTGCCGCCTTCACACATTATTCATACGCCATTAGAGATGCAATCTGTATGTTAAAAGCACCTGTTATAGAGGTTCACCTATCTAACCCGTTATCACGTGAAGAATTTAGGCATACATCGGTTGTGAGTGGAGTTGTTCAGGGCACTATTTCTGGCTTCGGCGTAGATAGTTACTCCCTTGCGTTGCTAGCGATGCAAAAACTAGTTAAATAGCAAGGTAGACTAGCTCCATAATTTTCTTTAAGTGAAGATTTAAATATAGCGGAATGGAAAATGATGGCAACGACAAACGATCTTAAGAATGGTATGACCCTAAATCTTGATGGGCAACTATGGAATGTTATCGAGTTTCAACATGTTAAACCCGGAAAAGGTGGAGCTTTCGTAAGAACAAAAATGCGTTCGGTGCTTTCTGGAAAAGTTGTCGAGAAAACCTTTAATGCTGGCGTTAAAGTAGAAGTTGCCTCTGTTGAGAAAAGAGACATGCAATTTTTATATCGAGATGGTGAAGATTTTATGTTTATGGATTCAACAAATTACGACCAAATCTCTATCAGTAAGCAAACTGTTGGCGATGCTGTTGATTACATGCTTGAGAATGCTGATGCAATTGTGGCGATGCATGAAGGTAACCCATTATTTATTGAATTACCTGCTTCGGTTGAGCTAGTAGTCACATATACAGAGCCAGGCTTGCAAGGAGATAGATCTTCTGGTGGTACAAAACCTGCCACAGTTGAGACTGGTATTACAGTTCAAGTACCACTCTTTATAAAGCAAGATGAGAAAATACTGGTTGATACGCGAACTGGTGCATATCTAGGGCGAGCTAACTAATAGTGTCTGCTCGCAGTAAAGCTCGTAAGCGAGCATTAGATTTTCTCTATGAAGCAGAGATAAAAAAAGCTAAAGCAGTGGATTTGTTTTTATCTCGTGGAGCTAGTGAACTTTCCCAGGAACCATATGTGCAGGTTTTACTCTCTGGCGTAGATGAGCACTTAGTAAAAATAGATGAATTAATCACTACATATGCCCAGGACTGGGACATGGATAGAATGCCAGCTGTAGATAGAAATATATTGAGAATTGCAATCTTTGAAATTCTTTGGGTAGCAGAAGTAGACTTAAAAATTGCCTGTGATGAGGCAGTAGAACTTGCAAAGAGTTTGTCTACCGATGAATCCTCTAATTATATAAATGGTGTTTTGGGCCGAATAGTTAAATTAAAGGATTCAATCGCAATTTAAACGTGGATTAGCTCAGATTCTATTAGCCAATCCAAAGTATCAGCCTCATTTTTTTCAATTTGGAGCGCTAAGAATTGAAGATCATTTGCTCTAATAGTTAGAATTTGGCCGTTCCAATCTTTTCTCCTATTACTTATACTTTTGGTAAATCTTTGAAGGATCTGTGATTTTGTTTCACTACTTTCCGCTAGTTTATTGAGATTCACACTTACGCTTCGAGCAGTTACCTGTGTTGTGATTTCTGGAAAAAGCTCAGTAATTGGTACTTGGTAGAACTGCATCAAAGAGATCGCTTTTTTAAGAGAGATCGCACGATCAGCTCGCTCATAAGAACCGATTACAACCGCTTTCCACTTTCCATTTGAGTGGTGCTCGACATCTTGCAGGCTCCACCCTTTTGATTTTCTTATTTCCCTGAGTCGTTGTGCTGGATTATTTATATTCATAACTGCAGGCTAGCCACACCCGGATTTTGGTGATTTTAGATATCCACAACTCTTCTGCTAACATTCGGGCGTTCCTTTAACGATCCGTCCAGAGAGGCGGCGAAGGAGAAGTAAATGGGTATTTTGCTATCTAGCAGCGACATAGAGCGTGCTATTAAACGTATTTCACATGAAATAATCGAACATAATCAAGGCATAACTAATTTAGTTTTGATGGGCATTCCAACCCGCGGGGCATATCTTGCTGACCGTATAGGCAAATTTATATCGGAGATCGAAGCTCCCGTTGCTATCGGCGTACTTGATATTACTTTGCACCGAGATGATTTAAGGATGCGCCCGCCTAAGCCGCTATTACCGACAAAATTACCTACCGGTGGAATTGAAGGCAAGGATCTGGTTTTAGTAGATGATGTTCTTTTTTCGGGCAGAACAATTAGGGCCGCACTAGATGCAATTGGTGAGCTAGGTAGACCAAGAAGTGTGCAGCTAGCAGTGCTTGTTGATCGAGGACATCGCGAACTACCGATCCGTGCTGATTATGTTGGTAAAAATATTCCAACTTCAAAGAGTGAGAGCGTGAAGGTACATTTAACCGAGCTAGATAATGAGGATTTAGTGGAGTTAATTAAATGAAAAGTGCACATCTTCTATCAGCAGATGACTTAAGCAAGCAGGATGCATTGGAATTATTGGCTACAGCAAAGGAATTAGCAGCGATTACTGATGGGCCCAACAAGAAACTACCAACTCTGCGCGGTAAGACCGTAGTTAACCTCTTTTTTGAAGATTCGACAAGAACAAGAATTAGTTTCGAAACCGCAGCAAAGAGATTGTCTGCTGATGTAATTAATTTTTCAGCAAAGGGATCTTCGGTAAGTAAGGGAGAGAGCCTTAAAGATACAGCTCAAACTTTGCAAGCTATGGGAGCTGATGCAGTTGTTATTCGCCATGGAAGCAGCGGTGCCGCTAAGCGTCTTGCTGACTCAAAATGGATACAAGCTACAGTTATTAATGCAGGGGATGGAACTCATGAGCATCCAACTCAAGCACTATTAGATGCATTTACAATAAAACAGCATCTTCGGTCAAAAGATTCTGACTTAAGTGGAGTTAAGGTTTTAATAGTTGGAGATATTCTGCACTCACGGGTGGCGCGAAGTAATGTAATTCTATTAACAAAACTTGGTGCGAAAGTTGTCTTAGTAGCTCCACCTACACTTTTGCCTGTTGGCGTAGAAAATTGGCCGGTTGATATTTCATATGATTTAGATAAGGAAATACCAAAGTGCGATGTGGTTATGATGTTAAGGATTCAACAAGAAAGAATGGCTAACTCTTTCTTTCCTACTGAGCGAGAGTATTCAAGGAGATATGGATTAAATTCATATCGTTTGTCTAAACTATCTAAGTCGTCAATAGTTATGCACCCTGGTCCCATGAACCGTGGTCTTGAGATTTCAGCAGATAGCGCAGATGATATTAAATCGGTAATTATCGATCAGGTAAGAAACGGTGTGGCAGTTCGAATGGCTGTCTTGTATCAACTTTTAGGTGGTGCACCAATTGGAGCTGCGAATGATTAAGATCAGAAATGTAAAGTTAGTTGATGGAAGCATAGTTAATGTGGAGATTGATCAAGGCTTAGTTAAGACAATTTCAAAATCAACTGGTAAAGATAATTTAGAGGGAATTGATGGCGCTGGAAAAATACTTATGCCAGGTTTGGTAGATCTACATACACATCTTCGTGAACCAGGCCGCGAAGATTCAGAGACAGTACTGACTGGGTCTGAATCTGCCGTTGCTGGTGGTTTTACCGCAATCTCTGCAATGGCAAATACAAATCCTGTTGCAGATACTGCTGGTGTAGTAGAGCAAATTTATCGGTTAGGTAAGAATGCAGGTATATGTGATGTGAATCCAATCGGTGCTGTTACCAAAGGCTTAAAAGGTGAACAATTATCTGAAATCGGCGCTATGGCTGAATCGATTGCAAATGTTCGAATTTTTAGCGATGACGGTAATTGTGTTGCAGATCCATTGATTATGCGTAGAGCTCTTGAGTATGTAAAAACTTACAATGGAATTATTGCTCAGCACGCACAGGAGCCAAGATTAACTGTGAATGCACAAATGAATGAAGGAGTTATCTCTGCGAAAATTGGACTAGCCGGTTGGCCTGCAGTTGCAGAAGAGGCAATAATTGCTCGCGATATCTTACTTACCGATCATGTCCAGTCTCGACTACATATTTGCCATGTAACAACAGCTGGTGGGGTTGAGTTAGTCCGTTGGGCAAAGCAGCGTGGAATACAGGTTACTGCGGAAGTAACGCCTCATCATTTACTACTTACCGATGATTTAGTAGAAAACTACGACCCTATTTATAAGGTTAATCCACCACTTCGAACCGAGAAGGATGTAATGGCATTAAGGCAGGGCTTAGCCGAGGGAGTTATTGATATTGTTGCCACAGACCATGCTCCTCACTCAGCTGAACATAAAGATTGCGAGTGGCAGTCTGCTGCCTTTGGAATGGTAGGGCTTGAGACAGCATTATCAGTTGTGATAAAAACTATGATCGAAACAAAGTTAATGACATGGGCAGAGTTATCCGATCGTATGTCAATTAGACCAGCGCAAATTGCAGGATATAAAAATCAGGGTCAGAAAATAGTTGAAGGATCGGCAGCCAACTTAGTACTTGTTGACCCCAATTCACATTGGACGGTTGACCGCCATAATCTAAAATCGAAAAGTAAGAACACCCCATTCGATAAAATGGAGCTGCCAGGTGTAATTAGCGAAGTTATCTATAATGGAAATTTTGTAGTTCAAAATGGAAAGCAAACTGGTTTAGGCTTGGGCCATAATGACTAAACAAACTACCGCTTATTTGGTGCTAGATGATGGTCGAATATTTGAGGGTAAGTCATGGGCTAAAACAGGTGAAACTTTTGGTGAGGCAGTTTTTTCAACTGGAATGACTGGGTATCAAGAAACTCTTACCGATCCGTCATATCACAAACAAATTGTAGTAATGACAGCTCCGCACATAGGAAATACTGGAGTAAATGACATCGATAAAGAGTCAAGAAAAATTTGGGTTGCAGGATTTGTAGTTAGAAATCCATCACCAATAACAAGTAATTGGCGCAGTAACAAGTCATTGGAGCAGGAGTTAATTGACTCAGAGATTGTTGGAATTCAAGGAATTGATACTCGGGCATTAACTCGGCATCTTCGCGAACGTGGCGCAATGCGAGTTGGAATTTTTAGTGATACCAGTTTAAGTAGAGAAGAGATGGTAGTTAAAGTTAGAAAAACTGCACCGATGAGTGGAGCTTATTTAGCTAAAGATGTTACAACTGCAAAATCATATGTCGTATCACCACCTGCAGGTGTACCCACCAAATTCAAGGTGGCTGCAATTGATCTTGGTATAAAAGGTGCAACACCAAAAGCTATGGCAAGTCTTGGTATTGAAGTTCATGTGTTGCCACTTGAAACAACCTTTGAACAGATTAAGAAATTGAATCCAGATGGAGTGTTCTTATCTAACGGCCCTGGGGATCCAGCTGCTATGACTGACATTGTTGAACTAGTAAGAAATGTACTATTAGAAGAGATTCCATTTTTTGGAATTTGTTTTGGGCATCAAATATTAGGAAGAGCGCTTGGGTTTGAAACTTACAAGCTACCGTTTGGCCATCGTGGCATAAATCAACCTGTAATTGATCTAACTACAGGTAAGGTCGAAATAACTTCACACAACCATGGCTTTGCTGTTGCTGCACCTAAAGAAAAAGAATTTAAAACTGTTTACGGGCAAGGACGTGTATCACACCTCTCACTTAATGATTCAGTAGTAGAGGGATTAGAGATGATTTCAATTCCAGCTTTTTCAGTTCAGTATCATCCAGAGTCTGCAGCTGGCCCACATGATGCTGCCTATCTATTTGAAAGATTTGTACAGCTTATGGCTACACCAAAGGTTGGCTTGAAAGGCAGCAATGCCTAGAGACACATCGATCCAAAGCGTTTTAGTAATTGGTAGTGGTCCAATTGTAATTGGACAGGCATGTGAGTTTGATTATTCAGGAACTCAAGCTTGCCGAGTGCTTCAAAGCGAAGGAATAAGAGTTATTTTGATTAATTCCAACCCAGCAACAATCATGACGGATCCAGAATTTGCAGATGCAACTTATATTGAACCAATAACTCCAGAGGTAATTGAGAAAATCCTTGAGAAGGAAAGGCCTGATGCTGTCTTGGCAACACTTGGTGGTCAAACCGCACTAAATGCTGCAATGGCCTTATATGAGCGAGGTTCGTTTGAAAGATATGGAGCAAAATTAATCGGAGCCAATATTGATGCAATTAAGCGCGGTGAAGATCGAGAAGTATTTAAGAAAATTGTTGCAACTATTGGTGGTGAATCTGCTAAATCTAGAATCTGCCACTCAATGCAAGATTGTTTAGCGGCAGTAGGTGAATTGAAGTATCCAGTAGTAGTTAGGCCATCTTTTACGATGGGCGGTCTTGGCTCAGGAATTGCATATAACGAAGAGGAGTTAAATCAGATTGCTGGTGCAGGTCTGCGCCATAGTCCAACTACGGAAGTGCTTCTAGAAGAGTCGATAATTGGTTGGAAAGAATATGAGCTAGAAGTTATGCGAGATCATAAAGATAATGTTGTGATTGTTTGCAGTATTGAAAACGTTGATCCGATGGGTGTTCACACCGGTGACTCAATAACTGTGGCACCAGCTATGACCTTGACTGATGTTGAGTATCAAAGATTAAGGGACCTATCGATTGCAATTATTCGCGAAGTTGGTGTTGCTACCGGTGGCTGCAATATTCAATTTGCAGTTAATCCAACGGATGGAAGAATTATTGTTATTGAGATGAACCCACGGGTATCAAGATCATCTGCACTAGCATCTAAAGCAACTGGGTTTCCAATTGCAAAGATTGCAACAAAACTTGCAATTGGATATACCTTAGATGAAATTACAAATGACATTACAAAATCGACGCCAGCATCATTTGAACCATCTTTAGATTATGTAGTGGTCAAAGTTCCACGTTTTGCATTTGAGAAGTTTCCCGAAGCTGATCCAAGGCTGACTACAACTATGAAGAGTGTTGGCGAAGCTATGGCAATCGGAAGAAGTTTTCCGGAGGCATTGCAAAAAGCGCTTAGATCCTTAGAGAAAAAGGGAGCTACTTTTTCCTGGCAAGAGGGCAATCTGCAGGAACTTATGAGAACTATCGGAATACCAACAGAGTTCAGATTGCAACAAGTTCAACAAGCGATGCACTTGGGAGCAACTGTAAGTGAAGTGTTTGCGGCAACCAAAATTGATCCGTGGTTCTTGGAGCAAATAAAACTTATTAATGAAAAGGCATTAGAGATTTCTCAGCCAGGTGAGTTGAACAAGGATTTACTAAAGTCAGCAAAAATGATGGGTTTTTCAGATGCTCAAATCTCACAACTTAGAAATGTTCCAGAGTCTGAAATTAAACAATTGAGAAATTCATTTGGCCTTTATCCAGTATTTAAAACTGTCGATACTTGTGCTGGAGAATTTGAAGCACTTACTCCTTATTATTACTCAGCATATGATGAAGAGAGTGAAGTAATACCAAGAACAAAATCTGCAGTTGTAATCCTAGGTAGTGGACCAAATAGAATCGGTCAGGGAATAGAGTTTGATTACTCTTGCGTTCATGCCTCATTTGCACTGAAAAAAGCTGGATACGAAACAATAATGATTAATTGCAATCCAGAGACTGTTTCCACTGATTACGACACCTCAGATCGTCTTTACTTTGAGCCACTAACTTTGGAAGATGTAATTGAAGTGATAAGTGCAGAGAGTGCCGCAGGTCCAATCTTGGGTGTAATTGCTCAACTAGGTGGCCAAACTCCATTGGGGTTAGCTCGGGGATTAATGGAAGCAGGAATAAAGATTCTTGGAACTTCACCAGATGCAATCGATTTGGCAGAAGAGCGCGGTGCATTCGGAGAGATTCTAAAGGCAAATGATCTTTTAGCTCCTGATTTTGGTATGGCGAATTCTTATGCCGAAGCGTCACAGATTGCCTCAAAAATTGGGTATCCAGTTCTAGTGCGACCTTCATATGTTCTAGGTGGCAGGGGAATGGAAATTGTTTATGACGAAGAGTCATTAAAAGGATTTATTGAAAAAGCTACTGCAATTACACCGAATCATCCAGTTTTAATTGATAAATTCCTTGATGATGCAACTGAAATTGATGTTGATGCATTATTTGATGGCAACGAGCTTTACTTAGCTGGCGTGATGGAGCACATTGAAGAAGCCGGCGTGCATTCTGGCGATTCTGCATGTGTATTACCAAGCACATCTCTAGATAAGAATGCTATTGCCGAAATTAGAAGTGCAACTGAGAAGATTGCTAAAGATATAGGTGTTCGTGGATTAATTAATATTCAGTTTGCAGTAAGCGGAAGTCCAAAGAAACTTTATGTATTAGAGGCGAATCCTCGAGCATCTAGAACTGTACCTTTCGTAGCTAAAGCAACTGGTATACAGCTTGCAAAAGCTGCAGCCTTGATTTCTACTGGTGTTTCAATTGAAGTTTTGCGTAAAGAGAAAATATTGCCAAACTCTGGTGACGGAAAACCAAATGGCGTTTCTGTTAAAGAGGCGGTTTTGCCATTTAATCGTTTTAGAAGAGTTGATGGCAGTGGTGTAGATACTGTATTGGGACCAGAAATGAAGTCAACTGGTGAGGTAATGGGAATTGCAAATAACTTTGGATTAGCATTTGCAAAAAGTCAGACTGCTGCTTTTGGACCACTTCCAAAGACAGGTTCAGTATTTATCTCGCTATCGGAGCGGGATAAAGAACCAGGGTGGCGTATTGCAAGGGATTTAAACCAACTTGGATTTAAGATTTATAGCACCGCTGGAACTAATTTGTTTTTAACAGAAAAAGGTGTGCAATCTGAGTTAGTGAGAAAGAATTCTGATCCAGAATCTGCACAGCTTTCTGCCAATGATCTGATTACTAAGGGCCTTGTTCAGCTTGTAATAAATACGCCACTTGGCCGTGGATCTAGGCAAGATGGTTTTCTTATCAGAACCGCAGCAATATCTAGATCAGTGCCATGTATAACAACAATCCCTGGATTTAAAGCAGCTGTTGCTGGAATTGCCGCATTACAGAAAGACAGCTTTGAAATAAAGTCACTTCAAGAATGGATGAATAAGTGATTCCACATAAGATTAATAAGGCTTCAGTTCAGATTTTAGCTGAAGTAATTAGTAACAAAAAATTTGGGCCCTATCATCATATGGTTTTTGCAGTAGGTGAAATGGCTGCAAGTTTTAAACCGGGAAACTTTGTTGCTATTTCGGTCGGTGGTGAGCAGTCATCACTTATTTTGCGTCGCGCATTTGCAATCTATAGGGCAATTGACAAGAGTCCGATGGGTGGCAGTATCGAACTAGTAGTCGCTCCGCACGGACAAGGTAGCAGTTGGCTTTGCTCTAGATCCGTGGGTGATTTTGTAGATTTAATTGGACCACTTGGTACTTCTTTTGGTATCCCAACAACTAATGCAAATGCAATGCTAATTGGTGGAGGTTATGGCTCTGCACCTTTGTTTGCGCTAGCTGAGTCACTAAAAAACAGGGGATGTAGGGTTGATATGGTTTTAGGCGCTAGTACTGCTAATAAAATTTTTGCACCGCTTGAGGGAAAACGCACCGTATCATCGTTAACGCTAACAACCGATGATGGTACTGCTGGAATTCATGGTCAGATCAGTGAGGCTATACCTAGATTGATTAGAGAATTTGGTACCGAAGTTATTTATTCCTGTGGTCCTATGGGCATGCTTTCGGCGATAGCTAAAATTGCTAAGGAATTTGATATTGCACACCAATGCTCGGTTGAAGAATCGATGGCATGTGGAATAGGCGTCTGTATGACTTGTGTTGTTCCAATTAAGAGCGAAGATGGTATAAAAATGGTTAGAACATGTATTGATGGCCCGGTTATGGATGGATCCGAAATCATTTGGGACCGTAAAGAAGTATCGGATGCGATGGGGTTATGAGCACACTAGATTTTTCGACAAAGATAGGTAGCAAAAGATTCTCAAATCCAATCTTTACCGCTAGTGGTTGCGCCAGTAGTGGCCAAGAACTTTCTCAATTTTTTCCATTAACGGAGTTGGGTGCAATTGTTACTAAATCCATAATGACTAAAGCTCGTACTGGTCGAATGACCCCACGAATGGCTGAAACTCCAAGTGGAATGCTTAACTCAATTGGATTACAAGGTCCAGGTATTGATGCATTTTTGGAGAATGATATTCCTTGGCTAGTTGAACAAAAAGCAAAAATCATTGTCTCAATCGCTGGTGAAACAGTAGATGAGTATGGAGTTTTGTCGAGAAGGTTAAGGGCTGTTCCTGGAATCAGTGCTGTTGAGGTAAATATTTCTTGTCCTAATGTTGAGAACAGGGGACAGGTTTTTGCATGCCATCCAGATACCTCAATAGCAGTTATTGAGGCTGTAAGACGAAATATTGGCGGAGAGCTTCCAATAATTGCAAAACTCTCTCCAGATGTAACAGATATAGTTTCAATTGCTCAAGCTGTTATTAATGCTGGTGTTGACGGTTTGGCGTTAATAAACACTTTACTGGGAATGGTTATCGACACAAATAGTATGAGACCAAAGCTTGCTGGTAAGACTGGCGGCTTGTCAGGACCTGCAATTAGACCAGTCGCAGTCCGTGCTATTTACCAAGTTCATCAAGCATTTCCTAACACACCAATAGTTGGTATGGGTGGTGTAGTAAGTGGTCGTGATGCTTTAGAACTAATTCTTGCTGGTGCTAGCGCTATCTCGATTGGTACTGCCAGCTTTGGAAATCCAAATGCTGCAATGCAGGTTAAATCTCAGTTGTCTGAATTATTGATAGAACGTGGTTTCAATGATTTTAGAGATGCAATTGGTTTTGCGCATAGAGGTGTGTAATGAAACTGCCAATTATTCTTGCTTTAGATACAAAAGAAATTGAAGTAGCTGAAAAGTGGATTCTGGCTTCTTTGGACAAGATCGATCACTTTAAAGTAGGTCTTGAGTTCTATTTACGTCATGGCGCAGCTGGTATTGATCGGTTAAGACAGGTTGGAAAGTTTGATCTATTTTTAGATTTAAAGTTATACGATATTCCAAATACGGTAAAGGGCGCTGTTGAATCAGTTGCTAGATTAGAACCTAAATTTTTGACAGTCCACGCTGCTGGTGGAGTAAAAATGATTTCAGAAGCTGCAAAAGCATTACCTAATGGATCTATTACTGCTGTGACAGTACTAACCTCATTTTCTGAGCAAGATTTTCATGCAATGGGTCAAGCACAAAGTATTGAAGAGACTACGAAAAGCTGGGCCAACATTGCACTTGCCTCTGGAGCTACCTCACTAGTTTGTTCGCCATTTGAAGTTGGATCACTAAGAAAGTTATCAGAGTCTGCTGTGCTGATTACTCCTGGGGTTAGATTAGAAGGAGATGATATGGCAGATCAGGTAAGAGTGATGTCGCCAAAAGATGCATTATCTGCCGGGGCTAACTTTGTTGTAGTAGGACGTTCAATTACAAAGTTATGGGATGGGTCTGATCTTAAGATGCGAGAGAAAATAGATCTTATTTCAAATACGTTGGTCTAATGCAACCGCCTAAGATAAGTAATCGCTTCCGTAGAAAAGCTGGCGAAAAAGCTGTGGCTGCGCGTAGAGAGCGCGCTACGATAAAAGCATTGGTAGCTAGTGGTGAACTTTTCTTCTTTGACCTTTTCAAAGATGAGCGTAAATCTATCGCCCGAATGAAGTTGATTGACTTGCTTCAATCCGTGCCCGGAATAGGAAAAGTTAGAGCAGAATTAATTCTAGATAGAACTAAGATCTCTCCTTCGCGTAGGATTGGAGGAGTCGGTCATCGCCAGCTAGAACTGCTCAGAGAGGAGTTTTTACTTATGAAGAACTCACCACAGAGCGGAAAATTACTAGTTGTGTCCGGACCAAGCGGTGTAGGAAAAAGCACAATCACAAATAAGCTAAGAACAGATGAGCGCTTCTGGATTTCAGTTTCAGTTACTACTAGAAGAATTCGTACAGGTGAAGTCGATGGTGTTGATTACCATTTTGTAAGCGATGATAAATTTGAAGAAATGATAAAGGCAAATGAGTTTCTTGAATTTGCTGAGTTTGCTGGCGCTAAATATGGAACTCCAAAAAAAGCTGTAGAGAGCGCACTACAATCAGGAAAAAATGTAATTCTCGAAATTGAGTTAAATGGTGCAAGGCAGGTTAGGAAAAGCTCTAAAGAAGCAATAATGATCTTTATTGAACCACCATCTTGGGAGGAATTAACAACAAGATTAACTAACCGTGGTACAGAGTCCAAGAATTCCACTCTGGCCCGTCTAGATAGAGCCAAAGAAGAGTTGTCAGCTGCCTCTGAGTTTGACTATGTGCTGGTTAATCATGAGGTAGAGCAGTCAGTATCAGAACTGGTATCTTTAGCCCTTCGATAGTCAATAAAAGGGGCATTATGAGCAATCAAGCATTAGATGGCATTACAAATCCACCTATAGATGCTTTACTAGATAAAGCTGGTTCAAAATATAGTTTAGTTCTCTACGCTGCAAAGCGTGCCCGTCAAATTAATGCTTATTACTCTCAATTAGGTGAAGGTTTGTTGGAGTATGTCGGTCCACTAGTTGAAACTTATGTTCACGAGAAACCGCTTTCAATTGCACTACGCGAGATTAATGAAGGCCTTCTTACAATTGAGAATTTGGAACCAAAGCCAGCTGATTCAGCGAGCTAATCATTCACCATGTTTCCCCGTGGTCGTAAGTTAATACTTGGTGTAGCAGGAGGAATTTCTGCTTACAAGTCTTGTGATTTGCTTCGCAGACTTCAGGATGAAGGCTTCGTAGTTGATGTAGTTCCAACTGCAGCTAGTTTAAATTTTATTGGCAAGTCAACATGGGAAGCATTATCAGGCAGAAAAGTTATAACTGACCTTTGGTCTAATGTTGAAACAGTACCTCACATCTCTATGGCTAAAGAGAATGACTTAATAGTTATTGCACCAACTACTGCTGACTTAATAGCAAAGCTAGCTTCGGGCAGAGCTGATGATTTACTAACAAATATCGTGCTGGCTTCAACCGCCATTAAGTTTCTTGTTCCGGCGATGCACCCTGAGATGTGGACAAATCCGGCAACAGTTGAAAATGTAGAAGTATTAAAGCGTAGAGGCTTTATTGTGATTGAACCTGATGAGGGACGAATGACTGGATCTGATTACGGTATTGGCAGATATCCTGAAACTTCAAAAATTATTTCAACGATATACGCAAATACCAACCTGGTTAGCGACTTAAAAGGTTACAAAATCATTGTTACTGCAGGAGGAACCAGGGAGCCAATCGATCCAGTTAGATTTATTGGCAATCGTTCTTCGGGTAAACAAGGTTTTGCAATAGCTGCCGCTGCATCAGCGCGTGGTGCACAAGTGCACTTAGTTGCAGCAAACACTGAGCTACCTTCAATAGAAGGAGTAGTAACGACCCATGTTGAAACAGCTGAACAAATGACAGCGGTTTTGGAAATAGAATTTCCCCATTCAAATGCATTAATAATGAGTGCAGCGGTTGCCGATGCTAAGGTCAAGAACTACACAGATAAAAAAATTCGGAAAGAGAATCTAGAGACTTTAGAGCTAGAGAGTAATACGGATGTTTTAAGCCTAATCTCCAAGAGTAAGCGCAGTAATCAATTTGTTGTAGGTTTTGCGGCAGAGACAGCTAGTGACCAAGTTAAACTAGAACAAAATGCAGTTTCTAAACTTATTAGCAAATCGCTTGACCTAATTTATGTTAATGATGTTTCCAATGGCGCTGTATTCGGTAGCGATAATACAAGTGGTTTAATTATTGATGATAAACAGAATGTCATTAAAGTTCCTGAAATATCTAAGGAAACGCTGTCGGAGATATTACTTGATCAATTGGCTTCTAAGTTAGAATTAACTAATGGCTAATCGATTATTTACATCTGAATCTGTTACAGAAGGTCACCCAGATAAGATTGCTGACCAAATTTCTGATGCGATCCTGGACTCATTACTAGAACAAGACCCAAAAAGCCGTGTTGGGGTCGAAACATTAATTACCACAGGTCAAGTGCATGTAGCCGGAGAAGTAACAACTAACGGTTATGCAGATGTAATGAGCATTGTTAGAGACACAGTGCTTGGAATTGGCTATGACTCATCAGATAAGGGCTTTGATGGAAATAGTTGCGGTGTATCGATTTCTATTGGACAACAATCACCTGATATTGCTCAAGGTGTTGATGATGCATTTGAAAGTCGCGTTTCATCTTCAACTGATCCTTTAGATATGCAAGGAGCCGGTGACCAAGGATTAATGTTTGGTTATGCAAATAACGATACTCCAGAGCTAATGCCACTGCCAATTTCATTAGCACATAAACTTGCTCAACAACTATCCAATGTTCGTAAGGATGGATCACTTCCTTACTTAAGACCAGATGGTAAAACTCAAGTAACAATTGAGTACTCAGGAGATAAGCCAGTAGCGCTAAATACAATTGTTATCTCTAGCCAGCATTCAAATGATGTGGATTTAGAGAAGAAACTCACGCCAGAGATAAAAAACTTTGTTATTGCTCCAATCATTAAAGACCTAGGTATTGATGTTAGTAATGTAAAAGTTCTGATTAATCCAACTGGTAGGTTTGTAATCGGTGGACCGATGGGTGATGCTGGACTTACTGGTCGAAAGATAATTGTAGATTCATACGGAGGAATGGCACGTCACGGTGGTGGTGCATTTTCTGGCAAGGATCCCTCCAAAGTCGATCGTTCTGCTGCTTATGCAATGCGGTGGGTTGCAAAAAATATTATTGCAGCAGGCTTAGCTGATCGCTGTGAAGTACAGGTTGCTTATGCAATTGGAAAAGCTCAGCCAGTTGGATTATTTATTGAAACTTTTGGTACTGAAAAAACCTCACTAGAGAAGATTAGTAAAGCAGTTGGAGAAGTTTTCGATCTGCGACCAGCTGCAATTATTCGAGATCTAGATTTGCTTCGTCCAATCTATAACAAGACCGCCGCATATGGTCATTTTGGCAGAGAGCTACCAGAATTTACTTGGGAGAGAACTGATCGTGCATTTGCACTTAAATCATTAGTTAACTAGCAGTGTCTGAACCACTAAAGTTAAAGCGCCAAAAACCAATCGGATCGAGCAAGAGTAAAAGAGAGTATTTATCTGCAGTTTCTAATCCGCTTGCATCAGTTCTTGTAGATACCCCTGTTTCACATTTAGAAGGAATTTATGATTACCTAGTACCAGAGGAACTTTCAATCTCAGCAACTATAGGTACAAAAGTACTAGTTGAATTTGGTAATAGTCAGACAGAGGGATTAATCGTTGCTCGAGGCGATCGCAATGGGGCATCCCGTGTTATTAAACCGATCCTCGCTATTTCATCACCCAGTGGAATAGTCCAACCTTCGATACTGCAACATATAGAGCTTGTGAGAAATCGGTTTGGCGGAAGCTTTTGGAGCTTACTAAAGCAGGCCATACCACCCAGAGTTGTTAAGGAAGAAAACTTCTTTAATGATCTAGAAAGTAATGAGATTAATTCATCGAATTCAGATGAAATTCGAGGGATTATCGGGCGAGCAGATCATGCTCAGTTAAAGAGTAAAGAGAAAATTCGCTGGGGAGTAAATCTTCCAGTAAGCACAGATCCAATCTGGTTTGTTTTGGAAATTGTGAAATTAAGAGCAAGTATCGGTCAAGTTCTTTTACTAGTACCTGATGAAAAGGACCTTAATAGCTTTAGGAGCGCACTGCAAACATTTTTTGGTGATAACTTCACAGAGTACGGATCTCATATATCGAAGAATGTTAGATATCAAAACTTCTTAAAAATATCTAGTAAAACTGTACGGGTTATATTGTCTAGTAGAAGTGGATCTTTCCTACCACTGGCACCGGATGCCACAGTGATTGTTCTTTCAGACTTAGATAATTCACATTATGAACTTCATGCGCCTGGTTGGAATACTCGTGATGTAACTTTACTAAGGCCATCAGATACTTCCCTTCTCTTTATTTCTGCCTCGCACTCTTTAGAGATCGAAAGATTGATGGATTTAGGATGGCTAAAACGTAAAGGCTATAAGAGGGCAGTAAAGCACAATTACAGAACAAGTGATAATGGTCTGTCCTATATTGCGCAGATAAAAAAAGCTTTCACCAATGGCAATGTATTGGTTTCTGTAGCTGAGAAGGGTTATGCAAATCTTTTCCTATGTAGTAAGTGTAGAAATACAGCTAACTGTGAATGTGGCGGAAAGTTACAGATAGATGGCGATAAGAAAATTCCTCAATGTTATCTTTGCTGTAAAGTCTATAATGATTGGAAGTGCAATTTTTGCGGTGATAGTCGACCTTATGTGATATCTAAAGGTATTGATCGAACTGCTGAAGAAATAGGTAAAGCATTAAGTAAGGCTTCAATACTTATTTCATCTGGCACCAAGCAGATCGATCACTTACCTGATGGTAGACATGTAATTCTTGCCACAGCAGGATCAGAACCTAATGGTGAATACTCAGCCGTTGTTATGTTAGACGGGGAGAGAATTTTCAACAGACCAACATTAAGATCAGAAGAACTAGCAAAACATCTATGGTTTTCTCTTCTTTGCAAAGCTAATTCTGAAGCAGAGATTTTTATGTCATTACAGAACAATCATCCACTAGTGCAATCAATTTTACGTAATGATTCATCGTACTTAGCCAAGAATCAGCTTAAGGAGCGAAAACAATCCAAGTTACCACCTTATTACCGTGTTGCATCAGTGGAAGGTAGAAAGGCAGATATCTCTAAATTTGCTGAAAACCTTAGGAGTAGTTCTGTTTATGAAGTAACCGGACCAATGGTTCTAAAGAATGATTTTAGTAAGTTGATTATTCGTTCTCCACTTGAACAGGCCAGTGAACTTGTCGATCTACTAGATGATGTAGTAAAGGTTCAGAGTATTAAAGGAAAAGGCATTTTTAAGGTTCGCTTTGATCAGTTCGATATTTAGCCTCTGTTCTGAAGTATCATTACGCTATGGCAATTCAACCTATACGATTATTTGGAGATCCTGTTCTAGTTACTCCTGCTACCGAAGTCGTTGATTTTGATAAAGAGCTAAGGCAGTTAGTTTCTGATTTAACTGAAACTATGCAGGCTGCACCTGGTGCGGGCCTAGCTGCTCCACAGATAGGTGTGCCGCTAAGAGTCTTTGTTTGGGACATCGACGATGAGCTTGGGCATTTGATTAATCCTTCACTAGATCTAAGTGATGAAATTCAGGATGGCGATGAAGGATGTCTGTCATTTCCAAATCTTTCCTACAACACTCCACGTGCGTTTCGTGCAGTTGCTAAGGGATTTAATATGCATGGAGATCCAGTTACTGTTGAAGGTACAGAGTTACTAGCTAGATGCCTGCAACATGAAACAGATCATTTAAACGGAGTGCTTTTTATCGATCGCATGACGGCTGAAGAGCGAAAAACTGCGATGAAAGAGATTCGCGAGTCAGAGTGGTTTGGCTTAGCTACTGAAAATGGTGCAAAGCCAACATTTAAAGTCTCTCCACACAAAACTTTTGGCTTAGGTTTGTAATTTGAATTTAATTGTTGCTTCATCTTCTCCACTGGCTAAACCATTAGTCTCATTACTCCAGCAAAGTAAAACGCATAAATTATTGGCAATAATTACAAATCCAGATAAGCCAATTGGTAGAGGCCAAAAAATTGAGCCTAACTCTTTAGCTGCTTGGGCAAGTGATGAGAAGATTAAGACTTATAAGCCTTCAAATGATTCTGAACTATTGAATGTGATTAATGAACTTTCACCCCAACTAGTAATAACAATTGCATTTGGCAAAATCATTCCAGAGCAGTTGCTTTCTATTCCAGAATTTGGATGGATTAATGTCCATTTTTCAATACTTCCGAAATGGCGGGGGGCTGCTCCAGTCCAATGGGCGATTTTATCTGGAGAAAAGACAAGTGGTATAAGTATTTTCAAACTAGATAAAGGCATGGATACAGGACCAATTTACTTAACCCATGAGGTTGTTCTAGATAGCAAAGCTAAGTCTGATGAAGTGCTCTTGGCATTAAGTGATATTGCTGCAGCTAAAACATTAGAATGCTTAGAGTTAATCCATGCACAGAAGGAACCATATTCACAACCAATTGATGGTGCGAGTATTGCACCAAAGTTTACTAAGAATGATGGACAAATTGACTGGCAAAAAAGCGCAGATAGTATCTACAACTTATACAGAGCAATCTCGCATAACCCAGGTGTTTGGACAAATTTTAATGAGCAAAGGTTGAAAATAGACTCGCTAAGAGTTTTAGATGTGGAGCAAAACTTAAAAGTAGGTGAGGTGCTAATTAATGATGAAAGTTTTTTTGTTGGAACCGGTATGGGAGCGATCGAAATATTAAGACTAACCCCAGCTGGTAGGAATCAAATGAGTGCAGGTGAGTTTATTAGGGGATTAACCAAACGCACGGGTTTATATCTTGGGTAAACCGAATCCGAGCGAATCAAGGCTAGTTGCCTATGAGTTAGTTTCTCAAGTTAATCGTGATGGGGCTTATGCTAATTTACGATTACCTGAGCTTTTATCAAAATCAAAGTTAAAGACCGCAGATAAAGCCTTTGCAACAGAGTTGGCATACGGAACGCTAAGAATGCAAGGTAAGCATGATTACTTAGCCTCTAAGTATTTAGATCGGCCAATAGCAGAGCTTGACGCAAAAATAGTTGACTTACTTCGTATAGGTATTCATCAGGTTACCGATATGCGAGTACAGGATCATGCTGCGGTATCTGAAACTGTTGAATTAGCCAAGCTTGTAGCAGGTGAATCAAAAGCTTCGTATGTTAACGCCATCTTGAGAAAAGTAACTGCAAATAGAGACGATATGAGTGAGTTAGAGAACTTATCAAACTTGCAAAGACTTTCTATTATGCATAGTCATCCAGAGTGGATAATTTCAGCTTTCTATGATCAACTAAAGAATTGGGATGAAGTAGAAAAACTCCTAGTGGCAAATAACACTCCAGCGGCACCAGATGTAGTTTGTTGGCCTACAAAATCAACTCACGAAGAGTTTATATCGCTGGGAGCAAGCAAGATTGAAGGTTTTATTAATGGTTTCAATATCCCAGTAATACCTTCAGATTTTGCTCCGATAGTTGAAAGAAGATCTGGAGTGCAAGATAGGGGATCCCAAATTGTTGTCGAGGATTTTATGAAAACGCACGAGGCGGGTCTTTCATGGCTTGATCTTTGCGCAGGCCCGGGTGGAAAAGCTGCTTATCTTTATTATTCACTAAAACAGAAAGATTCTTCCTCTACTTTTCTAGCAAATGAACCAAATTCAACTAGAGCAGAACTAGTTAAGCGAGTTATTGGTAATGATTTAGTTGTAATAAATGATGGTACCAACGCACAGAACTTCTCATCGAAGTTTGACAGAATCTTGGTGGATGCGCCCTGTACCGGTTTAGGTGCGTTACGTCGAAGACCAGAGGCAAGATGGCGAAAGAGCCCTAATGATTTGAAAGAGCTAGTTTCGCTGCAAAGAAAATTACTAGCCAGTTCTTTCGACTTGCTAAACCCCGGAGGGATAATTGCATATGTCACCTGCTCTCCTCATCTGGCAGAGACTAAGGGACAGGTTATTGATTTTCTGGGTAGCTACTCTGAGATGAAACTTTTACCATTAAATTTACTGCCTGTATCAAATCCGATTGGGGTTCAAGATGACGGCACGATGCAATTATGGACTCATAGAGATCAATCAGATGCTATGTTCATGGCATTATTCAGAAAGAATGGTTAGCTGTGACAGAAGTAAAAAAAGTGTTTATGAGCCCAAGTATCTTGAATGCTAACTTTGATGACTTAGAAAATGAGATATCAAAAGTCTCAGCCGTTTCTGATTTTTTGCACCTAGACATAATGGATAACAAATTTGTTCCAAATCTAACATTCTCCTTCGATAAGGCCTCTGAAATTATTGATTTTTCAAAATTGCCCGTAGATGCGCACTTAATGATTGAAGATCCTGATGATCAAGCACCTCGATACGCGCAAGCTGGTTGTTACTCAGTAACTTTTCATTTCGAAGCAGTGAAGGATGCAAGAAAAACAATTAAAAATATTCGTTCGAATGGTTCTAGAGTTGGAGTAGCAATTAAACCTAAAACTGACCTTTCTAAGGTAGCGGATTTGATTCAAGATATTGATTTACTTTTAGTTATGACAGTTGAGCCAGGCTTTGGTGGTCAATCATTTATGCACGATCAAATGATAAAAGTTAAATCTGCGCGGGAATATATTAATAAGTGCCAAGAACCCAGACCACTTTTACAAGTAGATGGTGGAATCTCTGAAAGCACAATTCAAATAGCTGCAGAGTCAGGCGCTAATTGCTTTGTTGCAGGTAGTGCCGTTTATAAATCAAGAGATCCTGCGCAAATGATTTTAACGCTGAGGCAATTAGCATTAGAAGGATCTAACTTCTAATCCCCATTAGTAGTAGCACCGCAGAAAGATCAACAATACTTAATGTTGTTGCCGCCGCCGCTGAAACCTTTGGCTTTGCATTGAAAGCAATTCCAAGTCCAGCAGATTGGATCATATCTAAGTCGTTAGCTCCGTCACCGATCGCTACAGTTTGTTGTAAATCTACTCCTTCATTTCTAGCAAACTCTTTTAAGGCCACAAGTTTCTCTGCACGATCAATGATCTTTCCTTCAATTTTGCCGGTCAATTTTCCATTTTGTATCTCAAGTTTATTGGCTTTATAGAAATCAATATTTAGTTGTTTCAAAATTGGTTCTATTACATCGATAAAACCACCAGATACTACTCCCACCTTATGCCCCTGTTTATGTAACGCCTCAACTAGCTCTTTAGCACCATTCGTAAGAGTAATCTCATCTCGGACTGCCTTTAGTACTGATTCATCTAAACCAGATAAAGTTTCCACTCTCGTAATCAGTGACTGAGTAAAATCTATTTCGCCAGCCATTGCTTTTGAAGTAATTTCTGCAACTAGTTGGGTCTTACCAGCATGATTTGCTATTAGTTCAATTACTTCCTGCTCTATCAGAGTTGAATCCATATCAAGTAAAACCAGTCGCTTTAGATTTCGCGCTCTACCTCCGAGTTCAACTGCTAGATCTATTTTGTTCTCGATTGCAACTTTAGCTAACGCACTTTGTACTTCTTTTATGGAATCATTAGGCAAAGATAGGGATAGTTCAATAGCTGTAATTGGGCTAGTCGAAGTTCGCTTTATGTCATCAATATTTCCACCGATTCTTGCAATCTCAGCTGCAACAGTGGCTAATGCGTAAGGTTTTATTCCATTTCCAATAATGACAACCTTTAGTTGGTCTGGATCTTGTTCGAGCTCTTTGTGCATAGCAAAATCAACAGCTATATCTAGTCCAAGTTTTGCTTGCAATGTGTTCAAGTCTTCAACGATCGCCTCAGCATGTCCCTCATCTAGATTGATTAAGACCGTAAGGAGTAGTCGCCCGCGAATAACTATTTGTTCAATATCAATGATGGTTATCATGAATTCAGAAAGTGTCTTCATTAGATTTTCAGTAATTCCAGGCTTGTCTTGGCCTGAGACTAGAATTAATCCAGTAAAGGTCGGCATATTTTTATCGGGCATTGGCTCAGATTAACCATATTTCACCCTCCGGCGAGGTATCTTTCATCCTTATGAGCGCAATATTGGAGATTGAAAATTTAAGCGTTCGCAGGGGCGGTAAAACGATACTCGGCCCACTTAATTGGCAGGTTTTAGAGGGCCAGCGCTGGGTAGTGTTGGGACCAAACGGTGCTGGTAAAACTACATTACTTCAGGTTTGTTCATCACTGATTCATCCAACTAGCGGGAGTATAAAAATATTAGGTGAGCAGTTGGGAAAGGTTGATGTTTTTGAGTTGCGCACTCGAATTGGCTTAACCTCGTCTGCGCTAGTTGAACAGTTACCAGCTGATGAATTAGTTATTGATGTAGTTTTAACTGCAGCTTATGCAATGTTAGGTAGATGGCAAGAAAAGTATGACTTGTGGGATGAATCAAGAGCCATGGCGCTTTTAACTGCCTTGGGGGTGCGTGAACTAGGGGATCGAAATTTTGGCTCACTTAGTGAAGGTGAAAAAAAACGTGTACAGATTGCTAGAGCACTAATGGCAGATCCTGAATTGTTGTTGTTGGATGAGCCGGCATCATCATTAGACCTCGGTGGGCGTGAAGATCTACTTAAGCGAATTGAGGTTTTTGCAAAAGATCCTTTAGCGCCAGCTACGGTAATTGTGACTCATCATATTGAAGAGATCCCTGCTGGAACTACACATGCACTGCTTCTTAAAGAGGGATCTGAAGTGGCTAAGGGAGATATAAATACAGTGATTACCGATTTAAATCTTTCTAATGCTTACGGGCTACCTATATCAGTTCAATCTGAAGGTGGACGGTTTTTCGCTCGTGCCCGTTAATTTAGTTGATTTACTGCCTGAGCCTTGGAAGCCAATTCTTGATCTAGATGTACTAGCAGAAATCTCAGAGAATCTAAAAGGTGATTTTCTGCCAGAAACTAAAAATATCTTTCGAGCACTCACTATCGAACCAGCAAAGGTTAAAGTCATAATTTTAGGCCAAGACCCTTACCCAAATCCAAAGCATGCAATGGGTTTAGCTTTTTCAGTAAATTCTGATGTCACACCACTTCCGTCATCTTTAAGAAATATTTTTACTGAACTAGAAAATGATCTTGGTTATAAAAGAACCAATGGTGATCTATCGGATTGGAATGACCAGGGAGTACTTTTGTTAAATCGGACATTAACTGTTGCTCCTTCAAAATCAGGCTCGCACGAGAAACTTAAGTGGCACCTGCTGACTGAGAAGGTTGTTCAGCATGTTGCTGAAAATAATGCTGTCGGACTACTTTGGGGAAATCAAGCAATTACTCTTAAAAAATATTTTGCTGAACAGAGTGTGATTACTTCAGCTCATCCAAGCCCACTTTCCTCATATAGAGGATTCTTTGGCTCTAAGCCATTTAGTACTGTGAATTCTAAATTAATCGAAAAGGGTTTAACACCAATTAAATGGTAAAAGGGTGGACACATAAGTGCCCACCCTTTTTTGTTCTTTCTTTTTATGCAGTCCAGATATTAATTGGAGATTGCAAGAAGTAGATCATGAATAATCCAGCAACTACCCACATCAAAGGATTAACTTCCTTAGTGCGTCCCTGGAATAATCTGATAACAACAAATGAAACAAATCCAGCGCCAATTCCTACAGAGATATTGTAAGTAAATGGCATCAAGATGATTGTTAGGAAAGCTGGAATTGCAATTCCAAGATCATCCCAATCAATACCCTTGATTTGAGTCATCATTAAGAAGCCAACAACAATTAATGCAGGAGTTGCTGCTTCGTAAGGAATAACCGCTACAAGTGGCGCCAAGAATGTTGTGAGAAGGAACAACAAACCTGTAACCACAGAAGCAAGACCAGTACGTGCGCCTTCGCCTACACCTGATGCAGATTCAATATATGAAGTATTTGATGAAACTGAACCTGCTCCACCTGCAGCTGCAGCAATAGAGTCAACTAGAAGTATGCGATTAGCACCCTCTACATTGCCATCTCTATCAACCAAACCTGCTTGGTTACCAATAGCTGTCATTGTTCCCATAGTGTCAAAGAAGTCAGCTAGAAGAAGTGTAAATACTAGAAGTACAGCAGCTACTAGTGAGATTCGATCAAATCCACCAAGTAGATTGAAATCACCTAAGATTCCAAAACTTGGCGTAGCAGCGATTGTCTCTGGCATGGCAGGAACATTTAAATTCCAGCCCTTTGGATTAACAGCTCCAGTTGCACCATTAAATAGTGGTCCAATCTTGAAAGCTGATTCAATTGCGATTGCAACAGCAGTTGCAGCAACAATTCCAATAAGGATAGCTGCTTTAACTTTCCTTACCATTAGCGCAATTGTTAGAAGTAAGCCAAAAGCAAAAACAATTATTGGCCAACCTACTAGATTTCCATTATCTCCTAGAGTTACAGGTACTGGACCAGTGCCAGTTCTACGTACGAAACCTGCATCTACTAAGCCGATAAGGGCGATAAATAAACCGATACCAACAGAGATGGCAATTTTTAACTGGGTTGGTACTGCTCTAAAGACTGCAGTGCGGAATCCAGTTAATACCAAGATTAAAATAATTAAGCCTTCAAGGACTACTAATCCCATGGCATCTGCCCAGGTCATTTTGGAGGCGATACCAACGGCAACGAATGTGTTTAAACCTAATCCGGTTGCTATGGCTAATGGAAAGTTAGCGACTACGCCCATCAAGATGGTCATAACGCCGGCAATGAGTGCAGTGGCAGCAGCAACTAACGCAAGATTAGGAGCATCGCCTCCGCCAATATATTTTCCATCAGCATCTTTAGCAAGACCGATGATGAGTGGATTTAGCGCAACAATGTAAGCC
>Ga0207937_1000011_pt1 | contig 50103 bp, 46 predicted proteins | sample LakMenEpi04Sep11_FD_150668 | JGI IMG/M metagenome (GOLD analysis project Ga0207937, IMG submission 150668) | Freshwater microbial communities from Lake Mendota, WI - 04SEP2011 deep hole epilimnion (SPAdes) | ecosystem: Environmental > Aquatic > Freshwater > Lentic | place: Lake Mendota, Madison...
ACGAATGGCGCTCATGGTTGCTTCGGTGCCACTGCTTACGAGGCGCACTCGTTCCATGCTGGGAACCGCCGCGATGATGAGCTCGGCTAAGTGGGACTCCATTTCCGTTGGTGCTCCGAACGAAGTTCCTCGCGAAGCAGCTTGGCAGATCGCATCAATCACTTGGGGGTGGGCGTGGCCGAGAATCATCGGTCCCCAGGAGCCGATGTAATCGATGTAGCGATTGCCATCGATATCAAAAAGATATTGTGCTTCTGCACGTTTGATGAATAGCGGGGAGCCACCCACGGCACCAAAGGCCCTGGCGGGAGAGTTTACGCCGCCGGGAATCAGTTGACGGGCGCGTTGAAATGCCCGAAGACTATTTTCTCTGTTCACTATGTATCGTTTTTGAATATTGTCTTATGTTTCTGTTCACGGACGGTCTATGTGCCCAGTCCGGATGGGCGGACTGCAATTTACCAGCCCATCACCATATTCGATTCGATAATTCTACGCGCTTTTTCTAGATCGGATCCAGTTTCAGCCATGTAAAGGCGGATTGCATGAAGTTTATCACCAGAAGATTTTGACAAGCAATCTCGAGCGATGGAGCACATGTCGATCGGTGTTCCGACGGAACCCAGGGCGGATTTGGAGATGACCCACGAGTTGCGAGGTCGTCGAGTTAATCGCAGGATCGTATCGGTTGGATAGGCATCGACAAGCGCGTCGGTAGCTGCAGGCTCATTGTCCGCCCACGTGATGAATATGTGTGCGTCGGTCTCGATTTCGTAAAGCGGCATTGTGCATGAAGGAGTGTTAGAGTTTTTTCCGGATAACCGCCTGACGAAAACGAATAGTAACTGACCAGCTTTATTTGTCGAACTCCATTTTTCCTGATTGGCATTTGGGGGTGATTTTTGAGCGGATCGGAGGGGTTTCATGCGTCTTAGGACGGTTTTGCCGCGCAAAGTCACTCCAGTTTTCCCATCTTCGCCTCGTAAGCCGTCTTGGTTTCAGAGCCTTTGATTGAGGCCGTAGGGTTGACATTTTGGGGCGATGTCGATAGCTTTTCTAGATTCCTGCGCTAACTGGGTCGGTAGTGAAAACGGGGGTTCTGAGTTCACCGCCACCCCCGAAAAAGACTTATACACACTGCTGGCACCCGAATGAATCCTCAAGAACTGCTTCGAATAGTAGATTCGTTGCATCGCGAAAAGCAGATCAGTCCTGATCTCGTTATTTCCGCGATCGAATCTGCCCTCGTCACCGCTGCTAAGCGACAATTTGGCGAGGAAGCGGAAGTATTGGTGAAAATTGCCCCAGAAGGAGGGCAAATAAGCGCTACCGTCAACGGGAAAGATCTGAGCCAAGATGAAATTGGGCGAATCGGAGCTCAGACGGCAAAGCAAGTGATCATCCAGAAACTCAAAGAAGCGGAGCGAGATGCCCGGTTGGATGAGTTTTACACACAGGTCGGCCAGCTAGTTACCGGTATCGTGCAGCGAACGGAACGAGGGTTGACTATCGTTCAGTTAGGCAATGTGGAAGCGATCTTGCCTCGCAGCGAGCAGATCCCTGGCGAATCGTACCACAACGGATCCAGGGTGCGGGCGGTTATTTACGAGGTTAAGGCGGCAGGAAATCGTGTAAAGATTATTCTTTCGCGATCGCACCCGAGTTTTGTGCAACGGCTTTTTGAACAAGAAATTCCTGAGATCTCAGATGGGGTTATTCGTATCAACGCCATCAGTCGAGAGCCAGGCTATCGCAGCAAGGTGGCGGTGAGCAGCTCGGATCAACGTATTGATTGCGTCGGCGCTTGCGTTGGAATGCGAGGAAATCGGATCAAGAATGTCACGAGCGAATTGGCTGGTGAGCGGATCGACATTGTGCGTTGGAGCGATGACCCCATGGTCTTGATTCCAAACGCGCTGCAGCCGGCAGAGGTAGAGCAGGTTCTTCTGTGCGATATGATCGGCAGGGCGATTGCTCTGGTGAATGACGAGCATTTGTCCCAAGCGATCGGTCGGTTTGGTCAGAATGTTCGATTGGCTAGCAAGCTTTGCAGTTGGGACATTGAAATCATGACCGCTTCAGAGCTCGAAAAGCAAATTGAACGAGCGATGGAAATGTTTATGCGGATCGAGGGGATGACTGAAGAGATCGCCCAGCAGCTTGTAGAGCAAGGTTACTTGTCGTATGACGACTTGTCCGTGATCGAGCCTGATGCATTGATGGAAATGGGCAATTTGTCCGAAGAAGAAGTGGATGCGATAGTTCAGCAGGCGGACGATAAGGCGGCTGAGCTCGAAGTGGAAGAAGAAGAAAGAAAAATCAAGGAAAAAGCTGACAAAGAGCGTCGAGCCACGGAGGAGCTTGAAGCAAAAGAGCGAAGCCAGGCAGCTGCAAAGTCTCAGCCTCCCGCCACGCCATCCCAGGAAGCTTCTCCTTCGGAATCGCCGACTCAGGACGCTGTGGTCAAGGACGCTGTGGTCAAGGACGCTGTGGTCAAGGACGCTGTGGTGGAGGTTACTGCAAATCCGGAGGCTTTAAGCCCGCCAGAATCGGCCAATCAAAATGGAGAAGAATCGCAAAGTTAATATTGAATTGAAGTCTAACGCAATCATGAGTGATACGGTACGATCATGATTAGAAGTTGCGTTGGCGATCTTTCGAGATCGATTTGTCAATGGAATCAAGGTTTCGGCATGTGTCATGCGGGAGCCGTGGGAGGACCCACAACCAACTTCGTGGGGGCATCCAAATGAAGTAATATACAGGTCGAGAAGGGCGAGTACTTCGGCTACCATTTGCCGAAGCTTGTACTTCTCCAAGGGTTGAGAACCCGAGGAAAGTTGCTCAGTGGCAGTACGAATTTATTCGCTGGCGAAGGACTTAGGACTAGACAGTAAAGAGCTGGTCGATCTCTGTACGCGTATAGGTATTCAGAATAAGGGTAGCGCGCTAGCTAGTCTCGAGGACGAAGAGATTGCCCGCATCAAAAAGCACCTCTCCGATAAATCCGCGGCGACGACCGCTGCCGCTGCTCCTCCTGTAGCCAAGCCGACTCGAGAACCAGCGAAAGAGGCGCCGGTTCGTGACGCAGCCAATCGATTCGGAGGTGCAAAGCGCGACCTTTCCGTTGGACGTCGTTCTCCTGCCCTGGCGGGAGTCGGCGGTGGCAGTAACGATTCGCAAGAGTCGGAAGATGAGCGTTCTGACAGTGAAGCATTAGAGGCCGAGCCTTTGCCGTCTGAATCTGTTTCAGCCCCGGATCCCGCGGTGGTTGCACAAAGCCAATCGACCGAGACAGAGGCAGAGCCAGAAGTCTCCGAGTCGGATGCGAAGGACGCAGTTCCAGCGGATGTGGTTGAAGAGAAATCGTCGAGCGATGAAGATCCGTCGGGTCCGACTTCCGACAAACCGCAAGCAGGGCAGCGTAGGGATGATTTCTATTCGCCCACGCAAACAAGTGGCAAAGTTCGTGTTCTTGGTAGACCGAAGCTTGGATCGGAAGGTTCGAAACCCACTGGGGATCGGACGGATCGAGCCAAGAAGTCACGCGAACCCATATTGAATCTGGCGAAGATCCCGAAGTCATCCACGCCATCCCCTGCACCAAAATCGCAAGAGCCTGCGACACAAAAGCCCATCGTGAAGTTGACGCCTGACGTCATTCAGGGGGTGAAGAAGGGAATGGACAAGCCTTCGGAAAAGCCACAGCCCCCCCAAAAGCCCGGCCAATCTGCTGGTTCGGGTGGGCGTGCTTCGACACCGAGTCAAACGATGCATGCGGGGCTCGCTGACTTCAAAGCGAATGCTGAGAACAAACTGAATCAGAAAGGCAAAAAGCCGGTCGCTGATGAAGAAGCTCCAGCAGCTGCAAAGAAAAAGAGTTTTGCGGATACCCGTGCTGACCGATTAAAAAGCACGAAGATCAAGACGACCAAAGACTTGGCGTTGATCGAAGAGGAAGAGAACAACCGTCGAGGTGGAAAAGGTGGTCGGCACAAAAAGCAACCGACGATCGCACGGAAGGAAAAGGCTATCCTTGAAATGCCTTGCTCCATCCGAAGTTTCTCCGAAGCTGCTGGTGTACCTGCGGCTCGTGTGCTTCGGTCGCTGATGATGATGGGAACCATGGTAAACATCAACTCCACCCTTTCCCAGGAATTGGCGGAGATGGTCGCTGCGGACATCGGTATCGATATCGAGTTCAAGCAAGCGGAATCGCTGGAAACAAGCTTGATCAATCGGCTGGAGGCGGTCGAAGATAATCCAGACGACATGGTGTCGCGACCTCCGATTGTTACGTTCCTTGGGCACGTCGACCACGGCAAGACGTCTTTGTTGGACTACTTGATTGGGACAAAGATCGTTACCGGCGAAGCTGGCGGTATTACGCAGCACATTCGAGCTTACCAAGTCAAAAAGGACGGGCGGGCTATCTCGTTCGTTGATACGCCAGGCCACGAAGCATTTACGGAAATGCGAGCACGTGGGGCGAATGTTACAGACATCGCGATTCTAGTAGTGGCGTTGGATGACGGTATCATGCCGCAAACGGAAGAGGCTATCTCGCACGCGAAAGCGGCAGGCGTACCGATCGTTATTGCTGGTAACAAATGCGATTTACCAGGTGCGGATCTTAATCGTCTGATGACTCAGATGACGGAGCATGGTTTAACTCCGAGTGCGTGGGGGGGCGATGTCGAAGTCGTTCCAACCAGTGCGATCACTGGCCAAGGCATGGATGAATTGCTAGAAACCGTTCTAACGGTTGCAGAGCTTCATGAGTATCGAGCCAATCCGAAACGAGCTGCGACAGGCGTTTGCTTGGAAAGCGAGCAACAATCCGATCGCGGAGTCATCGCGAAGGTGATGGTACAGAACGGTACGCTTCGCGTAGGCGATATCGTCGTCTGCGGATCGACGTTTGGTAGAGTCAAGGCGATTTACGATACATTGAAGAAGAACAAACAGCTCACAGAAGCCGGTCCTTCCGTACCGGTCAACATTACCGGATTGGATAAACCACCCGAGGCTGGTGAGAAGTTCTTCGTTCTTGATGACATCGGGCAAGCGAGACAGTTGTCTGCGGATCGCGAGATGGCCCTTCGCTCCACTTCCTTGTCTGGCACTTCGCCGAAAGTCTCCTTCGAGACCTTCCAAGAATTGCTACAAAGCGGGAAGCTTGGCGTCAAAGAAGACAAAGTGGTCCTCAACCTTATCATTCGAGCCGACGTTCGCGGTTCATTGGAAGCGATCGAGAAAGAGCTTACCAAGCTCGATCACCCCGAAGTTGAAATCAAGATCTTGCAGCGTTCTGTCGGTGGAATCACCGTAGCTGACGTTACATTGGCGAGCGCCTCGCAGGCTGTCATCGTCGGTTTTAACGTCACGCCTGACGAGGCTGCACGAGTGTTGGCTGATGCACGCAACGTAGAGGTACGACGATACGACATCATTTATAACCTGGCTTTGGACATCAAGTCACTCATTGAGGGTCGATTGAAGCCAGAGGAAAAAGTGGTGGAACTAGGTCGTGCGATCGTCAAGCAAGTGTTCAGCGTTTCTCGAGTTGGCACGATTGCTGGTTGTTTCGTCGCCCAAGGGGCAATCGAACGAGGATGCCGAATGCGCGTCTTCCGAGATGGTCGTAAGATCGGTGAATACAACCTGGATACCTTGAAGCGTCATAAAGATGATGCGAAAGAAGTCCCACGTGGCATGGAGTGCGGTATCAAGTTGGCTGGATTCAACGACATCAAGGTCGACGATCTTCTAGAGGCGTATCGTATCGAAGAAGTTGCCCGAAAATTGGAGCCTTCGAGATCTTAACGCAACGACCGCTCTTCAAAAGCGATCGATAAGCGAAAGAATGCACAACAATGACTGTACGAAGACTACTGAAGGCTGGTGAGGCTATTCGAGAAGTGGTTTCCATGGCGATTCTCACAGAATTGCGGGACCCCCGTGTCAAGAACGTAACTGTTCTTGGTGTCGAAGTCGCCCCTGATATGCGAGAGGCCAAAGTGGTCGTTAGCATCATGGGAAACAAAACGCAGCAATCCACGAGTCTTCGTGGATTGCAAAACTCTGCTGGATTTCTTCAATCGAAAATCTCCGAAAGAATTGATACACGCTACATCCCAAAGCTAACCTTCGTATTGGACGATGGGGTGAAGAAATCGATGGCAGTCTCCCAGATCCTTGAGCAAATCAAGGCAGAACGTGATGCTTCTCAGGCACTGCCGACGGAGGAACAATCAAAGGTCGATTCTGGCTCCCTTTCAGAAGAGCCCGTCGATGACCCACCCTCGAATTGATTCATCTGGGCTGCGCTGGATCGATGGATTCTAACAGCGTAAGATTTCAGATTCGTTGTTGCATCAGAGATGCGACCTTTGTCCAGTTCTGTATTCAATTAAAACCATTGATCATCTTCGCAAGTTAACGACATGAGCAGCCGAGCAGAAAAGTTCGAACAACTTCATAAATCCCTGAAGAAGCACTACAAGTTCACAGAGGACACGACAGAACGCAGTGTTCTCGAGTCCCTGCTCTATGCCTGTTGCCTGGAAGATGCCCGACCAGATCAAGCCGAAGAGGCATTTGCGAAACTGCAACAAACGTATTTCGATTGGAACGAAGTTCGCGTCACCACGACCATCGAACTAAGCGAAGTATTGCTAGGGCTTCCTAATCCGTCGGCCGCGGGGCATCGAATCAAGAGGTGTTTGCAATCGATATTCGAGACGAGGTATCAGTACGATCTAGATGACCTCAAGAAAGCAAACCTCACCAAAGCGACTGAGGACATGCAAGCTTGGCAAGGGATGACGCCATTCGTGTTGAACTATGTTTCTCAACATTCATTAGGTGGCCACGCGATTCCTGCAGACACAGCCATACTCGAAGCACTGTTAGCAGCGGACATTCTGACAACGGCAGAGGTTGAGAAGAAGTCTATTCCTGGAGTTGAGCGAGCTATCCCGAAGAACAAGGGATTGGAGTTTGCGAGCTTGCTACATCAATTCGCGGTAGATTTTTCTGCGAATGCCAAGAGCTCCATCGCTCTTGCGGTATTCAAAGATTTGGGTGTAACACCGAAGGCAAAAGTTGTAACGCCACCTCCCGCACCAAAGACAAGCAAGAAAGCTCCTGCTCCCCCCGAGCCGGCTTCCAAACCGAGTCCGGTTACAGCAGAAAAACCCACTGCAAAGCCAAGTCTAAAGGACGCAGAAAAAGAATCAAAATCCCCATCAGCTGACAAAGTAGGGAAGCCAAAAGGCTCGCCCAGCAAAGCAGAAGTTGTGAAGGCGGAACCTGCCAAGCCAGTCAAACTAGAAGCCCCCAAGGGCGATAAAAAATCATCTGCCATTGCGGATACAGTAAAGAAGTCAGGGAAAGCCGACGCAAAGTTGCCGGAAGTTAAATCGAAAGATCACAAGAAACCGGAAGCAGCCAAGCCGGCAACGAAAGCAACCACGAAACCAACTCCCCCTGCGAAGCCTGTGAAGGGGAAGGCCGTCGAGCAACCACCCACGAAGAAGACAACAAAGATAGCACCCACAAAGGGAAAGTCGGCTCCTTTGTCGAAATCTACACCGAAGGCGGACAAGGCCGAGGCTTCGTCCAAAAAGCCGGCAAAAATGGCTAACAACGTCAAAATGACAAAGAAGAAACCGAAGTAGTCTGATGATACTACATGTTGCTGCATCGTCCTTCGATTCAGTAGCTTGCAACTGATTGAATCACTTTTGTACACAGGAGCTCTCCCATGGCTGGCCACTCGCAGTGGGCAAACATCAAACATCGAAAAGCCGCAGTTGATGCTAAGAGAAGCAAACTTTGGAGCAAACTCTCCAAAGCGATTATTGTTGCGGCAAAACTCGGAGGAGGAGATCCTTCGGCCAATGTACGACTGCGAACTGCAATTCTAGATGCGAAAGCTGTTTCGCTTCCTCGCGACAACATCGAGCGAGCAATCAAAAAAGGAACAGGAGAAATCGCGGGTGGCGATGTCGAAGAGATTCTGTACGAAGGCTATGGGCCAGGCGGTGTGGCGGTCCTTTGTGATATTCTCACCGATAACCGCAACCGTACAGCACCAGAAGTTAGAAAGTTGTTTGAGAACTATGGCGGTAAGTTAGGTTCGACCAATTGCGTTGCGTACCTTTTCGAACGAAAAGGATTTTTCTCGATCAAGCAAAGCACCATCGAGCTTGAAAAGTTGATGGAGCTAGCACTCGAGAATGGTGCAGACGATGTCACGGAAAGTGGCGAGTACTTTGAGCTGACATGCGCTCCAGAGGCCTATTCAGGACTTGCGGAAGCGTTGGACGCACAGAACATTGCGGTTGAAAACAAGGAGGTTTCGCGGGTACCCAGCTCGACAGTAGAAGTCGATTCCGAAACAGCCGTCTCCGTGATGAAGTTGCTAGAGAAGCTTGAGGAACACGACGATGTTCAATCTGTTGCATCGAATGTGAACTTTACCGAAGAGCAACTGGCCTCGTTCCAGTAACGCGGCATAACTCGACTGAAAGATGATGACTTTGTCCACGATCCTGGCTCAAATCGAGCGACTGGATGCATCGCACCCCGGTTTCTCGGATTCTATCCTTTCGCTGCGAAAGAAGCTTAGCCCTGATGGCTCGGTAGTCTCCGCCAGAGGAAAGGAACTCACGATCCAAGTGTTCGGCGAGCCTCTATCGCCAGGCCAAGTGGTGGAACGAATTTGCAACGATGTCAGGACGATAGGAACCTCGGCCGTGCTCCGTTACGCGCGAGCACTCGACGATCCGAAGATTACCGCCGAGGGGCTGAGGGTTCCCGTCGATCGCATCAAAGCGGCGCACGATGCAGCATCGCCTGAGTTTCTAGCATCGGTACGCCGAATTCGAGACAACATTCGGTTGTTTCAGTCCGGAATTCTTCACAGGGACGTCTCTCTCCACCCCAAGCCAGGCGTCATCCTGGAGCAGCGTTACACCCCGTTGAATCGGGTAGGGATTTGCGTGCCAGGCGGAGCTGCAGCCTATCCCTCGACGGTGCTCATGACAGCAGTGCCAGCCCAGTGCGCTGGAGTGAAGGAGATCGCGATCGTCGCGCCCCCGACACCTTTGGGCGCTTATAACGCGGATATGCTTTCGGTATGTTGGGAACTGGGGATTCGCGAAGTCTACGCAGTTGGCGGCGCACAAGCGGTGGCGGCACTCGCGTACGGGATCCCTGAGATAGCCCCCGTCGACAAAATAGTCGGTCCCGGCAACTTGTTCGTTGCGTTGGCAAAGCGCTTTGTTTTCGGGCATGTCGATATCGATTCCATCGCTGGTCCCAGTGAAGTGGTTGTCTTGGCCGATTCCACGACGAATCCAAAGTTTGCAGCGTCCGATGTGCTGGCTCAAGCGGAGCATTCACCGGGGGCTAGTATCGTCATCAGTTGGGACGCTTCGATACTCGACGCTATCGAAGCGAGCGTGAACGAACAACTAAGAAGTCTAGAAAGAGCGGACCTGACGGTAGCATCATTGAATGCTTTTGGCGCCTTGATCTTGTGTCGCGATGAAGATCAAGCGTGCGAGGTCACCAATCTGATCGCGCCCGAGCACTTACAGATTGCTACGGACAATGCTCGATCGTTATTGCCGAAGATTCGAAATAGTGGAGCAACCTTTTTGGGCCATTATTCTCCTGTTGCACTTGGTGACTATGCGGCTGGACCATCGCACGTTCTGCCCACAGGTGGAACGGCTCGCTGGGCATCGGGTTTATCCTCGAATCATTTTTTACGGTCGAGCAGCGTGATTGAGTACAGTGCCGAGGCGTTGCGGGATATCGCGCCCGATGTCGTAGCACTTGCTGATAAAGAAGGTCTCACCGCGCATAAGCAAAGTGTCGTGATTCGTTAACGCATCGCTTTCAACATCGTCGTGGTTCGCTCCGCGAACTTCCTAGCACCTGGAGGTTTTACGTTTGACGCCGACTTTCGACATAGACTCGACTTTTGCAATGTAGTCCGTTGCTACAGGCACTTTACAAGCCGTATCTCCCATGTCCACCTTTACGGTACCGATTTTCTTGGCGATCTCCTTCGCTTTCTTGAGGAGCGGCTGAACGTAGCTGCCGATGCTAATCACAAATCCGTTCATCGTGTAGGCGACTCGCCCGTCTGCTTGATGTACTTTCTCCGAAACGAGCGTTAACAATGATTCGATTTCGCTCAAATCCAAATCGTCGTCTGGGCGTATCGCCACGATTGAAGAATACGTCGCCCAACCAGTGGATGCAATTTTAGGATCTTTGGATTTGATCCATTTCATCGCAAGCTCACGTCCATGTGGACTTTCGGATGCGACCCACGGGACGGTGTACTCACTGATCATCTGCCATGATGCATTCTTCGCCCAAGTCTCGAGATGTTTTTTGGACATCTTTGAGCCATCGGCCACGAGGCCTGCCAAATACATTGCGTCTGCGTTGCCGGTCTCGTACAAATCCATGGTAAGTGACTGATTGCCTTTGATCTTCTTTACGATGGTCTTCATGTCACCGACTTTGACACCAAACATGTCATCTATCGGTGCACCATGTCGGGCAAATGTTTTTCGCGTTTGCTCTGACCCCAGTCTCTTGAGTTCAAACATTACTTCGTCGACTGTGTTCATGTTGCCATCACTTAAAACGAGAGCCTTGCATTGTTGTATCCGCCTGAACGCCTTCACTTAGTCGTGGCATTATCGGTTCAACCACGAATAACACGAATGCCACGAATACGAAAACAATGGATTGAACATTCGCGTGATTTGTTCGATTCGTCGTCCAAAAACAAGATTGTGGCAGTTTCGTTCGTGCGTTGTGATTCGTTAACGCATCGCTTTCAATATCGTCGTGGTTCGCTCCGCGAACCTTTATAGGACAGAGGCGACAAAAGTAGCAGGCACGCTCCGTCGTGCCGTCCGCTCTTGGACATTTGCCGGCATACGGGGTGGACGGCACATGGCATGTGCCTACTACTTTGACTTTTGTAGGCTGTATCTTTATGGTGTGCGAAGCGAACTGGCGACAGACGCCCCGCCGATCTCGACGAGGCAGATTATTTGGAAAGAATTTGTCGAGCTAACTACTTGGATTTCAACTCATACTTAATGTCCTTTGCGCCGCTTTCACCAATCGTTTGGGAGAGTCCTGAAGTATTGAATTTCGAGTACTTCGCCGGCAAACCAGACTTCATGTTGACCTCAGGACCTGCCGAGGATTCCATAATGCTCTTTGTAATCTCGACTTTGTAAGCACCAGGTACAGCACCGGTTTTCTCATCAAAGGCCTTCATTTGGAATTTGCCTTCTTTGTTAGTAACTCCGTGCGCATTGTACGTTCCCTGTTCGGCAATAAAGATTACCGTGGCATCGGACACCGGCGTACCATCAAGCAACACGACTCCTTCAGCCGGAACCGTTTTCGGGAGATTGTCACCCTGGCACCCTGCCAAACAGAAACAGGTACATAATGCAAAAGATATTTGGGCAATATGTGAATTCAAATTATCACTCCATACAAAAAATTTTTGTCATAAAAGAAACAAGGGCTGAAGCGAAACGCTTCAGCCCAATAAACCTAGGGAAGATTCAATTATTCCGGAACAGAGACGGTTTCACCACCAGCCTTGCTACCGAGTGCTCCCCAGACACCGAATGGGCTTGGAACGCCGCTGGTTGCAGCAGGTGCTGGAACAGCGAGATTACCGGTATCGATATTGCTCGAAACAAATCGGACAGAACCGTCAGCCATACCAACCTGAACACCTCCGGTGTGAAAACTTCCAGCACTGAAAATGCCACCTTCCCAGTGCGGTTCGCCCGTTCCCACGAAGAGGAAGCAAGAAGCTTGATTCGGAGGCAGGATAGTTGTCACGCCGGCGAAGAATACTTTTCCTTCCCAGGCTCGGAATCCACGAGCGGTGTCACCTGTGTAGATAAGAGAAGGCGTCAACCAGTTTCTACCATTCCATTGTGCACGACAGCTCAAGGGCGCATATGTCGCAGGATCTGCCGCGATACCTAAAACCATTCCGGCCCCTTGGTTACTGAACGGTCGAATGAATTCGGAAAGAGCAATGGTGTTGCTGGTACCATCCGAGGCATCGGAAATTCTTGCATAGGATCGACCGAAAAGACCACGATTGACAATAGGCAATTTTTGACCGGACAGCGCTACAGACCCTCGTTCTTTCGTTGCTCCCTGAATCACCATCGATGCGGCGTAGTTGTCACCCGCACAATAGCCATAGTTGTTCAATCCTCGCGTTCTACCTGCGTTTGTAGGTTCTTGATCTCCAGGATTGCTGGGGCATTCCAAAAATGGAGCACGCTGGCGGAAGGGAGCAGCACCGTTCCATGGCTCACGACCATCGTTGGTAATTGATTGAAAAAGTGCATTCTGCTCGATGAACGGCAAAATCGCGTAGTGCCCGGACATTGCAAACCTCTGTGCACTACCCTGAATGGAACCGGGATGAACTCCACCGGTACCGCACTGCATAGCAGGGAACCGCTTGTAGGCTGACTCGTAGTTATGACAAGAAAGTGTAATTTGCTTGACATTGTTGCTGCACTGCATGCGGCGTGCTGCTTCTCTTGCAGCCTGAACAGCCGGTAACAACAAACCCACCAAAATACCGATGATCGCAATGACCACCAAAAGCTCTACCAGTGTAAACCCTGGCCTTCGTCCAAAACTTTTTCTCATTCGTCAATCTCCAAAAAATAAAGACAAAACAAGCCGTCAATGGTCTTAAGGTGAATCGCGACACCTAAAGAGAAACGCAGTTGTATTTTAAGCTGTCTTTAAAAGAAGTCTAGTACACCATGTGGGCCTTTTGTGGTGCTTTTCGCCCCATTTTTTGGGGGGTGGCTAATCTGTAACTAGTGAAAATTGCAACATTAGGACAATTTGGGAATCGGTGCGCCCTAGAAAGGGGCTTCACTCGCCATTACGCTCTCTGGCCTGATCGAGATGCAGTGATGCAACGCTTGGGATAGGTTGGCCTCTCTCAGCCGACTTGAGCACCGTTAGACGGGCAGGAGTGCTCATCCTACGTTCGCCGAACAATCGAATATCGACTAAAGAAACAAGCCCTTTCGATTCGGGTTGGGACAGTTCCTTTGCCTATTGGCAAATCCGAAAAGCCAATAGAGGTTCTGGTCGAGGTATGTCGTCCGTTGAGGTAAGTCTAAGCAGTGACGCTTTGGGGGCTCTCAGTTGGTTTCAGCGAGTGTCTTTCGCTTTTCGGCGATGGTTAACAAGAGTTGTTTTTGAGGAGCGACGAACTTCGCTACCCCTTGCTCCATCAGTGTCGCTTCCAAATGAACCACATCGACCGCTGCATCTAGCTCCTGCTGAACTTCGGCCGATATCATTTGATCGACTTGGCGAGCGAAGGACTGCTGACTCGATGCGACGGCTTGATTCGTCTCTGGTGGATTTGTTTGGATATCCGAACCTGCAAGTGCGCTGACGTACTTCCAGGCTGGATCTGCTGGATTTTTGGTGCCGGTACTTGCGAAAATGATCTCTTGCTCCAGCGGTGTTTTGTTCTTCGCCCAGAACGCTTGGTTCGCCTGCCAAATACGCTTTGCATTCAAAATGCCATACTGTCCTTGTGCGGCTGAAGAGAGATCCCTGTGTTGCTCGAGTGTGTACTGGTCGATACGAGAGACGAAGATGCTGTAAACGCTTTTGAATTGATCCAACGTTTTTCGGCGCTTCGCACCTCGCCAAACAGCATCGCGGGCCAGTTCATATTGTCGCATCGTGAAGATTAGCGTGACGTTGAGGGTGACGCCTGCCGCTGCAAGCTCTTCGAGCGAATCTAGACCGGCAGGTGTGGCAGGAACCTTGATCATTCGGTTGTCATGTCCTGTTGCCCACTTTTTTCCAAGTTCGATGTACCGTTGAACTCTCTCGGCGTGCGGCAAATTGACCGCTGGATCTTCCAACAATGGATCCAATTCAAAACTGACCCAACCTGTGTTGCCACCACTGCTTTTCCAGATGGAATGAAACGAAGATTGTGCATCTCGCACGAGCTGGTCGGTTACATTCCAACAAATGGTCTCGTCATCTTGTCCCTTTGCTATAAAGGAAGCGATGGAATCGTCAAATCGACCGGTGCGAACCAAACCGGAGACAATAATCGGATTGCTCGTTGCGCCTACCGCTCCCCAAGCCAAATTCACTTCGACCAGTTTCGGATCGATCGAATCCAAGTACAGTTTAGTGCCGGTTTGAACAAGCGAAGCAATCGATGCATTGGACATGGTGTTTCTCGATCCATCTACGGAGTATTGCAAATTGAATTTTTCAGCACAACGCTCTAGAGATGAAACGTTTAGTGCACATTCTCACCGTTGGAGTATAGCGTGAATTCGAATTCATCGAAGGAGAGGACTCGCCCAGTGGCCTGGATTACAGGAAGTGGAGCACCGCGAGTCGGCCGAGTTATCGCCGAGGAGTTCGCTCTCGCCGGCTACCGAATCGTACTTCATGCAAACCGATCGCTAGAAGATGCCGAATCGTTCCAGAGAGAATTGGCTAGCAAAGGTACCGAAGCGATGATTGTCCACGGCGCAGTCCAGGACGAATCGTTTGCACGGCGCGCGGTCGATTTGATTCTGACTCAATTCGGCCGACTCGATGTCTGCGTCAACGCGGCCGCGGTATGGGATTGGAAACGCCTAGAGGAAGTTACGGCCGAGGACCTGAAGCATCAATTCGAAGTCAACACTCTCGGTTCGTTTCTTTGTAGTCAAGCCTCAGGATTGGCCATGGTCCCGAATCCCAATGGCGGTTCCATCATTTTGATCGGTGATTGGGCTGTAGCTCGACCATACCCCAAATTCTCAAGCTACTTTGTTGGAAAAGGGGCGATCGATTCGATGACACGCTCGCTTGCCGTGGAGCTGGCTTTGCGAAATCCATCGATTCGTGTGAACGCGATTTTGCCAGGCCCCGTGATGCTCGATCCTTCTATATCAACCGAGGCGGCGGAGCGAATTCGCGACCAATCCCTTCTAAAGCGCCACGGCACACCGCAAGATGTGGCACGAGCTGCACGGTTCTTGGCCGAACAGCCCTTTATCACGGGCGTATGCTTGCCCGTCGACGGCGGCCGGACCATCTACTCGGGTGAAGGATTAGATGCCGTTGCCCACCCCACATTCGCGACGGGACAGCACAAAAAGTAGCTTTGGAGAAACAGATTGCTAAAATAAAGTTCGACGTGCAAGAACAGCCTCCTCAGTGTATTTGTGGATGCGGAATCAACCATGAATCAATGCAGATCCATCGTTTGTTTGCTTACCCTCCTGCTACAGTTCCCGCTATGTTCCATGCTTGTTGCACAGGAACCATCAAAATCGTCGAATGAAAAGAAAACTTCATCGACTACGGAAACGATCACTCTCGGTGGTGGTTGCTTTTGGTGCGTAGAAGCGGTGTTCCAACGACTCAATGGAGTTTCAAAAGTCGTCTCCGGTTACACAGGCGGACATGTTGAAAACCCAACCTACGAACAAGTCAGCAGCAAAAAAACAGGCCACGCCGAAGTCGTTCAAGTAACGTTTGATCCCGAGGTGCTACCGCTTGAGCTATTGCTCGAAGTCTTTTGGTACACGCACGATCCGACAACACTGAATCGACAAGGAGTCGACTATGGACCGCAATATCGATCGGCTGTCTTCTACGGGACGGATAAACAACGCGATGTTGCAGAAGCGGTCATGAAGAAGCTTGGTCAGTCCAAAGAATTCAAGAAAGAATACAAGAAGCCAATTGTAACGGAGATCACCCCGCTCTCTGTCTTTTATCCCGCAGAAGACTACCACCAAAATTTCTACAACTTGAACAAGCGAAATCCCTATTGCCAAAGTGTCGTTGCTGGAAAAGTTCGCAAATTCGAGAAGTTATTCAAAGAGCATTCCACCACTAAAAAGTAATTCATCAATTCTTAAGCATCAGTCGAAAAGCAGTTTGGAACATCACAACCCGCAGCGTGAGTTTTGAAGTTGCGCGTCATTATGGTTTCGGGCCAAAGGCCCAACCATTTGCATAGCCCAGGCTGAAGGCCTGGGAAACGAAACTACCAAGGAACGTCGCCCGTTTTTGAATAACGAGGAGTTTCAAATTGAAATGTTTCGGATGTTATCGCATCATGTCAAAGAAGCCGGTTGTGTGAGCGCCTCTGTTGGTGGACACATTGATCATGTCCATTTGCTGGTCGGCTTATCACGAACAATCACGATCGCAAAGTTAGTCGAGAAAATCAAAACAGAGACATCGACGTGGGCGAAAACCAAAGAGGCTTGCTCGTCCGCATTCAGTTGGCAATCGGGCTATGGCGTATTCTCGGTTGGCCACTCTAACCGAAATGCCGTGGACGAATACATTAGGAATCAACGAGAGCACCATCACAAATCATCATTCCAAGATGAGTTCCGTGAATTATGCAAACAACATGATATCGAAATTGACGAACGTTACGTTTGGGATTGAATCCGATGCAAATGGGCGGGCCGTTGGCCCTATTCGACAATCAAAAACGATTACCCAGGCCTTCCGCCTGGGCTAGGTAAACGCCGGGCCTTTGGCCCAAAAAAACAAATCCGGCCCGAAGGCCTTTCAGTGTCCTACGCAAGGATTTTGGAAATCACCTGCGGGCTTTCAACGCCGGTGAGTCTCGCGTCCAGCCCTTGGTGCTTGTAAATCAACCGATTGTGATCGATACCCATTTGATGAAGCATCGTCGCATGTAGATCGAAAATGCTGACAGGGTCGCTGGTAACGTTGTAACTGTATTCATCCGTCTCTCCGAGAGACATTCCAGGTTTAATCCCACCTCCCGCTAAGAAGATCGTAAAGCATCGAGGATGGTGATCGCGACCGTAATTGTCGGCCGTCAAAGCTCCTTGGGAATAAATCGTCCTTCCGAATTCACCTCCCCAAATAATGAGTGTGTCATCCAGTAGGCCTCGTTGCTTTAGATCTTGAATCAGGGCCGTAGTCGGTTGGTCTGTATCTTTGCACTGTCCTTTGATCGCCGCTGGCAATCCAAAGTGATGATCCCAACCCATATGGAACAACTGGATGAACCGAACGTCCCGCTCTGCTAAACGGCGAGCCAAAAGGCAATTCGACGCATAGGTTCCCGGCGTCTTGACCTCCGGTCCATACGACTCCAACACACTCGCGGACTCTCCGGAAATGTCGGTCAAATCGGGGACACTTGCCTGCATGCGGAATGCCATTTCATACTGAGCAATTCTCGCTTGTATCTCGGGGTCACCCACAACATCCAATCGGCGTGCATTGAGTTGCTGTAACTCATCGAGCGTTCCGCGTCGCACATCGCGAGCTACCCCGGGCGGATTGGAAAGATAGAGCACGGGATCTCCCGAATTCCGAAACTTGACTCCCGCATGTTGCGTTGGCAAGAACCCACTACTCCACAGTCGATCGTACAGCGGCTGATCATCTTTTCGCCCCGTTCCGAACGAAGTCAAGACTACATACGCTGGTAAATCTTCGCACTCACTGCCAAGCCCATAGCTCAACCAAGAGCCCATACTCGGAAATCCACCCAGTTGCCGCCCCGTTTGAAAAAAGGTGATCGCCGGGTCATGGTTGATCGCTTCGGTGTGCATCGATTTGATAAAACATAATTCGTCCGCAACCTTCGGCAGATTTGGCATCAGATCGCTAATCCATGCACCTGACTGACCATGTTGAGCAAATTTGAAAATACTGGGAGCGACGGGAAAATTCTTTTGGCCCGATGTCATCGTCGTCAAACGTTGACCTTGCCGAATCGAGTCTGGCAAATTCTCACCATGCTTGCTCGTCATGGCTGGTTTAGGATCGAACAAATCCATTTGCGATGGAGCACCCGATTGAAACAGGTAGATAACGCGTTTCGCCTTGACCGGCAGATGAGGCCAAGTCGACAACATGCCTTTCGACTTGGATTCCGATGACTGGTTGGATTCCGATGGCTGGGCACCATTTGCACTCGCACCATGCATCGATTGTTGAAGCAGCGATGTCAGCGCCGCAAGACCGATGCCGGTACCTGACCGAGTAAGAAATGTTCGGCGGGTGATCGCTTGCCGAATCGACATCGGCAGATGGTAAAATTGATTATCATTGCAATTCATGGTACGTTATTCCTTGGTCACTACTTCATCAAGGTTGAGCAGGACATTTGCTGTCAGGGTGAGAGCTGCCAGTTCCGATGGTTGTATATCGACTACTTTTGATTCCCCCCAGGCGACAAGCTTCTTTGCAGCCTCAAGATCGGAACTGTAGGCCTGAACGCGTCGTTCGTAACCAGTTACCAACACATCTAACTCTTGTTGCTCTGGATAACGGCCGGTGACTTGCCGAAAGCCCCATCGGATTTTGCCTTCTAAATCCTTGTTCGGCTGATCATTCATTCGTTGTGCCAAGACTCGAGCCGCTTCTACGAATGTCACTTCATTCAATAACGCTAACGCTTGCAATGGCGTATTGGTTCTCGATCGTTTAACGGTACAAAACTCGCGCGATGGCGAATCAAACATCAACATCGTTGGCGGAGCTGCTGTTCGTTTCCAAATCGTATACAACGAACGACGATACAGTCCGTCATTCTTGTCGTGTTTGTAACCTCGCAAATCTCCATACTTGCTCGTCTCATCCCAAACGCCATCCGGCATGTAAGGACGTACGCTGGGTCCACCCACTTTCTCAACCAACAAACCGCTGATGGCCAATGCTTGGTCGCGCACCACTTCTCCCGGAAGTCGGAAACGAGGGCCACGAGCCAGCAATTTGTTGTCGACGTCATTTTTGTAGTCGAGCGGATCTGCTTTCGATGATTGTCGATAGGTTGAACTCATGACGATCTGCTTTTGTATCCCCTTCATGTCCCAGCCGATTCGCACAAATTCGGTCGCCAACCAATCCAGCAGTTCGGGATGGCTAGGTACTTCCGCTTGCGTGCCGAAGTTATCGACCGACTTGACGAGCCCGATGCCAAAAAATTTCTCCCACTGTCGATTTACCCAAACGCGAGCCGTCAGTGGATTCGATGGTGACACAATCCACTTTGCAAGCCCCAGTCGATTGACTGGAGCATCTTCGGGTAACGGCGGCAGAACGGACGGGATCCCACGGCTTACTTTCTCTCCCGGCTTGTCGTATTCTCCTCGTCGCAATAGGAAAGCATCGCGGGGCGTTGGCAACTCTTTCATAATCATCGAAGTTGGCAACGAGTTCTCGAAGTCGGCAAGCTTCTTTTTAGCCGCTTCTAAGTCGCCCTGTTTGCGAGAAAACGGATTGTCTACGTTCGTACGGAAGTAGTTCGCAATCTCCTTGGTCTGTACCGCTGTTCTATCTGAAATCGGGATAGCAACAGCCGATCGGACGGTCTCAGGCAATCCAATCTTGTCGATCTTGGCAACCGATGCCGCAACGCTGGTCGCAGAAAGTCGAAACCGACCAATGTTGTGACCCGCGATCGCTTTATGCAGAAGACGAACAGTCAACGTTGCGTCTTCGGGGATCTTCGTTGTTTGATCGACGAGAAACATGACGTTGCGAGCCAGTCGCTTCTCAGGATCGTTTCCATCGACAGCCCACCCCTTTCCCTTGGAAAGAACGGAGGACGCTTCATAGCCCTTTTGGTTGTAATCCGCCTCTGCCTTTCCAAAGTTAAGCTTCACAGGGTCGGCAAGCGATTTCGAATGAACTTCCGCTTCAATCCCCGAAAGAACAAAGTTGCCGTTGAAGGCTCTCCCCAAACTTTGGTTGGGCAGCGACGGATCGGGAATGACTTCCAATCGTATCCCGGTCAGTTCACCAGCAGCGATCGTCGTGGAGACGGTATACGTATCGAGGTCTGGGTTCTTGCCCGATGCCAACCAAGAGTCATCGTTCAGTTTTTTGAACTTTGCTTTCCCTTCGCTTTTGACAGATGCAATCTTCAATGGAGTCCAGATGTTCGGTGCATCAGAATTCTCTTTCGAGATCCGGGACTCCCATTCGGTTTGCAAAGCGGGTAATTCCTTCTCGGCCTCCGTAGCTATCTCTTGTGCGTGGCGAACAGCATCTTGGAGCTCCACCATTCTTCGAGACTGCTCCTCGGATGGTAACGTGATCAGCGGTTTGGAGTTGCCCGATTTTCCACCGCCCCCTTCTCCATCAAGCACGCCGCTTTCGTCGATAGAGTTGAAGAATGCAAAGAGCTGGTAAAACTCCTTTTGCGAAATGGGATCGTATTTATGGTCATGGCAACGACAACATCCCACGGTCAATGCGAGCCATGTCTGACCTGTCGTTTCCACTCGATCGATCACCGTTTCAGCGAACCACTCTTCAACAATTCGTCCTCCTTCACCATTGATACGATTGTTGCGATGAAACCCCGTTGCAACAAACTGTTGTGTCGTCGGTGAAGGGAGCAAATCCCCTGCAAGCTGTTCAATGGTGAATTGATCGAATGGCATATTGGAGTTAAATGCCCGGATCACCCAATCTCGCCATTGCCACATTTGTCGCGACGAATCGGTTTGAAATCCATTGCTGTCTGCATAGCGAGCATAGTCCAACCACTGCAACGCCATCCGCTCGCCGTAACGTGGCGAGCCCAACAGACGATCGACCACTTTCTCGTACGCGCGCGGGGATACGTCATTCAAGAAAGCGTCGATTTCTTCCTGCGTTGGAGGGATGCCTGTCAAATCGAGCGATAGACGCCGAATCAGAGTCGTTCGATCTGCTTCAGGAGAGGGCTTCAATCCATGGACTGCTAGTTTTTCTTGGACCAACACGTCGATGGGGTGCGCGGTTGAACCGGGCTCTCGTTTGGGTAACTCAGGTACCACTGGTGGAATAAAAGCCCAATGGCCTTCGTAAAGAGCCCCTTCTTCAATCCAACGCTTGAGCGTTTCCTTTTCCTTCGTAGTTAGCGTCTTGTTCGATTTCGGCGGTGGCATCAATTCGGACTCATCCGAGGTAAGGACCCGCTCCATCAAATGACTCTTGGTCGCATCGCCCGGGATGATGGCTAACATGCGAACCGCATCATCGCGTACATCGAGGCGCAATTCCCCTTCGCGATGCGATCCATCCGGTCCATGACAATGGAAACAATTCTCGGCAAGGATCGGACGAATGTCTCGATTGAACTGGATGCGTTCCTCAGACCTAGCCGTCGTCGAACAAGCGATCAGCAGGAATAACAGCAAAGAAATTTGACGTTTCATTATTGTTTGCTCAAGTCTAGCAATTCAACTTTACGAAATTCGATCGGATGGCTCTCGGATTGCAGCGAGATCGTACCGCTGCTCAGCATCTTCGTACCCGCTTTTGTAGCGAGATCTTTTGCATGGGCATCGCGTTCATCGAGTTGTGGCTTGTTGTACTCAAGCACGACTTCACCTTCGAGAATATGGCGAATGACTTCGTTGCCGCGCACTTCGACTTCGGCAGTGACCCAGCCGTCGCCGTGATACGTTTTCGATTTAGAGTTCGTGCAATGGTTTAGAATCAATTTTCCATTCATCTCGACATTGGTGCCAGGTGTACATAGGTTGGAGGTCGTTCGATTGTCTTTGCCGTTTCCACCGAGGAACTGAACTTCGATAGATGCCGGGAAGTCTTGATCCTTGCTTATCGTTTCTGGCTTCTCACCGTGAAGCATGACACCGCTATTGCGAATCGCCCAACCAGGTCCCCCTTTCGCTTGATTTCCAACAAAGCGATACTCGATGCGAAGTCGATAATGCGAGAAAGTGTCTTTGTAGAAAAGGTGCCCAAAAGTCTCTTTGAACTCTGGATAGCCTTCATAGCCCACCTTGAGAATCCCATCCTCCACGCGGTACGTGTTGGCATGATTGACACCCAGATCTTGATAGCGGATCTTGGGGGTCCATCCGGTCAGGTCTTTCCCGTTGAAGAGCTGAATCCATTTTTCCGTCGCCGGCTTGGCGTCTTGGCCGATCGCCAGGGGAGACAAAACACAACTGAAAGCAAGAGTCAAACCTACAAAAACTCGACGACAAGGGGATTTCATGGACATGGCAAATCGAATCATGCGAGAGAAATGGGAGGGGTGATCTAGCGGAACTTTCATTATAAGCCGTAATGGCGTTGTTGTGGATTCGGCAAATCTAAAGTTCTGACGTAGTTTTCCGGTTACTGCTTGAGTAATCTGACAGCTTCGATGGATGGCGAAGATTCCGTTTCAGTGTAACACGAAAATCAGGGTTTCACCAAAAGTGTGACCCGCAAGCGTTGAGGTGAGAAAGTACGTGGCGACGATCATCGACTGGGTCCTCCATTTGGACAAACATCTCAATGAACTCATCACGAGTATCGGCCCCAATTGGCTTTATTTGGTTGTCTTTGGCATCGTTTTCTGCGAAACAGGATTGGTTGTTTTGCCTTTCCTGCCGGGGGATTCCTTGTTGTTCGCGCTCGGTGCTCTGTGTGCTTCATCGACCAATGTATCACTGAGCCTGTGGGTCCTCATCCCCATGTTGACGTTTGCTGCCATCGCTGGCGATGCTCTCAACTATTGGCTCGGTGCCAAAATTGGACCACGCATCTTTCAAAGTGAAAGTTCCTGGTGGTTGAACAAGAAGCACTTGGATCGAGCGCAGGCCTTCTATGAGAAGTATGGTGCCAAGACGATTGTGATTGCTCGCTTTGTGCCAATCGTGCGGACGTTTGCACCGTTCGTTGCAGGCGTTGGCAAAATGAACTTCACCAAGTTTTGGATGTATAATGTGGTCGGCGGTACGGTCTGGGTAGTCTCCTTCCTCGTCGCTGGCTACTGGTTCGGAAACCTCGAGATCGTCAAAAAGAATTTCTCTCTCGTGACCGTTGGCATTATCCTTCTAAGCGTGTTACCGATCGTCTTCGAATGGATTGCACATCGCCGAGCCCAGTCGCAATCGACGCACCAATCTCCTAGCGAATAAAACATCTACGGGCGAGTAGGTATGGCTGCTGATGAAGACGCAGCACATACATCAGCTATCGTCACTGCTCTCTTCGCTCTCCTCTTCGCCGTGGATGAGTTCATCTGCTCCGAGTTCACAAAGGTCGCGAGCTGCTTCGGTCCCAAGCAGTGCCGCTTGTTCGACATTCGTGGCGCGAGTCGCGGGCCAACTCCAGTACTGTTCGATCATCTCGGAGTAGTCCATGGAGAAGACTCGAGCCGTGAGTCGCACAGTTTCACCATCGAATACCGCATGCGCAGCGAGCGGTGCCAAACAACCAGCACGCATCGCTCGAAGCAAGGTTCGTTCGATGACCACAGCAAGATGTGTCAATGGATGATCCAGCTTCATCAACGCAGCGCGAAGCTGCTCATCTTCTTCGCGAGTTTCCAACCCCAATGCAGCTTGGCCGACTGCAGGCAACATCTCCTCAAACGAAAAACGATGCGTGACTCGATTCGATAGTTGCAACCGATGCAGACCTGCACACGCGAGAATGATTGCGTCATACTCACCCGCATCGAGTTTCCGAATGCGCGTATCGACATTGCCTCGAATATCCATGACTTCTAGATCCGGTCTCAAGCGTAGCAACTGGGCTTTTCGGCGAGGCGAACCGGTACCGATCTTCGCCCCTTCGGGTAAATCGAGCAAGGAAGAATAGTTCACGGATAGAAAAGCATCAGCGGCATCTTCACGATCAGGTACCGATGCTAGCACCAAACCCGGCACAGGTTCCGTCGGCAGATCCTTGAGGCTATGTACAGCCAGGTCGCAGGTCTTGTCCAACAGGGCACGTTGAATCTCTTTGGTAAAGACGCCAATCCCGCCGGACGCACCCAGAGGAGTGGTAGAGACATCTCCCGATGTCGTAATTTTTACCAATTCGACCGTATGTCCTTCTCGCTCAAGAAGCGATGACACATGATTGGCTTGCCAAAGGGCGAGTTGGCTTTGTCGTGTTCCAAGTCGAATCTGCATGGAGTTGTCGTCGTAAGTGCTAGTGGACGGAGTATTGCATCGTAATGATGTGCGGTTGCCTGCAAAAGAGAACCTGGAATTCGCAACACTCGAAATTCCTAGTCCCAGATCGTGCAGCACAGATGCTAAACCCTGTAAGTCATTTCGCCCAGTCCGCAAAAGGTACATCGGTCGGGACAGAATGCCAGCACTGACCGACGGAGCGGTCAACGACTTTCTCTTAACACCCTTTTCGAATCCGTGAATATCCGTGGCTTTGTTTCAAGGAATCATTCCTCCGCTACGGATGCGACACGGATGAAACTCGGATAAAGAAAAGCACCAGCGAGTAGATAATGGTGAGAGCATATGGCCCTTAGTTCCTAGAGCTTGCTCTCGGCTCGAATCCGTGTAAATGCGTGACAATCCGTGGCTCCGTTCTTGGGATTTCCTGTTTTAAGCCATAGCACGAACGGCGAGAGGTCAACGAATTGCTTCTTTGGCCATGTTTGATTTACAATGGTTTCGCTGCTAGTTGCTTGGTTGCTTTGCCAGGTTAATTACAGATACAAACAGCTAAGGAGTTTTTAATGATTCGCAAGACGACCCGGACGACACTGCCGGAATATGACTCTTTAGTCCGCAAGGGAGTGTTTGATGATATTGTTGGCAAAATAGAGCTCATTCGCGGGGCGGTCGTCGAAGTGAATCCAGCCGGACCTGTCCATGATGACTATGTCACCTACTTGACAAATTGGTCGGTGATGAGCCGCGATGCATCGAAGACATATGTGACCTCTCAAACGGGTATGGAACTACCTGAATTGGATAGCCGGCCTGAACCAGACGTCTTCTGGGTGCGAAAAGCTCGATATCGATCGCACCATCCGTTGGCATCCGATGTTCAACTTGCGATCGAAGTTGCGGATTCTTCATTCGAAAATGATCTTCGCGTAAAACGCCAAATGTACGCAGAGGCAGGTGTCATCGAGTATTGGATCGTGGATTGCCAATCGAAGTGCATTCACGTTTTCCGAAACGCCTCGGGCACGGATTATCAATCGCACTCGGTGTTGAACTCACCGGAAAAACTGAGTCCATTGATTGCCTCCGATGCCATCTTGGATGTGCAAGATTTGTTCGATGGAGAATAGGAATGCGAAAGCCTTTTTTGGCCACGGATGAAACACCGATAGAACACGGATAAATAGAAATTAGGAATTAGGAGGGGCGGACAAGCCATTGGCCGAAAGAAACGGAAAGTGGCGAAAGAAGGAGTCTCGTGTTTTGAGATTCTTGCATTCTTACTTTTTCGTTTTCTTTCGTTCATTTCGGCTATTCAAGAATGACCGGCGGAGCGGTCAACGACAATCTTGGATCGAATCCGTGAAGATCTGTGTAAATCCGTGGCTCAACTATATGGTGCCAGGCACTTTAAAGGTATTGAGCTTTTTGCGGATCAGTTGAGGCGGGTGGATAGGATGCTGACGGCTTGAAAAAGTTCGTACCAATGTCGAAACGTTTCTAGCGTGTCGACTACCATCGCATCTTCCCGATGAAAACCAACTTCGCTAATGCGTATCGTCTCATCTAGGATTTGGCCTCGAACGGGTGCTTCCACCGTCGCTAACTCATATGGCTCGTCATCCAAATCTTCAATGGGAAGCGTTTTTCCCATCACTTGATGTACAACCCATAATGCTGCTCGATCCAGATCCGCACTGTCCACTACCGCTTGAACCGAACCGCTTTGAACATAAAACTTGGCCATGATGATTTCTTCCTTGATCGTTGCTTAAGAGAGTTTCAGGTATTCAACCGCTCTGCCCCCGCGTGAGGGGTGCGGGAGCAGAGGGTTGAATGACATTGGGGAGTGTCAAGGCTCACGTGTTGGATGTTGTGGCTCAGCGACCCAGAGTTCTATCCAAGTTCCCTAGGTCGTTTGCCCTGACACAATACTTATCGCACCCCCCTTTGACACCACAGGTCACGCGGCAAATTTATTTCCGAGTTCCTTGATTTACCCGCAAGAAACGCTAGGTACTCGTGGCTTCGTTTTCCTGTTGGTTATCATGGGCTGCCCTTCGGCTCGCTTGGCACTACCCTCATCCAACTGTCAAATAAACCGCAAGGGCCAACTGTGCCATGCTAACTCCAATCGCGACGGGGTGACCAATGTTTCGATACCGACGGAAGAGCTGATACATCACGGATAGTACTAGGCATGTGCCCAATAACTTGAGTCCCAAGAACAAGTTCAAGTAGGGAGGCGGCGTACATGGAAAAATGGGAGTGTCCGAAGCTCCCATCAGCCATCGACCAACGGGATTCTCCTCCGTTGTGTGCAGGCAAGAAGCGTAGATAACTGTCAAAAGCCAGTCGTATGCCGACACGCCTCCGACTACAGTCAGATAAAGGTAAATTGTCCATTTCGGAAACCGTAATCTGCCATCGTATTGCATGGTTCTTCCTTTGCTCGTGACGTGAAATCCGATTCGATGGCAACAGGGTAGAGACTGCTGTACAGCTTACAATCGAAGAAATTCTGGATCGAATGTGCTTCTGAACCCAATCTTCATTGGGAGTGCATGATGGTAAGATTCGGCTCCCGAGAACATGGGTCAGCGAGCGATCCAAGCACATGAAGTTCGTGTAAACTTTTCAACCCATTCCAAGATAGATCCATCCTAATTTTGCATATTGGCAGCTGGATGAATCTTTCGTGAAGCTACACTTCGATTATTCTGCATTGCGCTAGACTCTTTGGATTAATTTATCTCTATTGTCAATTCCAACATTCATTTATCTCACAAAGGAACCCAACTATGTTCAAACGATCGGACATCGAACGAGCTCATCAATATGAGGGAGGTATTTCCCGACGTTGGTTTATGGCCTATGCGAGCGCTTTGGGTTCCATTCCTCTTCTGGGACGCTCGTCGTGGGCTGTGACGTCGCCATCCTTTAGCAGCGATCCATTTACGCTGGGTGTCGCTTCTGGAGATCCTGATCACCAAAGTCTAGTGCTCTGGACACGATTGGCTCCAGACCCGCTCGATCCAAACGGTGGCATGAAGGCGGAACCAGTTCAAGTCACATGGGAACTCGCAACCGATGAAACTATGAAGACGATCGTTGCATCTGGCAAGTCGGTCGCCACACCACAACTTGGGCACTCGGTCCACGTGGAAGTAGACGGTCTAAAACCAGACCGATGGTACTGGTATCGATTTCGAGCAGGAGATGCCACAAGTCCCATCGGCCGCACTCGCACGTTCCCTGCCCCTGATGCGATGCCAGACAAATTGAAGTTCGCCGTAACCTCTTGCCAGAATTATGAACAGGGACTCTACACTGCCTATGAACAAATGGCCAACGATGACTTGGATCTCGTTTGCCACCTAGGGGACTACATCTATGAGTACGAAGCGGGACGCAATGGAAAGGTGCGAACGCATCACGGCAAGGAGATACAATCCTTGGGCGATTACCGCATTCGGCATGCGCAGTACCGATCGGACCCACTGCTTCACGACATGCATGCGAAATGCCCATGGATCGTGACGTGGGATGATCATGAACTTGACAACAATTGCGCAGGCGACATCTCCGAAGAAAAAGACAAGGTCCATCCTGTCGACTTTTTGGTACGCCGTGCGAACGCTTATCAAGCGTACTACGAAGCGATGCCACTGCGTCGCAGTTGCTTGCCTCGAGGCAGCGACATGACACTTTATCGTACGGCATCCTTCGGGCAGCTTGCGGAGTTTCTGGTGCTCGATACGCGTCAATACCGATCGGACCAACCGAACAACGATAGAGCCTCTCCGCTTAATGTCTCAGCACTGGATAAGACACAAACGATGCTAGGGCGACAACAAAAGAATTGGCTGAGCGGCAAATTGATCCAATCGCAAGCCAATTGGAACATTCTGGCACAGCAAGTCATGATGGGCATGGTTGGATACGTACGAGGCGAGAACGAGCCCGTATACTCGATGGATCAATGGCCAGGATACGCAGCAGAGCGTATGGAGTTGATGCAGTTTCTTTCGGAACGATCGATCAGCAATCCAATCGTACTCACGGGCGACATCCACTCGAGCTGGGTCAATGAGCTTCGCATCGATGATCGCCAAATCGAGCAAAAGCTTGTGGCAACCGAGTTCGTGGCGACTTCGTTATCGAGTGGTGGTAATGGCATGGAGAAGCCTAGGAGTTTAGACGCTGTATTGAGCAACAACCCATGCGTCAAGTACCACAATGGCGAGCGAGGTTATATTCGTTGCACGGTGACTCCCAAGAGTTGGAAATCGGATTACATGGTGGTTGACGATGTGCTGCTGCCCGGCGGCAAGACCTTTGAACGAAGCTCCTTCGTCGTCGAGTCCGGCAATCCCGCAGTTCACTCTGCATAATCGTCATTCTCTTTGCCTAACATGTAATCAGTTCCGTTTCGCTCAACCGGTCCTGTCCCTTTTCCAACCCCAAGCAACTTGCTGAAGCGTACTCGAGGGAGCGGGCTCGATGGAAGCATGCTGGGGCGAAAAATGCTGAAGGGCCGCGAGCTTGAGGGCATTGAGCTCGTGCACCATTGTTAGGTGCATAGCACAATACGCCAACGGTGTTAGATTCCACGGCCCAGGGGCGCGGCACCGCCGCGCACCCTGGGTGCCGATTTGACGCATACGGCGATGAATCCGCCGCATTGCAAATAAGGAAACCACGTGCCCTTTGCGATTTGGCTTGATTCGCGGTTGAGCCGCAACAGATCGCGAACATGCAGACCTGCCGATCGAAGGTCCGAGATCAATTCTTTCTCCGAAAAGATGTGGAGGAACATGGTCGGCAGTCCACGATATGGATAGATTCGGTCACCGTACTCCCAAGTCGGATCTCGATAGGATCGAATCCTGTCCTTGATCGCACGGACAATTCCGCCGGGATCCTGGAACCACGTGCCACGATTGTGGACGTGGACTAGAAATACTCCATCAGCTCGTAGTAGACGGAACACGTGGCCTAGAAAGGACCGGCGATTTTCTCGCCCTTGGACCATCCCAAGCGAACTGTACATACAAAAAATGGCGTCCGCTATCTGATCTTGGAAGCCGTTCAATTGGGCCATGTTCGCATAAACCTTGCCGCAGGAATGATCGAGCCCCAGCGCATGTGCACGAACCCCGTATTCTCGCAACATCTCTCGGCTTAGATCGACACCGACCACATTCCATCCGGACGAAGCGAGTGGAATGAGGCTTCGTCCCGTTCCGCATCCGAAATCGATCGCTATTCGCTTCTCGCCATCCGAGCGATGTGGTTGAGAAGGAACGACGGATGCAATGATCTCTTGGTCTAGTTTCAGAAGTGGATGCTCCGAGTGAAAGCGATCGTACTCGGTCGCTATCGATGCATCATTCACATAATCCCACGTGCCCCTCGAGACGCCAGCGGGTAACTGCCACGCTGGGCGTTCTTTTGCGGCCATACGTCAGAAGCCTCTCCGGTCGACATACACAGGTCGAGTCGCGGGTCGGTAGGAGGGCGTCGTGATGACCGTCCGTTGAGGGTATTCTTCATGTACTACCACTTCCGAGGGATACGATCGATACACTGTCGTGTTCGATGGAGCCGTTCGAACCACTTGGCCGTTTTGTTGCAACGCGGTAATCACATAGTCGCTTACGCCCTGCTGATTCATCCAAATCACTTCATTGACATCGGGACGCGACGCCACGCCATTCGCTTGGATGTGGGATACGATGACCGAATCGCTAACTCCGCTGTGTGTCATGTTGACGACTTCACTGGCACTCACTGGGCGGCGCGTGACGACTTTCGGCTGGACTGGTACGTAGGTTCGATGCTCTACGTAAGTTGGCCGCACATGAGTTGGATGAACATACGTTTGCTGGACGTAGGTGGGTTGGCTCGTGTAAACGGGCTGTGCATAGTAGGAATTTTGTCGTTGTGCATGGTCTCTTTGGTTTCCAAGCACTCCGCCAGCAATTGCGCCCACCGCTCCGCCGATGAGAGCCCCCTCGGTCGTGTCATCGCGTTGATGTCCAACAACACCACCGATCACCGCTCCCGTGACACCGCCCAGCAGGGCGCCGTTTCGGGTGTTGTAGTTTTGAGAAAACTGTGCATTTGCTGAGCTGGTTAGAGATAACCCAAGCATTGTCGTAAGAAAGCCACTGAATGCCGAAACGCACAAGTGTCTATTTTTGGTCCAGCCCATAAACTTCTCCCTTACCAGTTTGGAAGTGTACAGAATGCATGTCCGTTTGCATTCCCATACAATTTCGATCTAGTACTGGAATAAATTATCGGCTGAATTGTGTCGAGACTGAATCGGACTTAGCCAATGCAGTACATTGCGAACCACAGGACCGATGCGATCGCTAGCAAAAAACCGACGGTCCAAACTCCCGTCTTTACCGCCTGACTGATAATGAGATTCACCCTCTCGTGGCGAGTGGCTGCCATCACTAACGAAGAAGCAACCAATACGGGAAAAAGCCAAAGAAGATATTCAATTGAAATTCCCATGAAGGATTACTTCGCCTCAATCTAGCTGATTCGGTAGACTCACTCGAGCATTGGTATCTTTTAACGCATCGGTCAAGTCAATAGGAACGCTATCCGCCCATAGACCTTCGAGATCGTAAAAAGCCCGATACTCCTCATCAAATAGATGAACGATGATCGAACCATAGTCGACCGCTATCCATCGACTCTCGTCGTAACCAGACATGCTCAATCGAGACTCGCCCCGTTCCTTCATCAACCTATGAATTTCCTCGGCAATCGCTTGAAGCTGGCGTCGGCTCGTCCCCGTAACAATTAAAAAGCAGTCGAATATGCTGGTTTGCTTCGAGATATCGATCAAGACAATGTCTTGCCCTTTGCTTTCGGCGGCAGCTCGGGCCGCTAGCTTCGCCGTTGCAATGCTATCCGCAACGGATTGTGTGCTGTTTTTCTTGGGCTCGGTAATAACTGTTTCCGTTTCAACCATTCAAAGTGCTGCTTCTTAATCCTTAGTTCATGGGCATCGTTCCGTATTGGACTCGGACCTCTTCATCAGTTTAGGTGAAAGTCGACAAAAAGTCACGCAGTACCGTGACAAGGTTCGCATCCAGCAAAATCGATCCAATTTTCTTTCAGAAGCCTCGAATCCTTTTGGGCAGATAGGGGCTCATAGATGTGTAGAAGCGGAAACCATCGCAACCCTGACAGAAATGGTGAACTTTTCACCGTTCAACGGCGTCTAACTTGACAGAATTGTCAGGGACGAAAGATGTGGGAGCGACTACGATGCGGTCGATAGGAGTAGCAGGAAGCTCAACATTCCTACCAGGATGAGTCGAAAATACAATGAAAAAGCAGATCAAAACCAGAATAGAACGAAACACGGAGCACTTCCGAGCCCTGGGGCTGCCCTTTGGGGAAAGTCGGATCGAAGTTATTCGTGAAGCCGCTAAGACGCGTGCAAAGCAACATTCCGACAGAGCTCACCCCTCCACGGTGGACTTCCATCGAGCGAAAATTGCAGTCGCTGCGTACAGGCTTTTGGACCCCCGTGGGCGTGTTGATCTCTATGAGCGTGTTCAGCTTTCATGCCCGCTCGACCAAGTTGACCAACTCCCTCCACCAACTCCCGCGATTTCACCCATCAATCGACAGGTTGAATGTGTTGCTGGAAAGCCTGAATTAAGTTCGGCGGATGGAATGCTGCCGATCCGAATGATGGATGGAATGGTAATTGAACAAGCGATCGTGCAGCCAAACGAGGACGAGATCGATAGCGACTCGGAGAGCGATCTTACCATCGCGGAACGACGCAACGTCGTGAGGCTTCTTCGGGAGTTCGAAGACACCGCATCAACACCATGGAAGCCGTTTGGCTGGATCCGGTCCAAGCTAGGGATCTAGGAAGATAGTCCTTTGAATAGCAACGCGTGGAACAATTGCTGGAGAGGTCTCATCGAGGATTGGGTAGCCTCTCAAATGGCCGATGCGGACGCAGGGCATGGCATCGACCACGTTCGTCGCGTCGTTTCAAACGCTGTGCTCATCGGCGAGCAAGAGTTTGCAAACATGTCCATTGTTCTTCCGGCGGCGTGGCTCCATGACTGTGTCGTTGTACCGAAGAATTCACCGATGCGGTCTCAGGCGTCATCGATGGCAGCCGAAAGAGCTTTGGAGTTCCTTTCGAAAATCGAGTACCCGAAAGAGCTCGTTCCGTTCATCATTCATTGCATTCAAGCCCACAGTTTCTCGGCAAAAATAGTTTGCGAGACGCTGGAGGCAAAGGTCGTTCAAGATGCGGATCGAATGGAAGCGATTGGAGCCATCGGCATCGCCAGGTGCTTGATGACAGGCGGTGCTATGAAGCAGCGGCTCTACGATCCGGAGGAGCCATTTCCCATACGGCGTCCTTATCAAGACAGTGTACAGTCCGTCGATCATTTCTTTGCAAAACTACTGGGTCTCGCATCCACCATGCAAACCGATCACGGAAGGGAAATAGCAATGCATCGTACTGCTTTCATGCTGCAATTTCTGCATGAATTAGCCGACGAGATAGGCATAGATCAAGCGTGCCTGCAGCAGGCCTTAGATGCATCCCATCACTTACGTTAAAAGACGTTTATTAAATCTCTTTTGGCATTTGTCTTACGTGCCGCGGATCAAGCCAGTTTCTTAAGGCATTCCGGTGAGTTTACTAACAGAACCAATCTGGCAGCGATGGGAGAGACAGGCCTCGGAATTGCAGATTTCGCGTCTAGAAACGAAAAAACCGCCAGGCGGAAACCACCCGGCGGTAAATTCTAGTTGCTTGGAGCAGACTCTCGGCAGAAGCCGAGTGCTCTAGCAGAGCAACGGATACTAGGAAGGAGTCTTGGTAGCTGGCTTCTTAGCAGCCTTCTTCTTCGCTACCTTCTTCTTGGTTGCAGCCTTCTTTGGTGCTGCCTTCTTAGCAGCCTTCTTCTTGGCTACTTTTTTCTTCGTTGCTCCAGCTTTTTTCTTGGCCACGGATATATCCTCCGAAATGTCAAAACCTGGCTGTCGCAGAAAACTTCCCAGAAGCAGTTGGTAGGTAATCTGTTCTCAACAACCGATACTAAAAACCCTTTGCTGTTTCAGTTCCGACTCGACGTCATGTCTCACTTATGACAAGTCACAAGTGAAGTCGGATCTGATTCCTCAAAGGAACAACATCCAATGACGTAGTTGTATAAAAGTCGAAAACTAATGCAACATCTTTTCGACAATTTTTCCACATAAATGAAACCAATTTTCCACCAAGTCACGAAGCCTAACACGCTTCATTGGCACCTGCTTGCCTGGGTTATGGAGCGTCATCTGCTTGCTGATGAAACGATGCAGCGCTTGCGCAATCCGGGTGGTTGGCACTTGCAATAACCAGCATAGACAGCCCGCTCGAACAATATCGACGCTGAAGGAATATCTCGTCCAAGCGGTGAGTGAGGTGTATTGCCAACGACGTGTTCAATTCGATTCACCAACAAATTCATTGGTGAATCGAAATCGCATCCATCTCAAGACTAGCCTCCACGTCTTCATCCTTCGCGATGAATGACCGTGCAACGCAATCGCGCAGAACATGTTCGATGCACCGAAGTTGCATACCCACAAAGCAACCAGAGAACCGCGATACCATCTCCTGCAACATCGCTGTTGCAGAGCATGGATCTACTCGCGATGGAGCCTCATGATGCAGATTGCAGAACGAAAAAAAATTTCAGAATTTTTTTTCGCGAGTTCGTTTTTTTGTCCGTTGAATCGCTTCGACGACAAGAATGAGCATTCGATGAAGTCGTCTGCGTGTCGTTTACCACCATGAACCACCACCGCGTGCCGACTGAATCGTTTGCAGATTCGAATACGCCAACGACGCGAAGAACAAACCTCCGATCTGTCCTCCATGGGTCAGTAGCCAGTATGCAGCAAGCCCACCAGCAACCGCACCCACGCAACATGCTTCGTACAAACCGTCGCGTCTCATGACGATTCCGATCAAGTGTCTTGCGATCTGACCTCCATCGAGCGGAAAAATGGGAAGCAAATTGAGTAGCGCCCAATAGATACTCGATCCAACCAGAAAGTTGATCGCACAGAAAGCATACGGATTGTCGAGAACACGTGTCGCAGGCAACTGCACGCCGATCAATGAGCTGAGCCATTCGAACGCAAAGACCTTTACGCCACACCCAAACGCAAGCCCACCGACGATCGCCGCCAACAATAACTGGATCGCAGGTCCAGCAGCGGAAATAACCAACTGATCTTGGTGGGTTAGTCTTGTCCGCTTTCCCTGTCGTGCCCAAATAAATCCGGAACCTGGGATGGCAAGTCCTCCCATTTGGTACAAGACGATTTCGCATTCAATTCCGTAGTACCGAAATGCCAAAGCATGCCCGAGTTCGTGAATCAAAATGCTTACAAAAGCTGTCAAGACCCATACCACCAACAGTCCTGCGAAGTTGGAGGAAATGCCGGCGATGGTGAACGCATGATGCATGCTCAGCGATTGCGAATAGCCAAACGCGGCGGTCACCGCCCAAAACAACCATGTGACACGTACCGGAAATTGAAAAAAACGAAACCGCCAGTCGTAGGGGCTCGCTTGTGGCTCACTCAGTAACATTCAAATCTGCTTCTTCTTGGTAAAGCACCCTGATGGGAAACTCACGATCCGGTCGACTTACGCATTTTGGTCATCAAAGGTGCGATTACCGCAGCGGGAACAAACTTTTCAAGAGCTCTGCCATTGCCCATTGCAGCAATCTGCTTGATCAAACTACTTGAGACGTGAGAAAATTCTTCGTCGGCCATTAGGAATACTGTTTCGATTTCTGAATCCAATTGCCGATTGGCCATCATCATGGTGAACTCTCCGGCAATGTCAGTCAGAGGCCGAACGCCTCGCACCATCACTTTGGCTCCAATACTTCGAACGAAATCCACAGCCAGCCCGTCGAACGAATCGATGCGAACATTGGGCAAGTGGCGCGTCACTTGCCGAAGCAAATCAATTCGCTCGTCGGTTCCGAAAAGCGATTGCTTTTCGGAATTCACACCCACTGCAATCACCAACGACTCATACAACTGGGCGCTTCGCTCGATGATGTGCAGATGTCCAAGAGTCACAGGGTCAAACGATCCTGTGTAGACGGCATGCTGCGGAAGTAGCGGCTGCGACATAAAGGCCCCCTAGTGAAATTTTGCTCGGACAGCCGGCTTGCCTGCATGAAGAAAAATGACCAGATACAAAATGATCATGCCGAGCGTCCACAAAATACCAAACGCTAGACCCGCATAGAGAAAAATGTCCATAATTTGTCCCATATCGACTTCCGGCTGATTTGGTGCCTTATTCATTTGCTCCAAAGCCTGCGCCTTGACTTGGTCAAACATGGCAAAAGTGATAATAACTCCTAACACCTGCTCAACCACCTTGTACACGATCAAACCCACAGTCGTCCATCGTACAAGATTCAGTCCCGAGAGACGGTGCTTTAGCCCCATGATGCCTGATATGACCATCAGAGTGGACAAAAGGATCGCGACGATTTGCAAGGCGATCTGAATTGCTAGCGCACCTGGAAACACGTTGAGATTTAGGTTCGGCGCCTGGCCGCCATCGCCGTCGGCGGGCGCAGCCATGTTGGCTGAGACTGCAGAGCCGACAACCAATTGCGCTATCGCTATCAAACTCCCGAAAATTCCGAGGATGCCCAATACCAAGAAAATAATGAGAAGCGCTTTGGTGAAACCACTCATCTGTCCACTCGATACGTCGACGGTGGGTGAATACGCTGTGGATGGTGAAAACGGATTAACAGGTGAAGTGTTACTCATGGACTGCCCGAAAGAAGTGAAAGCAATAACGACGAAAAACGCTCGACGTCTTGGGCACTATTGTAGGCATGAACTGCCGCCCGCAAACGACCATGCCTAACGCTGAGCATGACTTTATTCCGAATAAGTTCCGTGCGGATCTGATTTGGATCACGGTTGGGTAGAGAAAACGAGACGATTCCGCTGAGATAACTTGAATTCAGCTTGGCAGAAGCTTCATCTCGGTAGACCGTTGCTCCTACTCTTCGAAGCGAGTCATGTAAAAGTTCCGCCGTTTCCAACACTGCAGCCGAAATTGGACTCTCCTGATGATGGCATCCCAATTCCAGCAATAGACTCAAACTTCGTTCCAATCCGATTTGCCCAATATGATTGGCCGAGCCCCCCTCGTATCTCGAAGCATCTTCCTTGAGTTGCATGTTCGAGGTTTGGAAGTAATGCGACGCCTTGATCGAGCCCCAACCTACCATCCCGGGGGATAACCCCTCTAACCTCGATCTGCGGACGAATAAAATTCCGGCTCCTTCCGGTCCCAGCAACCACTTGTGTCCGTCTGCAGCGAGATAATCGATAGGAGTCGAACTTAGATCACAAGGAAAAACTCCGAGACCTTGGATAGCATCTACAAATAGTTGTGAGCCATATTCATGCACCATGTCGCACAATTTAGCCAGATCCAATCGATAGCCCGATGCATAACCAACCCAGCTTGCACTGACCAAGCGGGTCGTTGAGTCCATTTTAGCTCGAATCGCATCGAGTTGAACGATTCCAGATTCATCGACGGGAACAACGCGAACATCGATCCCCTGTTTTCGCAACTCCATCCAAGGCAAAAGATTGCTCGAGAATTCATTTTCCAATACCACCACACTAGACTCCTTTCCGAACTGTTGCCATGGAAAGCAACTGGCGACGATGTTGATTCCAAACGTGGTGTTCGGGACAAGAGCTATTTCTTCACACTCACAATGCAACAATTTAGCGGCCTGAGATCGCAACTTGGCTGCCCGTGCTGCCCACTCTGGCCAGAAAAAATCGCCCGCCAACTGCGCCTGTTCCAGGAATTCACGCATCGCATCCGAGGAAATTCTCGGGATTGGGCTAACGGCTGCGTGATCAAAGTAACTCCACTCCTGAGCCACGGTCATTTCCGCCCTAAGTTTCTCGCGAACCATCGCTGTTTGTTGAGAGAAAGGGGTTACCGGCGTGAATGGTGGGTCGTTCATGGGGGAAAATCTAAGGATTCTGGCAATCGGCGAAGGATTTTTAAGAAAAAAAGTGCGGCATAGCCTTGGGCGATGACACTGGGAAAACTTCAACTATACTAGCCAGCGGTGTACCCCAGGGATCACCCTCGTCATTGTTTCTCATTTCCGTCACCTCGAGTCGTTTTCCCTTCGCTTTCTCATGCGTAGCCATCGATTGAGTAACCCGGCCTCGGCTGGCAACTTTTCAGAAGAGTACCGAGGTTGTTGATGCCAAGAATTATGTGTTTAGGTGGTTTAGTAGTTTCGGGACTAGTATTTTTACTATTCCTCGTGAACTTTATTATGACCATCGCTGGAATGGGTGCTCTGTTTCGGTACCAGAGCATGCTAATGGATATCGTCTTCTTGATTTGTTCTGGTACTCTAGGCTACCTGAGTTGGTCAGCTTTCCGCGAACTTAAATAGCCTAGAAAATGAAATTCGATCCAGAGGCCTGGGTATTCTCCCGACCTAGCTTGGGTGAACTCGAGACGGTACTGATTTCACCAGCAAAACAGTCTCCAAAATCATTGGTCGTTCTGTGTCATGGTTTTGGCGCCCCAGGCACCGATCTCGTCAATCTTTTTGACGATCTCCTCTACTACCTCCCGGATGAATCGCCGCAATTCGCGGTTTTGTTCCCCGCCGGCCCTATCGACCTGGAAGACCAAGGGCTCCCTGGCGGAAGAGCCTGGTGGCGTCTGAATATGGCAAAGCTCATGCAGATGGCCGCCACCAATTCATTTCATGAAATGCGAAACGTCGAACCACCTGAAATCCATGGGGTGCGAGGCCAATTGGTTCATTGCATTCAAGCGGCACTTGACAAGCTTTGTGCTGATCACGCCCTGACGACCGAGCTTCCGATCGTCCTGGGTGGTTTCTCCCAAGGGGCGATGTTGTCGGTCGATACCTTGCTGCGAGGAAATCTAGCCAACGTTTCCGGTTTGTTCGCATACTCCGGCGCGTTGATTTGCGAATCCGCGTGGCGCGAATGCTCCTCCAAAGTTAGCGGTCTCTCTTTTGTTCAAAGTCATGGAACTCAAGATACCGTGCTGCCCTTCGAAACAGGCCAATGGCTCCATGATCTGCTCAAAGAGATGGGCATGCTCGGAGGAATGCTCCGTTTCGATGGCCCGCACACAATCCCCACCGAAGCTCTCATGCAGAGCGCCAAGCTTCTCCACACAATCAATACATCCAGCATCTAACATAAGCCGCCAGGTGCGCCCAATCTATCTCGTTCGAGCCGTGTCTTTGCTCGCCAGTGAATCTCTGAGACTCATAAAGTCGGAGAGCAAGAAAATGACTGCCACGAAAGCGATCACAATCTCCGTCAGATTGACGAATCGTGCTGCGATGGTCTGTGGCATGATGTCGCTGTAGCCAAAAAAAGAAAAGTTCAGCGTGCTAAGATAAAAACAATCGAACAACGCTTCGTTCGGATCGAGTTCCCGAGACATACCGGCAAAGCTGTTGGGATTCAATCGATGAAGGCAATAGAAATCTAACGCGAACGACATCACCATCTGCCCCATGTTGATCGCCATCCAAACCAAAAAATGGTGATGAGATACATTCTGCTTCGCCGCGTACTGCAATTGTTGTACGTTTTCTGTCCCAAAGAATGCCGTCTTGACAAGGCAACCTACCACGATGATCAAACTCATATATCCTTCGGATAACCGGCCGATCGCAATCAGTTGTAGCAGGATGAGCCACCAGGCAACGATCAAAGCAACCTCGACTATGTTCCGAACCACCGGGATCAAAGGTGGCTTTCCCTGAGTTTTCGCATCAGCCATTTGCAAGGCCCCGTCGATAATACTCCAACGCGATCTGATTCGATTTGAAGGCCATACTTCTAAGGACTTCGTCGGTAAGGTCCGTCCACATCCATTCCGCCACCTCGGTGTACTCGGGTGCAATTGTTTGTTCGTCGACGACTTGGGCTACAAAGAAAAGGTCGACGACAGGGATCTGGACGCCTTGATAGAGATAGCGGTTCGGTGCTGTCATCAAGTAACGAGTGTTGGTGATCTTCACTCCAACCTCTTCAAAAACTTCGCGGTGCAATGCTTCTTCGCCTGATTCCTCTGGATCGACAAACCCTCCTGGCATGCCCAAAAGCCCCTTGCCGGGATCTCTAGCGCGAACCAGCAATAGAACCTTTCCCGCCTCGTTAACGATAATGCCACCCACCGCAGCGACCGGCCCAAAAAAAACGGTGTATCCACATGCGTGGCATCGGAACGGTCGCGAAGGCTCGGTGGAGTGTCTCGCTGCACCGCAACGGGGGCAATATGCATAGGCCTCGAATAGTTCAATCGACATGTTACTTGGATCGACTCACTGCTTCCAAAGCCGCATTTCGCGCCGCTTCAAATTCGTCCCCCTTGGACCACGTTTGCATCTCGTCTTGATTGGCCGCTTCCCATCCGACTTCTAGCAGCAATCGAATGTCTTGCACGGCTCCGGACAAGTCCCAGTTTGGGTTATACTCGTCAGAACGCTGGTGATAATCCTTGGATGTCCATTCGTCGAGTTGCGTTTTTCCCCAGCCTTCGGGCTTGCCGATGACTTCGTAACCCGCGTGCAGATAGACGCCAGGCACACCGACTTTGGCGAGCGAGAATTGATCGGAGCGATAGTAGTATCCTTTGCTAGGCTCGCGGTCAGGCACAACGACTCTCGATTGCTTCTTCGCTGCGGAGGCGACAAGCTTATCGAGTGAACTCTTGCCGTAGCCAATCACATGGACATCCCGCGTTGGTCCCAAAAATCCGATACCGTCAATATTGACGACAGCGCTTTGTTTCCCATTCGGTACCGGCGGATGTTCTGCAAAGTACTTGGAACCCAAAAGCCCTTGCTCCTCCGCACCAACGGCTACAAACAAAAGAGAACGCCTGCTCGGAATTCCGCTATTCGAGATCGCTTCTGCCATTGCCAGCAACGCTGCTGTCCCTGAAGCGTTGTCGATCGCTCCGTTGTAGATCGTATCTCCCTTTTCATCCCGACTTGCGGCGATACCGATATGATCATGGTGTGCCATAAAGACGACATATTCATCCGCGATCTTCGGGTCACTCCCCGGAACCATCCCAAGAATGTTGGCGGATTGGCTTTGTCGAACGTCGCATTCGATATCAGTAGATAACGCAACTCCGAATGGAACAGGGCGAAAGTCTTTCTTTTGTGCTGCAGCGACCAAAGCATCGAGTTCAAATCCAGCGGCCTTGGCAAGCGATTTTGTTGCGGGCTCGGTCATCCAAGCTCGCATATCCATGCGTGTCGTTTGGCTGTCACTTAACTCAAACTCCTCGCCTGTCCAGGATGTTTGGATCACGGTGAACGGATAACCCGCCGAGTGATCGGTATGGATTATGATCGCCCCAGCCGCGCCCTGCTTGGCTGCGATTTCATATTTGTAGTCCCAACGACCATAGTACAATCGCCGAGCACCGCCAAAGAGTTCTGGGTCGGACTCCGGATCGTTGTTGAGCATCAGGAGAATCTTGCCCCGAAGATCAACACCTTTGTAGTCGTCCCATTGATACTCAGGAGCTTGAATCCCATAGCCGACGAATACCACCTCGGCATCACGAACGCGTATCTCTTTCTCAGGCCGGCCAGCAACTGCGATAAAGTCTTTGAAATAGCTGAAGTCTGCGACAGTTCGGGGCCCCTTGCGGAACTGCCATTGAGTTGCGGATTTGGATTGCAATCCAAGCATCGGAAACGATTGTCGATACCCACCGAGCGACGCAATGGGTTTGAGCCCCATGGTTCGGAATTGCGTCTCTAGGTAAAGTTGCGCAATTTTGTCGCCGTTCGAGGATGGGCCTCTTCCCTCCAGAAGATCGTCCGCGAGAAACCGGATGTGTCCATGCAGTTGATCGTCCGTCAACTTCGATGCGATGCGTTCGATCTGCCCATAGCCTGTGAGTGGCACTCCATAAAAATAAGCAAAGATCAGCAGATACAGTAGTCTGTGCGTTGACAAGTACTCTCGGTAGATCATGAATGAATGGATTCCTCAATGAAAATTGATAAAGCCGCTGGGAATAAGGAGGATTGAAAAAGTATAACCGATCGGTCATTTTTTCTCAGGCCCCATGCGATTCGAAAGCCTAAAGCAGTCGGGATCTGCCAATGCGAGCGGTTGGCAGAGTCTTTACGTCCCAACCCGAAACGTAAGTGAGGGATAGTCCCTTGGGTACGTTCGCACGCTTCGGGTTGGGATGTTTTCAACTGCCATTCGGCCAAGGGGATAGATAGGGGTAGTAGAGCTGAACTATTTTGCAGTTACACTAGATCCTGACAAAGCTCGAACGATGCGCACGAGGCTGCCTCTCCTTCCTTTCTCCCTGCTCTGAACTCACCATGCTAATTGCAGCTAATTCGCTATTCGCAGCACCTTCGCTATTGGCAGCTACGGCGCTGGAAACCTATTGGCCCTTTGTGGCTCTCATCGCGAGCGTTTCGTTTATCATCGTCGCCATCGCCGTCCTACGCATGCACGCCTTCGTTGCGCTCATCGGGGCTGCACTGCTTGCAGGGGCGATCGCCAGCCGAGATTCCTGGTCCGTTGTTCAAAAGGATGGGAAGATGAAGGAAATACCGGGAATGGTCGGCGTCGTGGAACTCACCGCCAAAGGGTTGGGGGATACTGCCCGCGATATTGCGATCTCTGTCGCGTTCGCTTCCATTATCGGTATGTGCCTGATGCAAAGCGGTGCAGCGGACAGAGTCGTTCGCCGATTCCTGGCTTTTTTCGGTGAGAAAAACGCCGGCTGGGCTCTGCTCTGGTCCACCTATATTTTGAGTATTCCCATCTTCTTCGATACCATGTTTATGCTGATGGCTCCGCTTGCCAAAGCGTTAGCCAGGCGGACTGGCAAAGACTATTTGCTGTTTGCCATGTGTGCGTGTTGCGGCGGTGTGATTACTCACTCGCTTACGATACCTCACCCGGGTCCTATCGCGATGGTCGATGAACTGGGAATCGATACCGGCTTTAGCCTCGTGGCTGGGTTGCTAGGTGGATTGATTCCCGCAGTTGTTGGCTATTACTTTTGTGTTTGGATCAATTCCAGAAGCGACATCAAACCGGAAACATTATCGGGTGACAGCAATGCCCAAGTGCCTGAGTCGGAACTGCCGAGTTTCTTTTGGTCCATTATGCCCGTGATTCTTCCTATCATCTTGATTGGGGCTTCATCCTTCATGCAGGTCATTCACGACGGCGCGAACAAAGAGTCAGCGAAGATGGCGTGGTGCGTAGCCATCTACAACGGATTAGGACCTGAGTTGTTCAACTATGTACGCGGGATTATCGATTTCATCGGACACAAGAATATCGCATTGCTCCTCGGCGCTGGCATCGCGCTCGTCGTGATGGCCGTCCAAAAGGGTCTAACGCTCGAAAATATCGAACAGCAAATCGGCCCACCACTTGAAACGGCTGGCATGATCATCTTGATCACCAGTGCCGGTGGTGCGTTCGGGTTTATGCTCCGCAACGTTGGCGTGGGGGACGCGGTCAAGTCGTTAGCGCAAGGACGTGAAGTCAACTTGATCGTACTGTCTTGGCTTGTGGCTTGCGTGATACGAGTAGCTCAAGGTAGTGCGACTGTGTCTATTTTGACCACCGCTTCCATGATCAAGGCGATGATCACACCCGAAATGGGATTTCATCCGGTCTATCTCTATCTTGCGATCGGATGGGGTGCCATGTTCGGTTCGTGGATGAACGATAGCGGTTTCTGGGTCGTAAGCCGTCTCGGAGGGTTCACACAGCGAGAAACTCTAAAGTCGTGGAGCCTAATGTTGTGTTGCCTTTCATTGACTGGTCTGATCACCACGCTGCTTTGCTCTCTCGTGCTCCCAATGCCCCTCAAGTAAGTGGCTAAAGATTAGAGCTGGTTGCTCGCAGAGTATATTGCTTACTTTTTAAGAGTTTTGCGGTATCAAAACGCGAAATAGTTAGCGAACAGTTGGTCTCGATCGCTTCGGAAATTGCATCCTTTGCAAATAACTCCGCGAACTTGTCGGCTAGCTTCATCGGCTCGCTTTCTTTTGCTGAGATCGCATTGGGTTCGTTTGTGAATCCTGCTTCCACGGGATCAAATTGCACTTTTGTTAAACGCCACTGGTCTTCCACGCGATAAAGCAAGAAGTACCAATAGCAACCTCCTTTGGCGAATCTCTGCAAGTAACCAATCTTGCGCCAATAGGCTCCGCTCGCTTCTTCACGAACATACGAGACATCGCCTGTCGTTCTTTGGTAGGTCGGAATCTCCAGGTCCGACCGCCAGTCTCATGCTATATACCGAGATCCGATGGCCTCAACTGCAGTCGCCCAATCTGCAATGCTCTCCCAGTTGCTGGATCCACATCGAACCAAGTTCCCGATAGGCGAACATCGTCCGATGCTACATGGAAGGAATTTGGGTCAAAAGAAAAGGTCGTGTTCAATACCGGCTCAATCTGACGACCTAGAATACTTTCGTACGGGCCCGTCATTCCGACATCGCATTGAAACGCCGTGCCTTTCGGCAATATGCACTCGTCGGCCGTCGGCACATGCGTATGTGTCCCCAACACCGCAGACACACGCCCGTCCAAGTATCGCCCCATGGATTGTTTATCGCTCGTCGCTTCCGCATGAAAATCGCAAAGTCGAATCTTGCAATCCGCCGGCAATTGGGCCAGAACCCGATCCGCTGCATGGAATGGACAATCGACCGGCCGCATGAACACTCTGCCCAATAGACTGATCACCGCTATCGAATATCCACAAGCTAACGGAACAATGCAAAAGTCTTTCCCGGGCGCTTCGGGCGGAAAGTTGGCTGGCTTTACAATGTTGTTGGCACTCTGCAGGATTCCTGCGATCTCTTTCTTCTTATAGATGTGATCGCCGAGCGTGATCGCATCCACTCCGGCTTCCTTGAGTTTGTTGTATTGCTGAATCGAGATCCCCGTTCCGTCGGCTGCGTTCTCGCCATTGACAACCACGGCATCGATCTGTCCCTTTTGACGGAGCCACTTCACGCTTTGGCAAACCATGTTCAAGCCAGGCTTTCCAACGACATCACCCACCAAAATGACGCGAACCGTTTGAACCGCCTTCGGGGGTGGCAACATGAATTACAACTTTCTTGCATAGAACTCGATTAAAGGTCCTCGTTTCCATCGATACTCGGCCCAATACGCCATCGATTTTACCAAAGTTCCTAACGGCAATTGGCTATCGTTCGATCGATTTCGTCGTGGAGTCGCAGAGTATATCACTTCAAAGCCGGTCTGCTGCAACAACTTTCCGAGCGTAGCAAGCGTAAAGAAATGAAGGTGCGTCGATGGCACTGAGTTTGATTGTCGCGGACGACGAAGAAACAACTTGCGAGCCCTTTCAAACAAATCTCCAAACTCATAGGGAACTTCGATCACCAATAGTCCGTTTCGTTTCAACGCTTTATGCAGCTTTTCAATACAGCCACGTGGATCCAAAACGTGTTCCAGCACATGGCTCATGTGAACGCAATCGTACTGCTCGTTTGGCAATTCCGCCGACTCGATAACGCCATGTGCAATCTCGAGGTCGAACTGGCGTTTCGCAAATTCGATCGCCTCTTTCCCTGCCTCCAATCCGTTGACTTGCCAACCTCGTTGCCTGGCTGCATGCATAAAGTACCCTCGCGACGCTCCAACATCGAGCATGGTGCCTCGACCGGGAAATTGCGATTCTATTCGGTCGAATCGCTCCCGAAGTTGTTCAACAAACGTGTCTCCCGAAATCGCAAACTCTTCGCCAGCGACGTCGTAGGAATCGACATAGTCGTGGGACTCGTAAATGCGTCGCACTTCTGCCTGCGAAGGCATCGGCCATAACTGCCCTTGCCCACAATTTCTACATCGCACAACGTTGGCCGAAGAAAAACGAGACCGAATCACGTGGGTTGTTTCGGAGTCCGTATACCAATTCTGCCCACCACAAAGGATACATTTCGGTTGTGTGCTAGAATGGTACATAAAGAAAGAAATCGTTCTCGTAGATCGGATGAGTGTCAAAGCATTGGACAACAAATCGGCATCGACTCCATTCCCAACTCGGATCCTCCTCGTCATTCATGCGATGACGGGTGGTGGGTCGGAACGGCAAATGAGTTGCCTAGCGAACGAGCTTGCGAGGTTGCCATCGCCGAACACCGTAAGCCTACTCACCTTGTCGAGTTCTGACAACGACCGATACTCCCTCGATCCTCGAATCCAACGGATCGGCCTCGGGTTAACCTCCAGTCGCGGTGGCATATGGAACGGAACGATTGGCAATTGGAATCGCATTCAACGTATGCGTCGCGTACAAGCGGAATTGCAACCAGAAGTCGTTGTCAGTTTTTGCGATTCCACCAACATCTTGTCACTCCTCGCGTTCTCAGGTCGCGTTCCCGTCCTTATCTCGGAACGAAGCGATCCACGACGACAAGTCCTGTCGAGGCCGTGGGAATGGTTGCGATCCTGGACCTATTCGCGCGCGACTCGATGTGTGGCGCAAACAGACGCTGTTGCCGAGTACTTGAAAGAGCACTACTTCCGGCGAAGTCCCAATAAAGTGATCACCATCCCGTCCGCAATCGAGGCACCTGACATCGATTTGGCATCGTGTATCGCTCAGCGAGCCACGAACCGTCCTCGCATCCTGTTGTTCGTCGGCCGGCTTGCCCAAGAAAAGAGAGTGGATCGTCTGTTGACCGCTTGGTCGACATTGGGTTCTTCTTGTGCCGATTGGCGTCTTCACATCATCGGCGAAGGACCTCTCGAACAGGAACTCAAGTGTCAGGCGGAGCGCCTTGGCATCTCCGGAAGTATCGATTGGATACCGTGGACGAATAGAATTTGGGATCACTGGACGGAGGCGAATGCCTTTGCACTACCGAGCGACTACGAAGGTTTTCCTCAATGCATCTTGGAGGGCATGACTGCGGGCTTGCCAGGAATTGTGACAGATTGCTCACCGGCTATTTCGCAGATCATGGAGAACGGCGTTCATGGAGTGATTGTGTCGGGCAACGATAATTATTCAACATCGCTTAGATCATTCCTATCCCATCCCTCAGAACTGGAGTCGATGGGTATTCGCGCGGCACAACGAGCAAAGCTGTATCATTGGTCAGCCGTTGCACCTCAATGGATCGGTGCCATTCAATCGCTGTCGGCCCAATGATCGGGTATTCTATCTGTTTAAGATGCCTCGGTCCGAGGAATTTAACCGTCAGTTTCCAACAAAACACGATACTCCCATGGAGCCAAATCGAGGAGCATTCCTGGGTTGAACAACTCGCCACGATGATGGCGCAGTGGCGTGTTGGTCATCCATTCGTGCCATACGACTTCGCTGACACAACTACTGTCGATGTTTATTCGTAATCGTCCTTGCGAAGGTTTATCTGAGTAGTTCACAGCGACAACCAGTTGACGATTCTCAGGGCTCTTCCATCGAAAACAAATGAGGGATTCGTGACTTGTGTTGCCATCCCACGCGGGTTTCGCATCCAGTAGCAGCCACTTGCCATCTGTTCTCATGGGGTGCTTTAGAAGCTTTCGTAGTCGTTCGTAGAAACTCGCGATTTCGTGGTTCTGTTCTTCAGCAGGACGCCTAACAAGATGCGGTGATATCTTGGTCCTCCGGCCGTCGAATTGTCCCTCATGAAAGAACTGCAATCCTGGAGTCAAATAACAAACGATGGCTGCGGCGAAGTGTTTACTCTTTTCAAGGACAGAAGCGATCCGTGGCTCGTCGTGGTTTTCAAGAAAACGCGCTAGTCGATTTTGGTAATCGAGATCTGCGACCAAGTGCATGTGAACGGATCTCGCATTCTCGTGCAACAGTCGATCGTACAGCCTTTTGTCATAACAATAGTCGAAGCCCAGTTGTTGCAGTTCCCATTCGCGATCCCAATAAACTTCGGCTAAAAAGCAAAACGTCGGATGGTCGTTTTTGATTTGTTCGATCGTTTGTCCCCAGAAGGGCAGGGCAGGGCGGCCCCACGTTCTTTGAAAGACATCGGGCTGAATCAACATTGCCATATCGCAGCGCACACCATCGCATTGAGAAGCGATGCGTTGCAACTCGCCGGCCATCGCTTGGAGCAGGGCAGGGGAGCTGTAGTCCAATTGAATTGTGTCTGGCCAACCTGAAAAGTAAGGGTCGCGGCCGAACGCGAACACTTGCCCAGAGGGATGTCGAAAATAGTTTTGAGGCTCCTGGCGTAACAGTTCTTCGGTGCCAGTAATGAACCACTCCGGATGCGCCTCGATCCAAACGTGGTCGGGTGCCATATGATTGGGCACGAAGTCGAGCATGAGCTTCAAACCGCGAGAGTGCATGCGATCACGCAGTCGAGCCAGCGATTCATCTCCGCCCATGTGCCGTTGGACGTGATAGTTGGTGATTGCGAACCCAGAGCCTTGGATGTCATCTTCTCGCAGGTCGGGCAGGGTGCGTTCGAAGTCCCGTTGCCAGTCATGATGCGATCGCGAAACTTGTCGAGCCGCATCCCCGGTCTGCCAAACGCTCAAAAGCCAGATCCACTCGAATCCCATCGACCACCAACGATCGAGTATCGCATCCGGGATGTCATCCAGCGTCACTGAACGACCGCAATCGCGGGCGATTTCGTTTAGCAGTGCCCGCGTATTGATTTGATAAAGCATATTACCTTGTTAATAGATTTTGCGAATGTTGTCGCAAATGGTTCAACCAGTCGACAGCCGTTTGAGGCGACCGCGCTTGATAGCCGAATCGTTGCATGAGACCTTCATCATAGTAAGCCAGGGTACAAAGGATTGCTAGAAGAAGATAACTGAAGATATTGGAAACACGACTGTTGCTCCAAAACTTGAGAGCTGTTCCAAAGCTATGCTTGAAGGTGTAGCGTCCTCGGCGGAACTCGATGGACCAGATTTCGTCTAGCAGAATGTGAGACATAAAGCCGATGAAGATCGCCAGGGTCTTGAATAACCGAAGCCCCATATGCTCGCAGGAGCAAGCTAAAAAAGCGAACAATGCCGCAGAAATCGCCGCAGGCATACTGTGCCACATCCCCCGATGGACGGTGTAGCGACGAAACAACTCCGCGATGCCAAAACGGAGGCAGAAGTAAACAACGATGGTTGTAACCAGCATCCTCTCATGCGACATGCCGATCCGCTGCAGTCGATCGACCATAAGCATAGGTATAAACGCCGAGGCAAACCCTACTGCCTCTCGAAGCGGGATACCTGAATCGCTATCCAAGTCAGGGAGCATGCCACTGACACTGCATAACGCGCCGCCGATAATACAACTTTCTATGGGTAGTCCCGATTGAAAACCACCCAGTCCATAAAGCACGCCAGCAGTCGTGCTGACAATCATATGTGTGCGATAGTCGGCCATAGGATTTCTCGATACACCAAGAACCAGAATGGGGCAGGGGAGTTGGGAAAGTAGCAGAACCTTGGAGAAGTTTGAAGTGTGATGTGTGAAGTTTGAAATCAAGAAGGCTCTGTTTCTAAAGAACGATGTCGGGGTAGCCACGTTCGCCAGAACGTGGATTTTCCCTAACCAGACTCGCTCACCTAGTTGCTCGCTGCTGTTCGGTCTTTACGATTGAGGGCCTGTCTCGCTATAGTCCCAGTGGCAGTTACAATTCGGGATACGCGTAGGAATGCTAGCAATGCAAACATATGACATCGTCATGCTTATCGTCTTGGCGTCGACGACTATCTTTGGGGCGATCAAGGGATTTGCTTGGCAGTTGGCGTCTGTCGCCTCGATTGTCGCTAGCTACTTTGTTGCATACTTTTTCAGGAATGATGTAGCCAAGATGATCAACGCCGATCCACCTTGGAATCTCTTTCTGGCGATGTTGCTTCTTTACTTTGGCTCCAGCTTCGTGATCTGGATGGCGTTTCGATTGGTGAGCACTTCCATTGATAAGATCAAGCTGCGAGATTTCGATCGGCAACTCGGTGCAGGCTTTGGTTTAGTGAAAGGCGTGTTGATTTGTTTGTTGATTACCATGTTTGCGATGACTCTATTGGGGCCAGCGCAGCAGCAGCGCATTGCGAACTCGAGCAGCGGTCGCTACATCAGTCGATTCTTGGCAAACGCGGATGGATTGTTGCCGAAAGAGATCAAGCAAGTGGTCGGGCCTTACCTTGACAATGTGGAGAAAAAGCTTCAACAGGGGCAAATGAGTAACGGCCAGTTTGGTACCGACACTTGGGGGGCGAACCCATCGTCACCGCTCGGATTTCCGGTGAATTCTGGGGCAGGGCAGGGGGGGATACTCGATAACCTTGGGCGAATGGCAGAGCAGGGGGGGATCACCAATCCATTTGGGTCCAATCCAAACAACACCGGTAACAACTCGAACGGGGCAGGGGGGGGCTTCTGGAACACGCCATCGACCACTCCTAGTACACAACCACCAGCAACGAATTCATGGCCATCAAACAATACGCAGAATAACACTTGGCCGAATGGAAACACCAATCCGAATTGGCCTAACGACATTTTGCCTCGGTAGACGGTTTCGCTTCGATTCCTACCATTGCGAAGCAAAGGCCATCGTTTCCATGTTGTTTGCCAACGTGGGACGATAGCCGAAACCAGCCTCGCAGAAGTGAGGGTTTCATCACTGCGTTGCTTGCCAACGTAGGATGGTGGTTAGGTTGGGGTACGCTTGCTGACCATCGCCCCACGCTGGCAAGCAGCATGGTGGCGTCGCCTCGCACTCTTTGCGGTCTGGTTGCGGCTATGGCCCCGCGCTGGCGAGCAGCGTGGTAGCCTTATCGTGACGAGCTACGTAATCGCATTGGATGTGTAGTCGCCGACTGTTCCGACGTAGCCGCCAAATTGATAGACTGGCTTTGAATCCCATACACTTGCCAACGCATTTAGAAAATCGATTGCAATGTCTTGT
>Ga0207937_1000012_pt1 | contig 49332 bp, 35 predicted proteins | sample LakMenEpi04Sep11_FD_150668 | JGI IMG/M metagenome (GOLD analysis project Ga0207937, IMG submission 150668) | Freshwater microbial communities from Lake Mendota, WI - 04SEP2011 deep hole epilimnion (SPAdes) | ecosystem: Environmental > Aquatic > Freshwater > Lentic | place: Lake Mendota, Madison...
ACCAACCGATGGAAGTAGCCGATCAAGTGATCAGTATCTACGCAGGTACTCGTGGACATCTGGACGAGATTCCTTTGACCAAAGTTCGAGACTTCGAAGTCGGATTGTTGAACTTCGTTCGCGATCGCAAGCCTGAGTTGCTTGACAAGATCCGAAACGAAAAAGATTTGACTTCAGAGATCGAAGAGATGATCAAGTCGGCAATTGCTACGTTCAAAGCTTCATTCAAGTAATTCGTTACCGAAAGGTTGTTTAGGTCATGGCGAATATTCGTCAGCTCGATAAACGGCGCAAGTCGGTAAAAAACATTCGCAAGATTACTCGAACGATGGAGTTGATCGCGACAGCTCGCTTCAAGAAAGCGATGGATCGAGCTGCAGCTGCGACCGACTACACCAAGCGAATTACGCAGATCGTTCAAGATTTGGCGAAAAGTGGAACCGACGTGAGTCACCCGCTGTTGGTGGCACGGAGCGAGATCAAGTCGATCGACATGCTAGTGTTGACCGCAAATCGTGGTCTTTGCGGTGGATACAACGGTAACATCGTTAAGGCGGCTACGGTTAGACGCAACGAGATCAAGCAACAAGCGGCTAATGGCCAACTGAGTGTAAGTGGAAAGAAAGGTATCTCGGCACTTCGGTTCGCCGGTATGCCGATCGAAAGCACGTTCACAGAGTTTGACGACCAACCTGCATACGATGCGGTTGCGAGAATAGCTGACAGTCTGATCGAACGCTACATCACAGGTAAAGTCGATCGCGTCGATGTGGTGTACACCAAGTTTTTGAGCAGTTCGAAACAAATTGCGACCGTCGAAACTCTTCTTCCGTTTTCTTCGCTTGAGATGCCTTCCGCAGATTCGAGTAAAGCAGTTTCCAGCGTGCAAGGGATTCGTGACGATTACGAGTTCCTTCCTTCCGCTGGGGCTATTTTGGAAGAAGTTGTTCCCGCTAGTTTCCGTGCAAGACTATTCAAGTGCTTCTTGGATGCTGCGGTCAGCGAACAGATAGCGCGGATGGTTGCGATGAAGGGTGCGACCGAGAACGCAGGCGACTTGATCAAGTCCCTATCCCGAACTTACAACCGAGCTCGTCAGAGCAAGATTACTGGTGAAATCATGGAAATCATCGGGGGCGTCGAGGCGCTCGGTTAATACGAAAGATACACGTTTCACGGCGATTGCCTTGGAACACGACAGATGCGGGGCTTTGCTTCGCTTAATCAAAATTTTAAATTCAGTCCATTTGCATCGCATACTAGGCGAAACAATTCAATGAGCGTTGCCACCGGAAAAAAAGCGGGTCGAGTAAGTCAAGTTATCGGATCAACCTTTGACGCCGAGTTCCCAGAAGACTCCCTTCCACCGATTTACCACGCGGTAAAGATCGAAGGAGATAAAAAGGGAATTAAGATTAATCTCACGGGTGAAGTCCAGCAGCACCTCGGAGGTGGTCGTGTGCGTTGCGTAGCTCTAGGGAGCACCGACGGACTGATGCGTGGTCAAGAGTGCGTTGACCTTGGACGTCCAGTGTCGGTGCCAGTAGGGAACGCAACCTTGGGCCGCGTTTTCAATGTTCTAGGCGAGACCATCGATCAACGTGGACCTGTCGCAGCCGATGAGTATTGGCCAATCCACAGACAATCACCTCAAGTTTCCGAGTTGTCCACCAACACGGAAGTGTTCGAAACCGGTATCAAGGTTATCGACTTGTTGACGCCGTTCGTGCGGGGTGGTAAAGCTGGGTTGTTCGGAGGAGCAGGACTTGGCAAGACAGTTATTCTTCAAGAGTTGATTGCTCGGGTGGCTAGTACCCACGGCGGTTATTCGGTGTTTGCCGGAGTGGGTGAACGTACTCGTGAAGGAACCGACCTTTGGCTAGAAATGCAAGAGGCCGAAATCGGAAACACCGGCCGGAAAGTTATCGAACAAACATGCATGGTGTTTGGTCAGATGAACGAGCCACCAGGGTCCCGACTCCGTGTCGCTCTCTCTGCATTGACGATGGCGGAATACTTCCGCGACACAACAGGGAAAGACACGTTGTTGTTCGTGGACAACATCTTCCGTTTTTCGCAAGCAGGATCGGAAGTGTCTGCACTTTTGGGTCGGATGCCATCCGCTGTGGGGTATCAACCTACGTTGGCGACTGAAATGGGTGCCTTGCAAGAGCGAATCACTTCGACGAAGCGAGGAGCTATTACTTCCGTGCAAGCGGTTTACGTTCCTGCCGACGATCCGACCGACCCTGCACCTGCGACTGCATTCGGTCAGTTGGACGCGTTTATTTACCTCGAGCGGTCTATCTCCGAAAAGGGTATTTATCCAGCTATCGATCCGCTAGCGTCCAACTCGCGGATTCTCGACCCTGCAATCGTGGGTGAACGACACTATGCTGTCGCTCGTCGCGTTCAAAAGTCTCTTCAACGATACCGCGAACTTCAAGACATCATCGCGATTCTCGGTGTTGACGAATTGAGTGAGGAAGACAAGACAGTGGTAAAGAGAGCTCGACGAATCGAGCGATTCCTTTCCCAACCGTTCTTGGTCGCCGAAGTGTTCACAGGCAAGCCGGGTGAAATCACTACCTTGGCCGATACCATTCGAAGCTTTGAGGAGATCTGCGACGGTAAGTGGGATCATTTGCCGGAATCCGCATTCATGTACGTCGGCCCGATTGAGCAAGTGGAAGCACAAGCAAAGAAAATGGCTGAAGCCGGGAAGAAATAGCGATGGCAGATAAGCAAGTTCGATGTATTGTTGTCACCCCCGAGAAGACGGCATTGGAAGCTTCGTGTGATTCACTGACGCTCCCATTGTATGACGGTGAGTTTGGGATCCTACCTGGACGTGCTCCAATGGTCGGTCGCCTCGGCTTTGGGTTATTGAAGATGCGAAACGGTACTTCGACAACCGATTGGTTTGTGGATGGAGGCTTCGTACAGGTGACTCGCGATGGAGTCTTTGTCTTGACGGATCGCTTATTGAAGCCAGATCAGATCGACAAAAAGCAAGCGGAAGAAGATCTAGCCAAGGCGATGACGATCAAGACGAACTCGCAAGAAACGCATGCTTTGAAAGAGCGAACTCTGACACAAGCCCGAGCCAAAATGCGACTCGCGAAGTAGCAGTGCAGTGGATCGTCCGACGATCCCGGCCATCACGAAATTCCGACCAAAATCCATCAGTTCAGGACCAGGCTACGACGCTGCTCGTCAGCGTCGGGCCATAGCCACAACCAGACAATAGACCAAGGTTGGAGAACGCCACCACGCTGCTCGCCAGCGTGGAGCGGTGGTCAGATAGGGCGATGACGTGACCAGCATCCTACATTGATCAGCGGCGCAGTGATGTGAGAAGCCATCTTCTCGCGGCTTGGTTCGGCTATGTCCTAATTTGCATGGCAACGTCGGCCGATGGCAGCGGTTTTGCATTTGAAGATTCTGGAAGGGCAATCTACCCTTTTTTTCTGAGATTTTTTTCCGCAGAGAGAAGTCGCAGAACCGCTTTCGAAAAGTGGTTTGCAGTTATTCGCTGCACCGAGAAGAAACCCTCACCCCGCCTTCGGCACCCCTCTCCCTTTTGCAAAGCCAAAAGGGAGAGGGGGCAGGATCCAAATGGAAAGGGAAGGGGGAAATGCAAAGCCCTCCCGAAAGTCGAGCGATCCGCGACACTAAATCGCAACAGAGTTCGCTACATTTCGATCTCATAGCCCTTGCGATACGTTCTAGCTAGCATGCTGTTTGCCAGATCATCTCCGAGGATCTGTTCGCTCGATTCGTCCCACTTCAGTTCGCGACCCAACCTCGCGGAGATTCCTGCCAAATGGCAGATGTTGAGCATCTTCATGTGAGAGTGGACGTCGGAAATAGGTTCTTTTCTGGTCTTCACGCAATGAAAGAAGTTTGCCCAATGTGCTTTGCGTTCATTGGATTCCATCGGCAGACCTTTGTAGGCTCGCTGGATAGCACCTTCGGAAAGAGGATTGACTTTGAGATCGTCGACAACAGCCCCTGTCAGTTTTCCTCGGTTCACAAACATTTTTCCCTTATCACCCTCTAGCATGATACCGTTACCAAAATCAGGATGATTGTTCACGATAATGATTTCGGTACCGTTGGCGTACTTCACAACAAAATGAAACTCGGTTGCCGTGTTGTATCGATCTCTTTGGACAGGAATGCCAACCTTGAAATCGACCGGGTGTTTCGCGGTTCCGCCGAGGGAAACGGGACCGGCAGTTTGGCCGTTGAGGGCCAAAGCCCATACAGCGATGTCCACGTGATGGGCTCCCCAATCGGTTAGTTTTCCGCCGGAGTATTCGTACCACCAACGGAATTCGTAATGACAGTTGGTTTGAGGGCGTTGGTTTTTGGGTTTGCCTGACTTGTCCTTGGAGGCTGTTGGCATCAATACTCGATAGTCTGTCTTGGGAGCAGGCCCTAACCACCGGTCCCAATCGATGTTTGCAGGTGCAGTTGCAATCGGAAGCTCTTTCGACGCGGGCGCTCCCCCAATGGCAACCGTCGCTTTTGTTATTTTCCCAAGTCGTCCATCCGCAACGATAGCCATCGCTTTGGTAAAGAGTTCAAAGGTACTGCGTTGTTGTGTACCCACCTGCACCACTCGCCCGGTCTGTTGTTGTATCTTTCGAATGAGCTTTCCTTCCTCTATCGTCAACGTCAGTGGCTTCTCGCAATAGACGTCTTTGCCAGCCAACATCGCCTCGACCAACGGTTTGGTATGCCAATGATCGGGTGTTGCAACATGAATAACATCGATGTCTTTTCGTTCCAATATCTTTCGATAGTCTGAGTAGACATCCGCTTTCCCTTTGCTCATCGCTTCGTTCGAAGAAGCGGCGCGTTCCGAATCTACATCTGCGATTGCAACAACATCGCAATAGGCCGCTGCAGCTTTCATGTTGCCATTCGCCATCCCTCCCGCACCGATAACTCCCAATCGAAATCGATCATTCTTGGATTGAGTCTCATCCGCCAGAAGACGCGTATTCCAGGAAAAGTAGGGAACGGATGCAGCCGCTGCGCTCTGTAGAAGAAAACTGCGACGAGAAGAATGGGTTCTTGCCATGTTTGGAATCCAAAAAGAATCGGATGGGTAGAATGTAGCGATCAACCTCTCGTGCGCACGACGAGAGGAGGGGTGCGTGTGAGCTAGTCCGTGGTATTCTACCTGATCAATGGTGACTCGATTGATTTTGAGTCGTTTTTTTGTGAAACCTGGCTTGGCCTGCAAAGATCAATAGCTGGTCGGTGCAGACACTCCAGTAATGGGAGCGATTGCTGGCAATCCGAGGCGTGTTCTGGCTTCTCCTAGCATCTCGGCTGTGCGTGAAGCGCCAACGCGTGTTACGCCCATCTTCCAAGCCTTGATCAAATTGTCACAATCGCGAATGCCACCTGCGGCCTTCACCTGCACTGGCTTGGTCACGTGATCGAGCATCAGTTGTAGATCTTCCATGGTCGCACCTCCGGTTCCATAGCCCGTGCTGGTCTTAACCCAATCGGCCCCGACGTTGCAGCAGATTTTGCATAGCTGAATTTTTTGGGTATCTTGCAAATAGCAATTCTCAAATATCACTTTCACTTTTCGGTCAGCATCGTGTGCGATTTTGACGATGGCCGAAATATCGTCTTCCACAAGTTTCCAATTGCCACTCAAGACGGCACTGATGTTCGTGACCATGTCAAGTTCCAGACATCCATCCTCCACGAGCTGTTCAGCTTCGATCACTTTCGTTTTGGTAGTGTTACCTCCGTGAGGAAATCCGACTGTGCTACTTGGTGCAACAGTGCTTCCCTGGAGCAGCTCGACACATCGTTTGTGATAGTAGGGAAGTATACAAATACTTGCGACATCGTACGCGAGAGCCAGTTGAATGCCTAACTCAAGTTGCTCAACGGTTAGTGTTGGATTGAGCAACGAATGATCAATCATTTTGGAAAGATCGGAGTATTGAAAATCAGCCATCGAATGGTCGCCCTCTTGGGAAAGTGAATTGCTTGTATTGGAAACAGGCCATTTGCTGGAAATCATTTGCTGGAAATCTTAGCAGAACGCGTTTGTCCTATATCCTTCTTGGGTTGGTCAACCCAATCCACATGCTTTGTGAGCACGCTGGAGAACAGAGCGGGCTCTGGCGCGGGCATTCGCGGCACCGGCTTGAAGGATTGCATCCACTTTCTCTGGATGGTTTTCTAATTCCTCGCGACGAACTCGTGCAGGCGTCAAGTACTGATCTGCCGCATCGGCGAGACGTTTCTTGACTTCGCCGTAACCAAATCCACCCTTCAAATACATAGCTCGCATCTCTTCGGTTTGTTCGGCGGTCGCGAACAGTCGAAACAGTTGATACAAATGATCGGTTTCCGGATCTTTGGGATCTTCCATCGGGCGAGAGTCGGTGCTGATTCGCATGATTTTTTTCCGAAGCTCTTTAGGCGGTTCAAATAGTCCGAGAGTATTGTTATAGCTCTTGCTCATCTTTTCTCCATCGGTGCCAGGAACCTTCGAAGCACCCTGCACGACTCGTGCTTCGGGTAGGGTAAAGACCTCGCCGTAGTGAGCATTGAAGCTTCGCGCTAAGTCGCGGCATACTTCGATATGTTGCACTTGATCTTCACCGACCGGGACCCAATTCGCATCGTAGGCTAGGATGTCGGCTGCCATCAGCACGGGGTAAGTAAAGAGTCCAGCATCCGCCTTCAGTCCCTTTTCTTTTTTATCTTTGTAAGCATGGCATCGTTCTAGCAAGCCTAAGGGAGTACCCGTCATGAGCAACCAGCACAGTTCGGATACCTCGGGCACGTGGGACTGCACGAATAGGGTGGCGCGTTCGGGATCCAGTCCCAGCGCGAGTACGTCGAGAGCCGCGTCACGAACAAAGCCTCGGAGAACAGCGGCATCGCGAACGGTGGTTAGCGCGTGCAAATCTGCGATAAAGTAGTAGCCATCATGCTGTTCTTGTAGCTCGATGTACTGTTTGATCGCTCCAAAGTAATTGCCCCAATGAAAACGACCTGTGGGCTGGATACCGCTGAGAATACGCATGACATTCCGAATTGAAAGCCTAAAAACTATTTCTTGATTTGGAGGCTGCCGACGATATCGGCAACCTTCGATGCTCCGAGTGAACGAAGTGCGTCGGGGAGTGCGTCGATGATCTTTATGCTGGCATGTGGATCATAATAGTTCGCTGTTCCCACTTGAATGGCGGATGCTCCTGCGACGAGGAACTCCATGCAATCATCAATGTTAGCGATTCCACCAACACCGATGACTGGCACTCCGACTTGGCTCGCAACTTGGTAGACACATCGCAGCGCGATCGGCTTGATAGCAGGACCACTCAATCCTCCGACGACGTTGCCGATCAGAGGCTTGCGTCTTCGCCAGTCGACAGCCATTCCGAGGACCGTATTGATACAGGTCACCGCGTCCGTACCAGCGTCTTTTGCAGCCTTTGCAATGTCGACGATTTTGGTCACGTTGGGTGTAAGCTTGGTAATGATCGGGCAACCAAGGACTTTGCGAACTCCTGAGACCACTTCATAGCATAGATTCGCATCGGTTCCAAAGTCGACGCCACCGGAAACATTGGGGCAGGAAACGTTCAACTCCACGGCGTGCAAACCCTCCGCTTCATTGAGTCGATTCGCCAACGAGTAAAAATCTTCTAAGCTTTTGCCGGCGATACTCGCGACAACCGAAGTGCCGCAGGTACGCAAATAAGGCCAGTGATTGCAGAGGAAGTAATCGATTCCATCGTTGTCGAGGCCGATCGCATTGAGCAACCCTGCACTGGTTTCTACCGTGCGCCACGGCGCATTACCGGGGCGAGGTTGCTGTGTTATCGTTTTCGGCAATATGCCGCCCAGCCTGTCCAGGGGAAGGACCGACTCCATCTCCTTCGCATACCCAAACGTACCAGATGCAACCAAGACCGGATTCTTGAGCTGCAATCTTCCGAGCATTACAGCGAGATCTACGATAGGCTCCGAAGCATCCGCTCCGGAGCTCACTGCACTGGCCGCCGCGTTTGTCATCCCGCGTAGTGACCTTTGCCCAAACGCTTCGCAATGGCTTCGGTCGGTAGTGCAATGACGGTAGCACTAGCCATCGTGTCGGTAGCCAGAATGTCAAGCGAATCATCGGTGTCTTCGTCCGCTTCATACTGAACCAGATACGCACCTACCTGTAGATAATTCTCATGGAAGGTCGGTGGCCAGAAATCTTCAGCTCGGTGTGCGAGTGTACGCGCCAGCAACCGCGTAGCCCGCCCGGAGAAACCACTCAATACCATCTCAAGTCGACCGAGGGACTCACGGAAGATATAGAACACCAAAGCAGCGTCTCGGCCTGGCACGGCTCCGCCAGCAAATGCCCATGATCCGTCAGCCGTTTCATAATACAGACCAGGCTCGGTCGATTTTTCCGTCTTGCTCAGTTGCTTGCCCGCAGAGCATGCGGGAGGATGCGGATCCCGATCGCGGTAACGCAAAAAGAACGGGCAAGAGCGTTCTGAAGCTTTCTCTACATCGTCTTGGGAGACAAAAGGATCGCAGCCGAAAGCATGCGCCAATACCAATTCGACGGTCGGATTGCTCTTCACCGATCCAAGAGAAATCATCGCTTTGTCGCCGTTCATTTCACTAAAGTCATCGTAGACCGTTTGCGAACGCGCGTGAACTTGTTCTGCTGCCATAGTCCCTGGGCTCCAAACCAACGTTTGCCGGAGGTGCTCAATGTGTGGAACTTCCTTGCCACCCATCTTTTTGCCAGATACGGCCTTGGCGGTTCCTCCCAAAGTCGAAACCCCATTCAGGACCTCCCCAGCCAAGACGCTGTCCGACGCGACAATCCAAGCGGTATCGGCTGTTTCGTCGTCGGGTGGCTTGCGTACACCGACACAAATTTCCAATCGGCTGCGTCTCGCCAGCATTTCCCAGAAATTTTCAGGGGTAACGGCGAACAGAGCTCCCGGCAGCTCTTCCGCTCTCGCGTAGCCATGCTCGATCAAATAATCGCACAGACGCGAGAGAGCCTCGATCGGTATGTATTTCGCTTCGTTCTTGAGGAGGGCCGCAACTTGATGACGATCCAGCCCCGTATACTCAACGATCGCTTTGATCGTACCAGGACGTTTACGCCGATCGGGCGTATGTCCCAACAATTCCGCCAAACGGAATGCATATCGCATGATCCAATTCAACTTTCTCGAAAAACGACCTACTCGCGAGACTGGTAGGCCTAGGCACAGAATAGTATCCACGATTCGAAGTAATCCAACCTGCCGATCGGAATTCCTGCGACTTCTCCCCACCAAAGTCCGTTGACAGTTGAGGCTGGGACTGTCAAAGCTCTCGGCTAAGTGTTAGTCGTAGCGTTTTACAGGATACCAAAATACCCTTCAAAGTTAAGTAGTCTCCCATTATTCCCAGAATCTTCTCAATTTTTCCCGTTATTCTGTTTTGTGGCTAAACTGATGGAACTGTAGCATACAGCGTCCAAGCAAACGCACGGTTATTGCCTTCTTCCCAGAGTTTTTCGATGAAACGCATCCTTTACACTTTGCTAACTTTCTCGTGTTTGAGTTTTGTCTCGTCGTCTTCGAGAACTGCATTTTGCCAATCCACAGCAAAAGCACTCGACGAAATTCGCAAAATAGGGACCGGCGATCAAGAAGCCACCCGGGCGTCGGCATTGGCACTGCAATTGAATCGCGCGAAGGACTTGTCTTTATCTCAAACACTTCTCGCCATGAAGGGTTCGACCCCGATTGGCCGCAATTGGCTATCCGGCATCGCAAATTCGAGGTATCGAGCCGAGCAAAATCCGCCCAAGGGTGACCTTGAAAAGATTCTCTGGGACACGACGCAAGATGGCGAGGCTAGATACAAAGTGTTTGTCTGGCTCACCAAAGGCAACGATAAGTTAAAGTCTGAATGGTTGCCAACTTTGATGGAAGATCCGAGTCCCGAATTGAGATATGCCTCCATCGATGCTCAGATCCCAACCACAAAGGAAGCAGCTCCTTTACAAAAGCTTTTGGCAGCAGCGCGACATCCAGATCAAGTCGTCGATCTTATTAAGAAGCTTGATGAAGTCGGCGTCAAGGTGGAGCAATCGAAACATTTTGGATTCATCAAGAGCTGGAATCTCATCGGCCCTTTTGATCACGTTGGAACCAAGAACTTTGACAAAGAGTTTGAGATCGAAAAAGATTGGGTTGCCAACAAAATTCAGAAAAGCTACGAAGGCAAAAATGGTGACGTGTCCTGGTCAGTGCACACCACGGACGAAAAAGACGGCAACGTGGATCTTGCGAAGGTTTTTTCTAACGAAAAAGGCTGCATCGTGTATGCGACAACGGAGTTCGACTCTCCAATCGAAGGAGCCGCGGAGATTCGTCTTGGCTGCATCAATGGTCACAAGATTTGGATCAATGGGGAGCTTGTCATGTCCAACGAAGTCTACCATGCCTCTTCGCAGATCGACCAATACATCGAGCCGATCCAACTTAAAAAAGGAAAGAACAGGATCTTGATAAAGATATGTCAAAACGAACAAAAAGAAGTCTGGGCTCAACGATATCAGTATATGGTTCGAATTTCTGACTCCACTGGAAAAGCCATACTAAGCAACTAGAGATTGAACAACGTAAGCGACTTGTCGTTCTGAAGGCTCCCCCCATTACTTGGAATTGAACTAAACAATGCATATTCGCAAAAACATCTTCGTATCTTATCTTTCACTAGGCTTGGCATGCATGTCGGTGCATGGCACTTCTTTGTATGCCGAAAAGAACTGGTTGCAGTTTCGAGGTAGCAACTTCAATCCTGTTGTTTCGGACGCCAAATTGCCAATTGAGTTTGGTGGTGACGAAAAGAAGAATATCGCATGGCGCACGGAAATACCCGGCCGGAGCGTCGGGGGTGTTATTGTTGTTGGTGACCAGGTCATAACAACAACTAGCACTGGGATGGATCAACGCCGCATTCAATTGCTGAGCTATTCTTCGAAGGATGGATCGCAGTTGTGGGAGCAAGAGTTCGTCGCGCGAGGCCGGCCGTTTTGTCACCCCACTAGCGCCAATGCAGCTCCCACTCCTGCGTCGGATGGCGAGAATATCTATGCCTTCTTCAGCTCGAACGATCTAGCGTGCGTCAACCTCCAAGGTGAGTTGCTTTGGTATCGATCGTTGGCAAGCGATTTTCCAAAAGCAGGTAACGATACTGGCATGAGTTCGTCGCCAGTCATCGTGGATGGAGTATGCGTGGTGCAGGTGGAATGCCAAGGCGATTCCTTTGCTGCGGGCCTCGATACTCGCAATGGCGCTATTCTCTGGAAAATAGACAGACCGAGCAAAGCAAACTGGTCCTCCCCCACCTCGGCGAAATCCGCGGATGGGAAGTCGTGGGTCATTATGCATTCCGGCAGCGATCTCTTGGCGGTCTCTCCCAAGGACGGCTCTGTTCAGTGGAAGATCGATATCGGATGCTCAACCTATTCTTCTTCCCTCGCAGTCAACAACCGCCTCTTCGTTCCAGCAGGCGGAATGACTGCGTTTGATCTATCTAGCGTCGGAAAAGAGCCGAGCAAACTTTGGGATGAGAACAAACTCAATTCGAATCCTTGCTCGCCAGTCGTATTGGAGGACAGAATTTATGCCGTCAACAAGTCGATCCTCATCTGTAGTGACATTTATACAGGCAAAGTGATTTGGCAGTCCAGAATTGCCGAGGGTAGCGTCTGGTCGAGCCCGGTAGTGGTTGGCAGAAACCTTTTTCTATTCTCGCAAGATGGCAAGTGCTCCGTTGTTAAACTCGGCGAAAAGGAAGGCGAACGATTGGCTACCAATAGTCTGGGAGATGATGTGCTCGGTTCGCCAGCCGTCGTCAACAATGCGATGTATGTTCGCAGTGTTTCCGCGCTTTGGAAGATTGCTGAGTGACGCGTTCTTCCCATAAACCTATTGCGGTATCCATCTCGCCTGTAGTCGGGCCTGTATCAGGAACAGTTCGAGTTCCGGGCTCCAAGAGCATTACGAATCGTGCGCTCATTTGCGCAGCGATGGCTCGAGGTGAGTCCGTGTTGAGCGGAGTCTTGGATAGTGAAGATACTCGAGTGATGGTGGACGCCTGGAGAACCCTAGGGCTTGAGATCGAATGGGACCTGTCACTCGAAACATTGCGAATCGTTGGATGCGCTGGCCAGCCCCCCCAGGCGAACGGCGACCTGAATATCGCGAACAGCGGAACCTCCATTCGCTTTTTGACTGCTGCTTTGTCAGCCACTCGTGGAGCCTATCGACTGGATGGAGTGCCCCGCATGCGTGAACGTCCCATCGCCGACCTGCTCGAAGGATTGCGTGCCTTGGGAGCTAATGTCCAGAGCGAGAATGCCGAACGTCCCGATTGCCCACCGGTCAGAATAAATGCGAACGGACTTCACGGTGGCGTGGCAAAGGTTGCAGGAAATGTATCGAGCCAGTTCCTGAGCGGGATGATGATGGCATCACCCTATGCGGACTCACCGATTGAAATCGAGGTCGTTGGGGAGCTCGTTTCGAAACCCTATGTTTCTATGACTGCGATGGTGATGAAGTCGTTTGGCCTCGTCGTGGAATCAATCTCCGACTCCAAGTATCGAATCGCTGCACCGGAGTGCTATCAAGGATGCTCGTACGCCATTGAACCTGACGCTTCGGCTGCAACTTATTTCTGGGCAGCAGCGGCTATCACGGAAGGACGAGTCCGTGTCGAGGGTTTAGATTTTGAAGCGATACAGGGCGATGTTGGATTTGTAAGAGTGTTGGAAAAGATGGGTTGCGAAGTCTCCCATGGCCGAGGCTTTATCGAGGTTGCGGGACGCCCCATGCACGGCGTCGACGTGGATATGAACGCCGTCAGTGATACCGTACAGTCCCTGGCTCCGGTCGCATTATTTGCACGCGGGCCAACACGAATACGAGGGGTTGCGCATAATCGACACAAGGAGACCGATCGCATTGGCGACTTAGCAACAGAGCTTCGAAAGGTAGGGGCCAAAGTTGATGAGCATGACGATGGTTTGACGATCCATCCTTTGACCTTAAAGTCAGCCACATTAGATACCTACCACGATCACAGAATGGCAATGAGTCTTGCACTCATCGGTTTGAAGGTGCCAGGAATCAGAATACTCGATCCGCAATGCACGACGAAGACTTTTCCGAAATACTTCGACGTGCTAGGTGAATTGATTCAGCAGAGCCCACGTTACGAGTTCGCGAGCTAAAGACCGCGTTTGTCCCTCGGAATCTAGTCGTGATAAATTTGTCCCCACAAGCGTTGGATTTCCCCGACCTTGCGATCGATGTACCTCGATGTCAGCTTTAGCATGCTGGATATTTCACGGTTCGAATAGAATTCTAGTTTCAATCTCGCGATCTCGCGAAATTCGCCGTCTGGGAGGATACGCATTAACTCTTGCCAGCAATCTCCGATTTCGATAGCGACATGCTCAGGATTGCCCTCCAACGCCAAGTCGGCTAACTCCCCGTCATACATCTCCAACAACTCCGTAAGCGAGGTTTGAGACGGGGGTTGTGCTTTCCGCCGACGATCCCTTTTCAAAATACTGCTGATACGACGCTGTGTAATCGCGAGCATCAGAAACCATAGATCGTCGCGGTCTTGCAAATCAGGGTAACGTCCCTGGGCGATATTTCTGACTACTGATTCAAGAACAAAATTTGCGACGTCTTCCGCATCGTGCATATTTTGAGGAACTTTATGAAGTCTACGTCTCGCGGCATCCCCCAGCTTCTTGAAGTAACGTTCGGCCAATGCGTTAACGACAATACTGTCGCCCGCCCGCATCTGCTGGATCCAGCGCGTTACAGACCCTTGCTCCATGACCGACCTTCCAAAAATATCGTGCTTCACTCACTCCATGAAATGAGTCTAAAACACTCCGTTTCACGATTCAAGCTGGTTCCATGACGGAATCGCGAAGTAAAAAGTGAACCATCCAGGAACATAGGAAGACGCAGTCTTTGCGTTAGCGACAACGATACCAAACGATGCACCAAAGTGTGTTGATCAAATCGAGAACACCTATCTTTTTGCCTTCATCCCAATTTCTGGGTTGATAACGAATCGGTACTTCCGCGATAGGAATACGGTTCTTCGCTAGCTTGGCGGTAATCTCAGGCTCGAAACCGAACCGACACTGTTCGATAGAAATCTTCGACAGGACATTTCGTCGGAAAGCTTTGTAACAGGTTTCCATATCGGTTAGGTTTTGACCACTAGCCAAATTGCTCAGCCCTGTGAGCACTCGATTACCAAAACGATGAATCCAAGATGCGTCTTGCTTGGATCCTGATAGATAGCGAGATCCGAAGACAACATCCGCAGCACCATCCAAAATAGGAGCGATGACATCGAGGATGTCTAAGGGGTTATACTCCAGGTCTGCGTCCTGAATGATAACGATTTCACCACGTGCTGTGGCAAAACCAGATTGGATCGCCGAACCCTTGCCTCGGTTTTCAGGATGCAGAATGGACTCAATCCCTCGCTTGCCGTGAAGGCTCGCGATGAACTCTCGCGTTCCATCCGTGCTCCCGTCATCGATCAGAATAACCTGCTTGTAAATCGGTAGATCGACAACAGCGTTGACCACCTGTTCGATCGTCGCGATCTCGTTGAACGCAGGAATAATCACTGTTAACTTTGGAGAATCCATGGTTGTGTTGGAATCAAGACTCTGCTCGATGGCAGAACTCGTCATAGCCAACTCAAGAAGCCGGTTCGCTTCGTCCAGATTTGCCTCGCTAGGATGATTTCCAGTCGTCGGGTTCTGCAAAGCTTTTAATTCGAGCGATGTTTCTTTCACAAGTGTCTCAATTGGTTGATAGGAACCATCGGATCATTCAATGTCGCGACGGTTTTCAATGACAGCATTCCAAAGGAGCATCGTCTAGCAAACACGCCTCGAAGTAGAAATTCCAAGAATGGACTCTTCGGAGGGATAATACCAGAAGAGAGGGTTTTGTGGTTCGGTGTGATACCGAAAGAGCCAGGAACCAACATGCTACGCTACCAGGTTTAAAGCCACAGAAGGCTTAAGAGCTCAACAAGAAAATACCCCTGTGGTCTTCATACGAAATTACTCTGCTGCCCCCAGCATTTGTATTTTCGATTTGCTCCGAAGCATTCCACAGGGGTATTGCCAGAGATTATCGGACGAGCGATAGCAAATTGAGAAATCGATGATGACAAAAACTCGTTCGGCTTTCCGCAAGAAAGTGTGGATTTGCATCGGTGATCTTGAGAAAAGGAAAAAGCGTTAAGGCCTCGCTAACGTGACTTTTTTGCCTGTTTTCGCAGAACGGTAAATGGCAGTGATCAATTCAACGCTTTTCCGACCTTCCATTCCGTCGATCAAGTTCGGTGTACCTTTTTTGAGAGATTTGACAAAGTCTTCAAACAATGCCTGATGGGCTTTGTGACCAATCGCAGCGGGATCTGACGCTCCACCACCCGTCGTGTTGAGTTTCATCCCGTCTTGGATTTTTGCATCGGACTTCGTTGCCTTAGCAAAGTCCCATTTGATCAGCGCTTCTTCTTCCAAAATGGCGTAACCGGTAGAACCAGCAATCTCCACTCGCTTGAGTGCGCCAGGATACGCGGCCGTCGTCGCTTCAATCGAGCCGAGAGCACCCGACTCGAACTCTAGTACCGAAGTCGCCGCGTCCTCGACCTCAATTCTCTCATGGGCTCGAAGGGCCGTCATCGCCGACAGACTCTTCACAGGTCCCATCAACCAAAGCAGCAAATCGACGCTATGAATCGCTTGATTCATCAACGCGCCACCGCCATCCAACTTCCAAGTTCCCCGCCATTTGCCGCTATCGTAATATTGTTGTGTACGAAACCACTTCACGTAAGCGGCCGCTAGAGCGATCGAACCGAATCGATTGGCGTCTACCGCACCTTTCAAAAGCTGAGCAGAACGATGAAACCTCGATGGGAAAATGGTTCCCAATCTCACGCCCGCTTTATCGCACGTTTCAATAAGTTTGTCACATCGCGCCGTCGTTACTTCGAGCGGTTTCTCGACCAACACATGTTTGCCTGCGCGCGCGGCAGCAACTCCAGGTTCCAAATGCGCTCCGCTCGGTGTGCAGATGGTCACGATATCCAAATCTGGATCCGCCAGCATCGCACTCAAATCGGAGTAAGCTTTGCCCCCAGATATCTTTGCGAACTCGGCACCTTTTGCAGGGTCGCGACTATAGCAAGCGACCAACCGCGAGCCTTTCATTTCGGCGATCGCTTTCGCATGAAATTTGGCGATCATTCCGCAACCAATAATTCCCCAGCCTGTCATGGGATTTCCTCTTTCCGATCTGTTATTCTTGATAAAGGTAAAAAAGTCTTAATGCATGTTCACTCGCAACATGATATTCGAAGCACCGGGACATCCAATGTTTCTCACAGACACGAAGCTATTTTTTGTTTGGCTGCTTCGAGTGTATTTCGAAGCAACATGGCTATGGTCAACGGGCCGATGCCGCCCGGTACAGGCGTAATCGCGCTAGCGACTTGACTTACACTTTGAAAATCGACATCGCCCACCAAATCATTCCCTAATCGATTGATACCGACATCGATCACGACCGCACCGGGCTTCACCATCTCTGCAGTCACGAAGTTCGGTTTGCCAATAGCGACAATCAGCACTTCTGCCCTCTTCGTGACCGAGCTCAAGTCCAGAGTATTGCTATGTGCGCATGTCACGGTCGCATTCGCATTCGAGCTACCGCACGGACCGCATCGTTGCAACAACATCGACACCAGAGGTTTCCCAACGATATCGCTCCTCCCTATGACGACCACCTCTTTACTCGCCGTCTCGATGCCACATCGGTGCAATAGCTGCATAACGCCGTGCGGTGTGCAAGGTAAAAAGCGAGGCCTGCCCTGCGACATCAACCCGACGTTCTCAGGCGAAAAAGCATCCACATCCTTAGCGGCTAGAACCGCATCGAGAATTTTGCGTTCCTCAATATGTTTTGGTAGCGGCAATTGCACCAGAATACCATGAATCGTATCGTTCGCATTCAGCGTCTGAAGCAATCCCAGCAACTCGGCCGTCGACGTTTCCGCGGGCAAGCGATGGAGCTCGCTCGTGATCCCCGCTTTCTCGCATGCGATCTCTTTGTTTCGGACGTAAACTTGGCTTGCCGAATCGTCGCCGACGAGAATGGCAGCTAAACATGGAACCACACCGGTCGAGGCTACAAAGTCGGACACCTCTACTTTGATTTCTTGTCGAATCTGGTTCGCAATTGTTTTCCCATCAAGAATCGTTGCGGTCATGTTGGTATATCGTCTCTTCGGACTGCGAAGGTAGTGTTGAGTATTACCGCAGTTGATGCAGTAGATGAACCGGTATATCGCCCATCCTTCCATCTGTTATATTCTTGTTACCGGTATTTCGTCGAGGACCCTAGACTTTTCTGGCCTCCTTCCGAAATCCTGGCCTCAATCCGAAAACTAGATTACAGCCACTGCGATCATTCGATAACTTGGCATCCTCGGTACTCGTTCCAAACCTACAGTTCTGATGGCAGAAACCGAAAACACAACTACGACCGAAAAGCTTAGCCCTGTCGAAGGTATCAAGACCGCTAGCCGATACTTGCGAGGAACGATTGGCGAAGAGCTCAAAACCGATTCGGACCACTTTGGCAAAGATGATTTGCAACTACTCAAGTTCCACGGGACCTATCAGCAAGATGACCGTGAAGCCCGAGGTGGCAGTACCGAATCAGGCAAGAGCGAAAAAGCGTATAGCTTTATGGTGCGCAGCCGGATACCTGCGGGCATCATGACCAGCGCTCAATTGATCGCACACCTCGACCTTTGCGATCAAATTGGAAACACCACATTAAAGGTGACAACTCGCCAGGGTCTACAGTTGCACGGAATTCTCAAATCCAATCTGAGAGAATGCATCGGCCGAATCAATGATGTTCAGTTGAGCACACTCTCCGCATGTGGTGACGTGAACCGAAACGTTATGGCTTGCCCTGCACCTTATAGGGATAAGATCCGACCAGAGATCCAAAAGCTCGCATACGATCTAGCGATGCATCTGGCACCTCGCACGAAAGCCTACTATGAACTCTGGTTGCAAGATCCAGAGACAGGTACCGAAACGCTTGAGGGTGGCAGTGACGAAGAATATGAACCTATCTACGGTAAAGTTTACTTGCCACGCAAATTCAAGACAGCGATCGCGTTGCCAGAGGATAACTGCACCGATGTTTACACCAATTGCCTCGGCTACATCACGGTCGTGCGCGATGGAGAGTTGATCGGTTACAACGTCATCGTCGGAGGAGGTCTCGGTGTGACGCCGAGTGCAAAGAAGACTTTCCCGCGTCTCGCTTCGCGAATGGCCTTTGTCACCAAAGAACAAGCGGTTGCAGTCGGGGAAGCAGTGGTGAAGGTTCAGCGTGATTTCGGATACCGTGATGACAGAAAACGTGCTCGACTCAAATATCTGGTACACGACAAAGGTGTCGAATGGTACCGAGCCAAAGTCGAAGAGTACTACGGTAGCAAACTTGCAGATTGTACCCCCGACGACGTACACGAACACAATGATCATATCGGCTGGGATGAGCAAGGTGACGGTCGCTGGTTCTATGGCTTCAACGTCGAGAACGGACGCTTGTACGATAACGACAACCGTGCTTGGAAATCGGCGCTCCGCGATATCTGTAGCGAGATAAACCCTGAGATTCGACTCACAGCTCATCAAAGTATCTTGTTCTGCAACGTCGAAGACAAAGATCGGGCCAAGCTGAGCAGTCTGATCAAAAAGCGAGGACTACCGCTTTCAGAAGAGATCTCCACTGTCCGTCGCTGGTCGATCGCATGCGTGGCATTGCCAACCTGCGGATTGGCAATCACCGAAAGCGAACGCATCCTTCCAAGCGTCATCGATGAGATGGAAAAAGTCCTCGCGGAACTCGGGTTGGATCAAGAGAAGTTCACGGTTCGAATGACCGGTTGCCCCAACGGATGTGCTCGCCCCTACAACGCGGACATCGCCTATGTTGGAAAAGCCAAAGGCAAGTACACGGTGTTCGTCGGAGGCACGCGTATTGGAAATAGACTTGCGTTCATTTTCAAAGACCTGGTGCCACTCGAAAATATCGTCACGTGCCTGAGACCGCTGTTTGAGGCCTTCAAGAAAGATCAGCAGAACGAAGAGTCCTTCGGCGATTTCTGCAATCGATTGGGACTCGATCCATTGTTGGCTTTGACAAATAATGAATCGACCGGCGAGTGAACGAGACGGTTAGACGTCTCGATAGGACTCGATAGAGCCTGACATCACTTCGACCGCTTGATTGTTCGAAGTGACGACTAACAAAGCTCCACGCGAACTAATCCCCAGGCAATATCCTTCGACGAGCCCCCCAGCCGATCGAACGGTGACCCACCTTTGATTCAGTAAACTTACGTTTTGCCAAACATGCATTAACCAGTTTGGTTCGCTAGAGCTTAGCGAACTCGCATCCATCCAAGCTTGCAGCACTTGAATCAAAACAAACTCAGGTGTGACTTGCGTGACGATAGACCTCTTGGCTTCGATATGAAGGCTCGTGGCCGATTTCTGCAGATCTTCAGGAGCAGTAGATAGGTCTACCTGGCAATTCAATCCTACACCGATCACTGCGATACCGCGTTTGTTGTGGGGACTCGCGTCATTCCTGGGAATGGCTTCAATGAGTATGCCGCATACCTTTTTCCCGCTGATGAAAACATCGTTTGGCCATTTGATCAACGGCTTCGCTTGACTAATCGGTTCTATCGCATTTGCCACTGCATAGCCGAACTGAAGCGGTAGCAAAGTGCTATTGCTATCGTCGAGTGGAATCGCAAGGGAGAACATCAAACATCCACTCGGCGAGTACCATTTGTTCGAACCTCTTCCAACGCCGCTCGTCTGCGACGTGGCAACCAACAATGCGGGCAGTTCGATGGTACCGGCCCGGACTTGATCACTGAGGTAACGGTTCGTTGAATCGATCGTATCCACCCAACAGACCGATCGAAAATACCCCCACGATTCAATCTCGTCGAGTGCGGAACGTCGCTGCTGATGGGGTAATGCGTTTAGAGTCATGATATCGAGTGAGTTCGGAAACTAATCGCTAAACTTTCGAATGTATTGCTTCACATGAAACTTACTTTGCGTCGACTCGCTAGTCATGTACCGTATCTTCCCAAAGATTGGGCGTTCTGGTCCCCATGCACGGTCGTATCGACCCAGCACCCACATGATGCCACTATACGAGTTAGGATCTCGGCCATCGAGCGCATACTTGTTGTTCAGCTCGATCATGACTTTTAATGCTTGCCGTGGCGTTTCGGTCCAATGCAATATCTTCTTGCCCCATAGCATTCGCAAGTAATTGTGAATCCGCCCCTCTCGCACGAGCTGTCTCTGTGCCGCATTCCACAACGGATCGTGAGTTTGTGCGTTCTCGAACTCTTCCAAAGAATACACATAAGGTCGAACGTCTGACGCATGCTCTTCGAGAGTCTGCTGCGCCCAATCTGGCAACGACTCAAACTTCGTATAGTTCCGATGACGGACACACATGTTGAAACCGATCTCTCGCCATGTCATCAATTGGTCCATGAACGCTTCCGCGTCTGGACTCATGTTCCAATAGCCGTCCATTTTTCCATTGGGTTTGGCTAGCTTCTTTGGACTCCAGCCTTCCGCGGATGCAATCGTATGGAAGACTTCGTGAGGGCTCATATTGCCAAAGTGCATATAGGGCGAAAGCCCACTCGCCCCTGATTTCTCCGGCTCGTTTCGATCCACAGCATAACTTGACAAGCGAGAGCTTACGAAACGATGTAAAGAAGCCCGCGCAGCGGATTCACCACCCTGTTCGGTCGTCGGCTGGACCTGATGATCGATGGGCAATCCCTTGAGGTCGATCTTTTGGAGCCAAGCGATCGCTTTCTTGTCGATGGGAACAGGCCATCGTGCCAACAAATCAATCGGCAACTTTTTCAACTTAGACGTCTGCAATAACGAAAGAGGAGATTCGACGGGGAACACCGGCAATTCTTCATAGATCAATTTCTGCATGGAACGACGGTACGAATGGGCAACCGTGAATGTCCGATCTTGCTGATGCATAGGAACAACAGTGTTGGAATCGACGAGTTCCAATCGACATGGCCAGTTGTTGGCGATCTTGGAGTAAAGCGTCGGATGAAAAAAACAGGGAAAGTCATCCGACACCACCGCGCACGCTCGGCTCGCGAGCAACTCCACCATGCCACTCGCTTCGTTAGGACTGGATTCGACCCATGCCGAATACGTCGCATTGGACACGGAAATAGCTGCGGCATTATCGAGCATACTGTCGATAACAAACTTGTGAAACCGATCGCAGTTCCAGCGATAATGGCATCGGAGTCCTTCGAAAACAAGGAGCGGCTTCCCTTGTTCGTTTGCAATCTCGACCGCCCGCTGGAGCGCAAAGTTATACCGAGTTCTCCGAAAAGCAGTCATCCAATAAAGGACATAGTCTCCGTCGCGCATTCCAACTGGATTTGCCAATCGAATACGAATCATAGGTACTTTCGAAACCATCATGCCAACTCACACTTCGAGTAATTTGCAGTGAACAAGACATGATGCATGGTGGTCAATCGCAATATGAAATCTAGGATTCGATAACGATGGCTGTCGAATTGTCACGCCCTGATTCGGTAACGGCTGACAAAACCAATCGTTGCGCCGGCGCCAGATCGACCATAGAAGACTCGGGACGAAGTACGATCTCTTCAATCGCTCGGTCCCACAACCCGTCGGTTACACCATCCGTACACAAAATCAGCTTTTCCCCCGGATCGAGAACAAAGCTTCCTACCTGTGGTTCAGCGAATTGATTGCCTGCTCCCAACGCCTTGGAGAGGATACTCTTTCGCGGATGAAATCGCGATTCCCGCTCGTTGATCTTTCCATTGCGACGCAACCAACCCACATACGTGTGATCCTCGGACACCTGCGCCATTCGATTTGCGGAATCAACGTTCTTACGAACTCGATAGAGCCGTGTGTCACCAACGTGTGCAAACATCACCATAGAACGATGGATCCACACCATCGTCAGAGTCGCTCCCATATTGACGCACAAAGGATCGAACGTACCGAGCCGTACCAACTCATGGTGTATCGAGCTATAAAGACTTTTCAAAATTTGAGGAGCCGATTCCGCAAGATTCAGGTCCGACAAACGATGCGCTCTCGGTAACAATCGTGTAATATTGTCGAGGGCGATCTTTCCAGCCAATTCGCCAGACCGTTCTCCCCCCATTCCATCGGCAACTGCAAAAAGCAAGTCGGCACCGCTGGTGTTCATGGCTCCTTGCTTCCCTAAATACCTAACCCCTCGTTCATCAAACAACATCGCGAGGAATCGGTCTTCATTGTTGGGACGAAATGTCCCAGGATGCGTCATGGCTGACCAATGGATGTCTCGAGTTCCATCACCAGCAGGCGCGGTGGACTCCACCGACGGATGGGCCGAAGCGGTTTCGTCAAGGATGGTCGAAAACTCGAAGTCAATTACACAAAATCGTCCATCCGATGCCCGATAGGTGATGTTTCGAAGGAAAGGATCATCGTGCCGGACACCATACTGCACAAGTTCTTCAAAGATCTCTTTGATCCGATCCTCTCCCATCCTCTCTACACGTGCACCGCAGTTCGAGGTCACCATTTCTAGCCGCTCACGGTCAGCGGCAATCAGCCGAGGAACAAAGGGGCATTTCCGTTGCTCCAAATAGATCAATGTACGGCACTCGGTATCGAACCGCTTCTGAGCCTCGGGACCCTGAAACAGTTTGTAGACTCTGCCATCGTAACCGATTCGGACGATCGCACGTTGCGTGTTCTTTGCTTCGATCATAGGACTAAACTAAAACGCGTGAGGGTGGTTTCGATGCATCCAGAGCCCAAGCCCAGCATTGCGTATGAAGTAAAACCGTTCTCCATTGGCACTCGTATTCCAGCCATCTTGAATCGATTCCATCTGGTACTCGCGAATCGCTGCCTCCGGATCACCATGAAAATACCCGACAGACTCAAGCTCTGTAGCACTAAGCTTGTTCGTACAATACTCCACGCGAAATCGATCTTCAGGAGAAGCATGCATCAAATGAGCGGCTGTCGATAGATTGCCACGGAGATCTGCATTCTTCGCAACCATGTCGATCACCTCGGGCGTCGTGCGATAACCATATTTGCGAATCAATCCGTCGACATCGTCATGCTCGCCGAACCTAGCGACTCCCGGTGCAATCACAACCAATGTACCACCGTCGGCAATCGCCATCCGTGTCCTGTAGATCGATTTATTTGCAACCCATGTCTTCTTGTACTTGCTAGGATCCATCCAAACAACAATCTTCTTAGGCGCTTCATCAATTCGAAAGCAATTGACTTGCGAAGAGAGCTCGCCCGCGGTCGTAAAAACGGAATGATCGTCTCCGACATACAACCCACGAACCACGGGCCCGTGATCCGGCGTGGACTCAACCACCGTCAAAACGTACACCACCGGACGTTGCGTTAGAAACAAGTCTGCCGCACGATTGAGTATCTTGCGAAGTGGCGTATCGCATCTTCCCATAATGCGTTCCATGCCATAGAGCGCACTCAAGTAATGGCTGCCGTCGATCCCAGCGTTGCCCCCCGTCCCCACGAAAACGTTCTTCGTATAGTTCGCCATCCCAATGACTTCGTGCGGAACCACTTGACCAATCGACAATATCAAGTCGTGGTCCCCACGAGATATCATTCTGTTGACTTGAGCAGGCCAAGCCTCCTGATAATGCCCCTCTGTCGCATTCGAAACAAAGTCTGCATCCACATATCCTAATGTGTCGACATCCGTCTTGTAGTGATGGACACGAATCAAGTGGCGAGGAAAATCGCCATACATCTTCGTTAGCTCTTCCTCATTCATCGCCGAATGAGTGCCCAGTGCAGGCATGACGTCCGTTAGTTTGTCCCCCAACACTTTGAGGACCGCATGCGTAATCGGTCCAGCCTGCGAATCAAGCCGCGTATGATCCGGTGGAACCGCTAAAACTTTGCGTACATTCCCCCTCAATCGAATGGTTGTCTCGATCGCTTCCAAAAAATCCGGCATCCCCAAAACAGAATCTCTGGAACCTCTCGCAAAATAGATTGTCATCGCTGCTCATCACTCGCTTGGATCGCACTAAAAGTTGTTGCTCCGTATGATCTCAAAATAAGTACGGAGTGAATAGCCCTTAGAAGCTACTCGCTCCACCTTTCGTCGCGGCTCCGTAGCACTTTGATGAAGCCAATTGAAACATATCGGACGAAACGTGTCGATCGCGAGTCCCGCCTACCGCGGGTGCCCACGAAAGTGCCCCTCAGAGAATCTTTGGCTCGATAGAATTTCGCGTTCTATTCGACGAACGAGCCCAAGCGACAAAGCAGCCAAGCTCGCTAATCGATAAGCCGAAGTCCGTCCGCTACGATGTTCACGTAGTTCAATTCTTCGTCCAACTTGACTTTCCCCTGAAGCATCACATGCTGCCCTCGTTTCAGTGACAACAATTTCTCGGCACTACTTGGAAATGCATTACCATCTTTCCCGACCAGCCGAACAACCACGGTTGGGGCTTTCGCTTCGCGAGCCCTGCAGAATGGGCAGTTCTCTGGATCGTGACTGGCGTCACTCGCATGCTCCCCTTTGGGTATCTCGGAAACAAGAAACTCCGACGACTTTGCGTCAAACGTGTCTCCTTTGCCTGAACCCACTTTGGCTCGAATCCAATGGACGGCATCGGGAGCTACCCCATCCTCTTTCGATTTTGCAATAACCTCCTCGATCGACATGCCTTGAGCATCAGATTTCTCCATCGACAACTCTGACTTCGCGCGCAATGCAAGCTCGTCAATCGGAGAACTGCAACCCGCCAGCACTGCAGTGACGCTCCATGCAATCCATGTTTGAATAGGTTTCATCAAAGAATTCTCGATTCTATTACGGTTTCGCAATCTTCTTCAATTCGCTCAGCCCGGCTTCCATGTCCGCCTTGAACTCATCAAACTTGACTGCTTTGCCATCATGCAACAACTCGTCGATCTTGCCCATCACTTCAAAAAGCGATTTAGTTGCTTTATTGATCGCTTCTTGGCTTGTAGTGTCTATAGCGGCCTTCTTTGCCAATTCAGGGAGCGACTCCAAAAAATGGCCAATGTCATGAAGCTCATCGTGCGCATCTTCCACTTTACCGCCGGTGCCCGCATCGAAGATTTTTTGGGTTGCTGCAACTGCCTTTTCAAGTGTACTCTTCAAAGCATCGGCCGGTGAAGCTGCCGTTTCTTGATGTTCGTGGTCATGACCATCATGCGAATGATCATGAGCCGCTTTCGAATCCGAACCTTTTCCGGCGGGTTTCGAGTCACAACCTGAGCCGAGCATGAGTGCAGCTACGATACAGCTAGTCAAAAAAATACGCATCAGAAAGTGCCTTCGATTGAGGAGTTGTTCGAATGGATAGTTATTCGGCCAGAACCGAGGCTGGTTCAGCCGTTTCGATGAAAATGTATTCTAGCACCCCGACTCCACTCCTCCAATGTGCCTCCTGTGCATGGATTCGTCACCTATGGCGTCAAAACAGGTGCTTTCTCCAGGACGGGAACATTGGTCAGAGCCCGACGATAAGCGGTAGGGTCTTCACTACGCATGCGTTTCAAATGCTGATCCGCCTGAGGCAACGGGCATCGCCGCAGATAATTCATGATCGGTGTTCGAACAAAACCGCGCGCCGACTCCGGTCGATCGAACAACCGAACTAACTCGGGCATCGCATCCCAATAATCCCAGCGGGCTAAATCTGGAATCACCAAATCTGCACACTCGGAGTCTTGAATCATCATTGCTAGCGATCTAGCCAACCTCTGTGTTTCTATCGCACGCAGATCATTCCCTAAAACCCTGGCAGCATTAATGCCCGTGGACTTCATCGACATCGAGCATTTCGGGTTCGCGAAGATGAATTCCTCGATCTCGCGAAGTGCGGGCTCTTTTCCTAGCTTGATAAAGGCCGCGATCGATGCCGCCATCCAAGGGTGATCTTTTGCCAAATCGACGGAGACTCGCTCATCCTCGACCGATCCTAACTCTCGCTTCAGAATCGGTGTGACCAACTCACGAAACAACTCTTGATCAGACTCTTTGCCCCATTCCGCAAGCACCATCCACAAAAAACTCTTGTGCTTCGGGTTCATCGCACTACCTCGCAATGCCTCAACCAAGGACTCGCGATCGATTGTCTTTTGAAAGTCAGGGTCACGCATGACCAATAACGAAACGCGAGCGCATTCGTTGTACGCATCTTCATTGACAAACGAGTCTGTCGAAAACAAATGCGAGTAAAAGTAAACCAACCGCTTAGCTTCGGGCGTTGCTTCGGTTGGTAAACCTTGCAAGTACTCGCGGCCCAACACGGATACCACCTGCGGTGCCGTCCAAATCCATGCTACCGGTTTCTTTTCCGAAACTTTCGATCGGTCCCGCTCGCAGTCGTCAGGAATTCCGATCAAGAAAACACTGGTCTTGGGTGGTATAGCTTCAAAAACAAGCAATCGTTCTATCTGCGGAGTCGGTTCGTTAGGCCCGCGACCCACCGGAACCACACTTTTCGGATCGATCTCTATTTCATACTGTCCATCTGCTATCTCGGTACATCGCTGGCATACGGCGATCACACCGACAGCCGGCGACTTCACATCGTCCGAGATTGTATTGCCTACACCTTCGCACAATGGGCACGAAATCGCTTGAAAGCAAACCAATGTCCCGAAGGCCAGCAATCCAATCATCACCAAGCTAAGTGTAGCCGCTCGCACGAATCGCATCGACTGAGCTAGAACCTCCTTTGGATACCTATCAACAACCGCGCCGGGCAGTGTAGTTTAGCAATCGCGATTTTGCAACGCGAGTGCAAATGCAAAAATACAGTAGCTTCGCCAATTATTCACTATCAACCAAACACATTGCGAAAGGTCACGACAGCTTGCTTCGCTTCGTTGCCATACGACCATTCGACGGAACGTGACTTGTCTAGCTCCGACTTTAGCTTGAACGGGCGTTTGGAAAAATACTCGATAAGGATTCGGGTCGCCTTCATGATGAGCATCAACTGTTCCCGGTTACATGCTTCCACTTCTCCCTCGACGGCCGCGACGATTGTCGGGTACGCAAAAGCCCCCGCGATCGGAATCCCGCCATTTTCAATAAAATTCAAATCCGAAGGGTGTATCTCGGAATCCTCATTGAACAAGAGCGAAATGGCGGTCATAGGTTCCTCGTCCTCGTCGTTGTCCTGGCCGGCACCGCTCGCACGGTCAAAATCATCTAAACTCGAGAATAGTGACAGCCCCATCACTTCTCCCATCTGTCCCAAGACTACACAATAAAGAATGAGATCTTTAGACTCGTCGGGCTGGACCTCCAGGAGATTCGACCCAGGAACGACGGTCCATGGTTCTACCAAAAAATACTCTCGCGCAGTCTCGTAAAACTCTTCCAATACTGAATCATCCACTCCATCAATTTCGGTCACGCTTGGCAAGCCAGATTGCTCTTCGGAATCGATTAACATCTGGATGAGCCGGTCGATCGTTTCATCGTACTGATTCCCAATGGTTGTCGAAATCCCGATCTCCTGCAACCAATCCTTGACGCCTAATGCGTTGTCTGGGTCACTAAATTGTATCGATTGAGGTCGTATGGGGTCCCCAATCATCGGATTCAGACATGCGTTACCAAGCAGTTTCTGGATATGCTGCTTTTCAAACCCCTTCGGTGAGAGCAATTGGGTTCGAATCGAATCGTTCGAGCTGTCGAGAACAACTCCAAAGAAGGGCCGAACGTTCGTACCGTCGACTTCAACAAACGTCGGGATCTGCTTGATGGCAACCACGAATTCCCCGTCAGAATCGAGGGGCAGCTCCTGAAGTAACTCCGTCAGTTGCGCCTCGTTTTCGAACTCATCCACATCGATCGCGTTGTCCATCTGTTTCGCGGTTTGCAGTAGCAATTCTTTCCCCGTGTAATCGCTCCATTCGAACTCAATGTCCAAAGCGGATAGCTCCATATTCATATCTCGAATAAGGCCCTCGTCGCTCGACTGCAACCGGATCGGCCGTTTCGGTTCACCGTCCATGGGTTCACAAATGGCCAAGAGGAACACACGGTACGCTGTTTCGGGATCGGGCTCCCCACGACCAAACCAAAAATAGATCAGCGATTCGGATTCCGATTCCATGACGAAATAGGCGATCTTCTCTTCATACATTACCGACTCTAATCGCCAGACCACCTCTTCCTGCTCTTCTCCCAAAGCATCTTCAATTAACTCTTCCAAATCCAAATCTGAAAGATCGTCGTCTTCCGATTCCGAGTCCCTCTCGAAAGTAGCGAGCGCAGATCGAATCCACAAAGTGGGACGATCGGTGGCTCGCCAGGCCGATTGAAGCATGAACGCTACACTTGCCGCTATCTCTTCGTAGCTATCCAGGGAGACGCTATTCGGTATCTCACAATTGCCAGCCAAGTAATCTGCGACCTCCGGCATGTTGAACATAGCTGACTCAAAAAGACCGTAACACTCCTCTTCGCTTGCACCCGTATTCAACGCAATCAACAACCGACTGTAGTCGACAATGGCGTCTCCATCACCTTCCTCATCGCCGTATTCATCTAGCTGCACTTTGGCCTTATCGTATCGACGTGTCTGCAGATAAAGCATGAGCAAACGGTTCTGTGCATGGGGCGCATCTGGCATTCCTTTTTGCACAATGAGTTCCAACAATTCGATGCACTCTTCAAATCGATGTTGAATCTCGCGAACTTTTGCTAAATTAGTCATTGCTGCCGAGTAGGAACAATACTCCTCGTCGGACCATTCGCCGTTCCCAGAAGGGAACTTGACCTCTCCAATCGCGATCGCATGGCTGAATACGGCCTCGGCCTTGATGACATCGGTTTCATGGCATCCAAGCTGATTCCACGCTTCAATAAAATTCTCATCGATCGCGACAGCGCTGCGAATCAGTTCCAATCTCTCGTCAGAGTCGTCACAGTCATAAGCCTTACGAAGCGTACTTCGGGCCTTTTTATTGACAGTGATTCCATTTGGAATGGTGGCGTTGTTATTCTGGATGGAACGTGAATTCCTTTTGGGAATTGCTCTCTTCGCCCCTTTTTTCATTGATCTTCCTTTGTCTCGACAACGATCCGAACCATGCAACCGTACTCACCCGATAGCCAAGAACCACAGTCTACGTCTATTCAATCCCCTCGGCAACGCTCTAAGATAACGGCTCGATAAAACCGAGGATATTCTGTTCCAAGATCCCAAAAGAGAATTGCGGATAGCGATGATTCAACACGAAAACAAGATAAAATTCACGCTTGTGATAAGTTATGTCGTTTGCCTTTGGATTGTTTACGGACTTTCTGTTTTTGTCCCAGACTTAAATCAATGGGGCGTCATTCCTCGATCGACGAGTGGGCTTCCTGGGATCCTTTCGATGCACTTTCTTCACGGTAGCTTCGGACACCTGTTGAGCAATTCCGTACCATTGCTCATTCTGCTTTTGCTACTGGTGCTTGCGCGACAGGATGCAATTCGTATCGCCATTGTTATCGCTATCTTGGCCGCTGGATTGCTATGGATTGTCGGGAGAAACGCCACGCATATCGGAGCCAGCGTGTTGGTGTTCGGGTTGATCGCGTTCTTGATCACTTCCGGATTTGTCGAGAAACGTTTTCTCTTCATCCTGATATCCTTCGTGGTCCTTTTCTTCTTCGGTGGATCACTTCTATGGGGAATCATGCCCTCCTTTGGGGGAAGAGTCTCTTGGGAAGGCCACCTTTGCGGTGTAATCGCTGGCACATGTTTGGCATTCTTGTCTCCACTTTCTTCAAAAAACCCTGTTTCTGTTCAAGAGAAATAGCCAACCTTCCCCATCAAGCGCCGCTATATCTTGTCGCTATATCTCTTCGATTCTCCCAAGCGAACAAAGTCGCCAATCGCTCATTTTATGGCCAATACCGCATCTAGTGGGACTTGGGTTCTTGCTATTCTAACCTTGGAGAACCCGGCTTCGCAGAGTAAACGGTCGTATTCTGCTCCCGAACGTTCTTTCCCTTCCGTGCATACCAGCATGTTCAAACTCTGCATCAATGCCCATCTAGGCCCAGAACGGTCCTCGTGAAGCACTTTCTCGCCAATCAATAGTCCTCCTCCAACCGGCAACGTATCATAGATCTTGGCTAACAACTGCTGAATCTTGGGCTCGTCCCAGTCATGGACAATACGGCCCAAAGCATAAAGATCGGCCGTTGGTAATGCATCCACAAAAAAGTCACCTCCCTCCACGTCTATGCGATTGCCGAGACCCGCTTCCGTTACCATTTGTCGAGCCAGCCCCAAGGCATGGGGAAGATCAAAAACGATCCCTTGCAAACGTTCGTAGCGTTGGCATGCGGCAATCGTCAAATGCCCCGTGGCACCTCCTAAATCACACAGTCTTTCGAATTTGGAAAGATCGAATAACTCTACAATGCGAGGAGAAGTGATCATTCCAAAGCCATGCATTCCCATCAGGAACTCATCCATCGCTTCGGGCGTTCGAAAGAAGTGCGAAAAAATGGGACCGTCAAACCCAAACGTCTGCTTCCAGCGATGCGATCCGTCTCGAATCGCATCTTCGAGATTTGCCCACATCTTCCACATAACATCATTGGAGTATTGAATGTACCCAGTCATCCTTCTAGGACTATCCGAACAAAGATAGGTTCGGGCTACAGCCGTATTTTGAAATCCTATCTCGCACTTTTGAAGCAATCCGATCGCAACGCAACTCTCCAAAAGCGTCCGCATCGCATCAGCATTGCACCCCAACTGGTTTGCCAATGCATCACAGTCTACGCTCCCGTCTCCCAACGCATCGAATACTCCGAGATCCACTGCTGCAAACATTGTTTTGGAACGCCGGAACGCCTCGAGATGATCAAGAACAATCGTTGGGTCAGGAATCGAAACATCATGAAACATGATCTATTGGCTCGTATTTGGGGAGAGAATGATCTGGATAAAGGCGACAAAATCAAAGTAGTAGGCACATTCGATGTGCCGTCCACCTAGAATCCCAGACTAGCGAACTGCTGGAACTTTGTGAATTGTCCAAAGCACTTCTTCTTGAAACAACTCCCCATCCTCGCCACGCAGAAGCAGGCGCAACTGAAGCTGATCAACTGGCCGCACATCCTTGGAATGGATCGTAACACTCTTGCCGTCGTCGTCCACGACAATCCTGTCGATTTGCAAACCATCCGTTCCAACCGCTCCTGTACTCGGTGAATACCTCTCCGATCCGTAGGAAGCTTGCCATTTGTAGTTCCACTGAATCGCTTCTACGGCATTAGGTTCGCGAGCGGACTTTGGATCGATGGCGAAGTTAAAACGAAGCTGTAACGAATCGTGCTCGACAAGAGCGCCCGTCACCATTCGCCATGGTTTCCCTGTGTAGCGAAGCCGCTGAATACCACTCTCTTGCAATCCGATGCGGCCGCTGCCATTCCAACCTTGCAATCCAACCACGTACAACTGACCATCCTTCGGATTCACTCGACCTCGCATAATGCCCGTCCGAAAATCGAACGGCAATCGCACGATCGCCGCTTGGTGAACTCCCTCGACTTCCTGCATCATCACATACGACAACCATCCCTTGCCAAAGCTCGTGTGCAACAATCGCCCAGCTAATGGCCCCCAACGCGCGTCATCCACAAACACTTGCCCACCCGACGAATTGTCAATGTCGTGCGGAATCCAAACCAATGGCGGATCAAATGTGTTGGGTGGCACAATTTTTTTGATATCGATTTTGCCTCCATCAGCCGACCACTTCCCCTTGCCATCGTAAGTCGGTGACCAACCATAAAACCCACGCGGCTTGAGTAAATTGATCTTGGACGAAGGCATCCATTGCCCTTGATTGTCGCTACAAGTCATCATGCCATTCGGCAATGCGCCCATTCCATTCGGAACTCGGAATCCAGTTGCAAACACTTCGCGGTTCTTCCCATCCGGTGAGATTCGCAATATCGAGCCTGGAATCGCGTAGTCGGCACCATGCCCACCTTTGGCATAATAAAAGTATCCGTCAGGATCCGTCTGCAAATCGAAGTTGAACGCGTGGAAGTTCACCGATACATCGGTATCGTCGCTAAAGTTCTCGTAAAAATCGGCTTCGCCATCGCCGTTCCGATCATGCAATCGAACGATGCGGTCTTTGCATGTAACGTAGATGGCATCTCGAACAACCTTGAGCCCGAGCGGTTCATAAAGCCCCGATGCGAAGCGCTTCCACTTCAGGCTCATTAAGCCTTCATCAATGCCCGACACTAACCAAACGTCGCCGCCGTACATCGAAACCACCATCCGCCCATCGGACAGGAAATCCAACGCAGCCGTTCGAAACCAAGTGTTTGAGGCACTGCTCGATGGAATCGTTAGCGTATCCAACGCGTAACCATCGGGTTCCAGTCCACGATACCCTACAGTCTCCAGCATCTCGGGCCAAACGGTATGCGTCTCTTGCACGACGTCGCTGGGTTGAACCATCGTGGAAAGAACTTGATCCACGTTCAGAACATTCGTATCCTCGGCGTCCTTATTGGCAATATCCATCGCAACGCATACATCGATGATGTTGGTCGAATCGCTTTTGGGTATCGTCAAGACGAGACGTTGTTGGTCGTCGAATTTCAGCTCCAATCTTGCATGCTTACTCGAAACCACCGCGAACAAATTCTTGGTGGTCGAATCGGGACTTGGGATCGACGCAGTTGCCATCGCGGACGTCATGGCGCCTTCGCTGGATGGCTGCCATTTGAGAGAAGCAGGATTCGCAACCCCCCAATCCACGATCGCTAACACCAATTCGTTTCCAGCGCCGATCTCTAATGTTCGCCTCAATCCAGCGGAACGCGGAAGCGCTGTTGGCAGTTCCAGGATCGGCCGCCCGTCAATCGAATAGCTCATCACCAATTGCTTACCCGCCTGATAATATCCTTTGTACTCCATCCATTTCGCCGGCATCGGACCTCGGGGCAATAAATCGGTCCGATCATACTTTAGTGTGCCACCATGTCCCCACTCCCAACCTTGAAACCCGATCTCCAGCGGATTCGAAGGCGACACGGTGCCTTCCCCTCGAGGCAAAGCATGCTGAGTATTTTGCACATCCAGATAGCCGTCTTTCCAAATACCAGCGATGTTCATGGAATGAAGATCGTAGGCGATCGACCACGGAGCAAGATCGGCGGTCAATATACTTTCAAACGTTCGATCCAACTGCGATCCAAGTGCAATCCCAAAGTCTCTCTCTACGGGTTCGACATAGGTACCATCTTTCATTCCCTTCGGTAGCGCGGCCAAGTACTTGCTATCGATCTTGAAGAAATCTTGATTGGATGGCTTCATGAAGGCTTCACGGATGTAATGAATGACCTCGTAGCGTTGATGCGGTGTCAAATGGGACATGCTTCCCATCAAGCCGTTCCCTTTCGTCAATGTCATGAACATGCGATACGGATCGGCACCGAACTTCATCGGCTGTGTTCCAAACGATCTGGCGGTAGGTAGACTAGGACGATTCCCGTCCGCTCCATGACAATCAGCACAATATCCTTGGAAAATCGATTTGCCGGAATCAAAGTCTTTCTTTCCAAGACTTTTGATAATCCCTGCATGATCGAGATCGAGCCAATCTTCTTTGATCGCGAGCTGTTGAGGCGTTGGCTTTAATGCTGCTTCACGCTTACGACCTCCACGAACCACTTCAAAAACATAGGCCGCCAAGTCAAAGAACTCGCCTTGATCCCGCATCGAAGAGATGAGTCCATCAGGCATCATCGAAAGGGGAGAATCCTTCCTCGCATCAATTTTGGCGGTTTCGATAGCTATCGAACTCGTTAGGTCGTTGATCGGGCGAACGATAATGCGATCTTTATCCTCGCTAAGGATGCTGCCCACGACGGTCTGCTCGTCATCGGTCAAGATCGAGACGACACGAAATGGGGGCCGAATATCTTTCGAGGGATATAGCATCGACTGAACAAGATACTCCTCAGTGATCGCTGTTGAATCGCTGGATGTTCGAAGATTGCCAAGCTCGGGGCCAACGGACGGAGCGCCATCCACACCCACATGGCATTGGGCACATGCAGCCGCCGATTTGTAAAAGAGCAAGGCACCTTTCTGCGGATTGCCACGCGCCTGAATCTCGCTTACCAACGATTCCATTGGAGTTTGCTTCAACAGTTGCTCGAGCGTCGGGGCTGGTCGAACCAGATCAGCCCAAGTTAGTTCCATGGCAAAACAAAGGACGCTTATTCCAACTAGCACAATACGCCACGGGAAACGAGGGACTTCCATTAATAAACACAGCGACATGGTCTTCATGTTGGATCCAGGTATCAACGAACGGTTGCCTTCATGACTTTGCGTATAGAAAGGTTATCTCCGCCCGAAGCGACAACGGGCGGAACCGAATTCTATTCGATTTCGTCATCGTCCGTTGACTCTTCGTTGGCGGAACCTGGATTGGAACCTGTGGGGATACTGACAATAGGCCCCAACAACAAAGCATTTGTCAGAAATCTTTCGGAGGATCGAACGTATCCACGAAAGACAGGGTTGTCTGCGATGAGAATGGCTCGTCCTTTGCCGGTCGAGTGTACCCAAACGGCAGCCGAGGATATCAATCGACTTCGATTCGCATTACTCACGTAGCCCGAAATCACTCCGCTATATTTCGCCACCAATTGGTAAGGATTCGCGGGGAGTTCAAAGCGATCCTCAGAGTCTCGAAAAACGGGAACATCTTCGTCCGGAAAACCGAAACCCATCGGATGTGTTGAATCGATGCGCGTCATAAAGAAAGCTCCTGCAATCGTCTCCAATGCCTTTGCATCGACAGCATCCGCAAACCGAGTTACACCAGCGCTGTTCGGCTTCTCAGAATCGCTCGGGGAACTCCGTTTCGAAGATGGCGCAATGATCTCCTTTTGTTGAAGCCAAGAAATCGCACTGCCAATGGCAACCAAAGTTCCACCGTTGCGGACATAGTCTTTCAATTGCAGCACCTGGCGTTCGGACCATAAAGAGTACGTACCGTTTGGCATGACGACGCAAGAAAAATCATCTAGCTTGGCTTCCGAAAACTGTGCGGTGTCGACAAGAGTCGCGGATTGAGCCATGCAAGTATCGAGAAAGTGCCAAACCGCACCCGCGTCGTTTGCGGTGGTACCTGTCCCCACCACCAAGAGTGGATTGCAACGCGGAAGCTTTCGCATCGTTGACGATCCAAGATCTGGTCCCGACTTGGTCATACTGGACAAGATCGGTTTGACCACGACTCCGTCTCGACCATCATGTTGTCCGAGTAACTTCTGAATCTTCTTCCATTTTGCTTCGTTCGGTTGTCGAAGAATGAGAAATGTCCCCGCCGGCCATGGCGTTCCTTGTTCTGAATCTCGCATGGGTAGCGTGCTGACTCGCACATCGACATCCATCTTCATCAACGATGCGATGAGCTTTGGTGCTGATAACTCTTCAGGGCGGATCGCGTATCCTGCGCACTCGATGTCGACTCGTTGTCCTGGTCCCGAAGTTGCGTCAGTGTCCATGAGCCAGTCTTCTGGAAAATCCGCTTCGTGACGATAGACCGCAAGATCCAATGCGCTAGGAAAGTGCCAAGTCGATACGTCGTAGAATAGATTTTCTTCAAAGGTTTCTCGTGTTTCCATCAAGGAACGGACAAACGAAATCTCGGGCTGTGCGGTGGGGATGACGAGCGACTCGCCAATGGCCACCGTAGCTCCTCCCAGTCGTATCGATTTGGTAGGAGTGTGGGTTCGAATCGCATGCCGATTCAAGAGGGCTCTGGCAGCTTGAATTCGACTAGGGCTTCCGGTCAGAATGTACCCGGTCAATGCATCTTTCTGCGCCGTCTGAAGTGCCTGTTCGTAGAAATCGCGTTGAAACTCAAGGAGTTCTGTTTTTAGTGCGTTGGCTCCTTCGAGGCTAGAGATGGTCGTCCTAACCTGATTCGCGACGGTATCTCGGAAGTGACGATTGCTGACATCATTGATCAATCGCAAACCTCTCGTGCTTCCCTGCTCGAACAAAATACCAACCGCTCCGTGAAGGTCGGGATAAGTACTTCCTTTCCCCATGTAGAAATCATCGAACTGCTCTTCCGTAAAGTAAAGTTCATGGGCTTCGTCCATAGCTTTCGCATGCTCCAATGCCATGAGACGAGTGAGTTCTTGGTTGCGTTTCGGTGTCTGCGGGTTGGTACGAGCAGGAATACCAGGTTGAAAAAAGAAAGTCGAGGTGCCACCCATCTCGTGAAAGTCGAGAACGACGTTGGGTTTCCATTGATGGAACAATTTGACTCTCCCCTGGCTTTCGGGATGCGCCAGCGGAAGCCAATCGCGATTCAAATCAAACCAGTAGTAGTTTGTCCTTCCGCCTGGCCACGGTTGGTTGTGTTCTCGCGAGATACTCAACGGAGATGCGAACTTGCCACGATTCTCATTTGCCCAGTTTGCAAATCGATCGACACCATCTGGATTCAAAGCCGGATCCACCAAGTAGACTCCCTGCTTCAACCACTTAAGAACTTTGTTCGATTTGGATGAACAAAGATGATAAGCGACGAGGGGAGCAGCATTGATTGCGCTGGCTTCATCGCCATGAACGCAGTAGCCGATGTACATCACCAACTTCGAATCTTCAGGCACTTCCTTGAGCATCCCTGAAGTCAGTTTCCTTCTTTCCTTTTGAATCGAGTTGAGGCGATCCAGCGTCTCGGGATGTGTAATCGCAAACGCTGCCAAGGGACGTTTGCCGTGCGATTGCCCGTACGGGATCGCGACCATGCGATCGCTCTCTTCGCATAGATATTGAAAGTAGGCGTAGACCTGATCGTGCCGCAAATGGCGTGACCCTATTTCAAAACCAAAGTACTCCGCCGGAGTTTGTATCCCTTTCACTCGATCGTCGGATGGGAGCGCTTGCATAGGATCGCCCCCGAAGGCAGAGCGTTGGCACCCGCAATTGCTAACAAGGATCGATGATAGCAACAAGAAAACGAACGCTGAAATGCGAGGAAAAACGCGATGGCAAAGCACAAACGGCAACGTGGATCGCAAGATGATTGGCTCCTGGGTCATTGTGGCAAAATGGTATCACGATTGTAATCCGACTCATGCCGCGAAGTCGATTTTTGAAACAGTTTGACTCGCTTGCTATTCTTTGTCGATCGAGATATCCTGCGAACGGACATCCCGTATTCTTCTGGTTTAGTCCCTTTTTTGCAGTCCGACGCTCACCCCAACGATTTACAGAAGATCGAGCTTTGAGAGAAATAGTAGTTCCATGAGGTGTTTGCTGGCGATCGAATCCACATGCGATGAGACCGCAGCAGCGGTTATCACACGCGATGGCCGAGTGTTGGGGGAATGTATTGCAACGCAGGAAGAATTGCACCAACAGTTCTCGGGTGTGGTTCCTGAAATCGCAGCACGGGCGCATTTGGAACGAATCCTGCCTGTCATCGATACCGCCATGAAGCAGTCCGCGATTGCCCCATCGGACTTGGAAGCCATCGCTGTCGCTACGCACCCTGGACTGCCTGGCTCGCTTTTGGTCGGGCTGGCAGCGGCCAAGGGATTAGCGGTCGCTTGGCAAAAACCACTGGTTGGTATCAATCATGTACAAGCTCACATCTATGCATGTGGCATGGGGTCGAAGGAGAGTATATTTCCGTGTGTGGGGTTTGTTGTGAGTGGTGGTCATACCACTTTGTATCAATGCAATGCTGCCACCGATTGGGAGTATTTGGGTGGTACGATCGATGATGCGGCGGGCGAGTCTTTCGATAAAGTTGCCGTGATGCTCGGGCTTCCGTTTCCCGGCGGCCCTCAACTAGCGAAGCTTGCAGAGACAGGTCGGTCGGATGCCATCCATTTTCCACGACCGATGCTTGATGATTATTCGTCGTTGAATTTTAGCTTTTCTGGATTGAAGACGGCTGTGCGTTATCGAATCGCTGGGGTCGGCAAAGCGGATTGGGGATCGATCTCGCTTTCTTCGGAGGAGCGGTCTGATATTGCAGCTTCATTTCAGCAAGCAGTGATCGATTGCTTGGTTGGCAAGAGTTCAAGAGCTTTGAAGCAGACCGGACTTAAGCGACTTTGTGTGGGAGGCGGAGTCGCCGCAAATCAACGTTTCCGAATTCAATTGCAAGACGCCTGCGATCGATCAGGGATCGAGCTAAAGATCGCTCCGCGTGAACTGTGTACGGACAACGCCGTGATGGGAGCACTAGCATGGGAGCGGATCGATCTTGGAGACTTCGATGACCTGAGCCTGGACGTGAAGCCGGGCCTCTTGAGATATGCCAATCGACCAAATGCCTAGAGTGACAGTTACTCTTGAGCCATTGAGCCAAACACGTCTCGGTAAAGAATCCATAAGGCCCCGAAACTGATCGGCATCACCAAGAGCACAGGAAGGTAACACGGCAGCGAGGCAATCATGGAAACAATGGTTGTAAATACGATAAAGAGCAGTACGCCAACTAGATTCTTGAGCGAAGCTTTGAAGCTCATGGAACAGGCTTGACCGCCTCCCATTTTCCGATCGGCAACCAGTTGATAAGCGAACACGAAAGGGACATAGATAAATAGCGAGGCCAAGGAAATGAGAAAAACAAACCCAAAAAGAAATCCGAGTAGCGCCGCTGGATTCACTTGTGGTGGGCCGTTCCCTTGTCCTGGGCCGAGAATAGCAAACATTCCGATCCCGCCAATAATCCAAGAAGGAATGATGACAACCAAGGAAACAGCGATGAGGATCAGCGTGACGACTAAAGAGTTTACGAATTCGTCGAACCCTTGAAATAGTTTTCCAAATTCAACGCGGCGTCCCTCCTCGCGTTCCTTAAAGCAGAGATAAAGGCCAACAAACATCGGTCCCATCAAGATGCCGAAGGGAACTACCGAACCGATCAGAATAGCGAGAAATGTCATCGCGACGAAGAGCCAATATTGGTCACCCATCAAGGCCAACGATCGTTTGTACAGATCGATCGGGTTGATTGAAATCTGGCGAGGAGAGTTCGGATCTGTACCGATGCGACTCTGCATGGGTTCGTACGGGTTGAACTGGCTCATTGGGATTTCTTTCTGCGTTGAGACTAGGTTTTATTTCTAGAACGTCGTTATCTTTCCGAGACGTGAGATATCTGTATTCCGTAAAAGGCGTCGTTAGGGGAAAATGACTCGGTGTAACCGCAGGCCCGGGCGTTATCTCCAGAGTGTCGTCGATTCCGCATTGCGATACAATACCCTACTTCGTGGCGACCCTACTTCGTGGCACGCATGTTTACCGTGTTTGACTGATCGCAGAAAGGGGAGCAGGCCTTATGGATCGCGTTCGAGATCCTTTTGCAGCAGGGTTTTGTGACAGATCTCGTTTCCACCGAAGAGGAATCCACCGTTGAGAAATGCAGTGTTCGTAAGTATCGAAGGGCTCGGTACCAATTTAGTCGGAGCCTACGGCAATAGTGTTTGTCCGACACCGAGTATGGACAAATTGTCGTCGCAAAGTGTCGTACTGGATCAATTGTGGGCCGATTCCACCTCGCCTTCCGAGGTATTACTCTCGTGGTGGACCGGGCAACATCGACTTCAACAGAATCAACCGATCGCTGGTTATTGTCGCTGGAGAGAAGTGCTGGCAGGGTCACTGTTGGTGACAGATTGCCCTACGGTGGCAGAGCAAGAAATGGAAGTATTTGATCGTATCCTGTTGGTAGAAGAAGAATCGGACGATACGGAAAAGCAGTTCGAGCGATTGGTAGAAGCGGCGGTTGGCGAATGGACGGACCATGTGGCGGAGTATCCTGTTCTCTGGATCCACTCGAAGGGGCTGTCGGGACGATGGGATGCACCTTATGAGTACCGCATGGTGATGTGTGACGAGGGGGATCCTGAGCCTCCAGAGGGAGTGGAGCCGATGGAGTTAGTCGTGACAGATTCCACCGACCCAGATGAAGTTTTCCAGATTGCATGCGCCGTCGGCGGTCAAGTGATATCCATGGACCAAACGATGGGTGAACTAGCGGATTCGATTCGCGAAATGAATCTTGAAAGCGAGTGTCTCCTAGCGATCACCGGGGTCTGTGGTTACCCATTGGGAGAACATGGGCGAGTGGGAGGGAGCGAAAGGCAATTGTATGCCGAGACCCTTCACGTCCCGTGTTTCTTGCGATTTGGAGACCTGCTTCCATTGGGAGTTCGCATTCCTGAGATACTACAACCGCACGAGGTAGGCTCGTTGTTAAATTGGTGGTTCAACGAGGAAGAAAATCGGGAAAGTGATTCTGAATGTTTGGAGAAGATGCTCGACTTGCCAATCGATTCGGAAGTGAGAGTCGGGGCAGCTATTGCGATAGGTAATAACCAGACGCATGTCACAACACCGTCGTGGTCCTGCCGCTTTTCCGAGACACCTGAGAACAAGAACCATGCCCAACTTTTTGCCAAACCCGACGATCGCTGGGAACAGAACGAAGTCTCCCAACGCGCGACGGTCATGGTGGATAAAATGACCGCGCTTCGCGATCTACTGATCAAAACCTATCGCGAATCGAACGACACACCAAGTACAATCAACTGGGTGGATGATTCATTGATCCAATTGCATCGCTAAACCGGGGAGTAAAATGGGATGGCTGCTTCGATGACATGTTTGTGTCGATGGTTGATAGCATGCGTGAGTGCTGGTTCTGCATTCGCGATCGCGGACGATTTTCCCGCAGTTTACAACTCGGAAAAGGACAAGAGCCTTCAGCCGATGGATCCTGCGGAGGCGGCATCCAAAATGAAGCTGCCGACAGGATTTCGGGCATCCTTGTTTGCTGCCGAGCCAGATGTTCAGAATCCTATCGCCATGAATTGGGACGCACGAGGTAGGCTTTGGGTTGCCGAAAACTACACATACTCCGAACGGGCAAAACGATTTGACCTTTCTTTGCGAGATCGAGTTGTCGTCTTTGAAGACAAAAACAACGACGGAAAATCCGACATTCGCCATGTGTTTCATGATCAATTGCAAATGCTGACCAGCGTGGAGATTGGACGGGGCGGAGTTTGGCTCATGTGCCCACCGAACTTACTGTTTGTTCCCGATGCGAATGAAGATGCTATTCCTGACGGGCCAGCCAAAGTGGTACTCGATGGATTCTTTGTGGCTCAGGACAACTATCACAACTTTGCTAACGGCCTAAAGTGGGGGCCTGACGGTTGGTTGTATGGCCGATGTGGGCACTCGTGTCCAGGAAACGTTGGGGTTCCGAATGCTCCGCTGCAACAACGTGTTCCGATCGACGGTGGTATTTGGAGGTACCATCCGGAACGAGCGGTATTTGAAGTCCTCTGCCATGGGACCACCAATCCGTGGGGACACGATTGGGATCGCAATGGTGAGCTTTTCTTTGTGAATACCGTCATCGGGCATCTATGGCACATGATGCCAGGTGCGCATTTGAAGGAATCGTTTGGCGAGAGCATGAATTCCAGTGTTTACGAACGGTTGGACATGATCGCCGATCATTATCATTTTGATACCAAGGGAAATTGGTCCGACGGTCGCGATGGAAAGGCGAACGAATTCGGCGGCGGGCATGCTCACATCGGAGCAACGATCTGTTCGGCAAAGCATTGGCCAAACGAATACCAAGGGCGGCTGTTTACGTTGAACATGCATGGATTGAGAGCTAACGTTGAACGATTGGAGCGATTCGGGGCTGGCTTTGCCGGACGGCATGAACCTGATTTTTTGATCGCCCAAGATCCTTTTTTTCGAGGCATGGACCTCAACTTTGGGCCTGATGGCAACATGTTTGTCATCGATTGGAGCGACACGGGGGAGTGCCACGAACAAACGGGTGTTCATCGCACCAGCGGTCGTATTTTCAAGATTTCTTACGGCGACGCTCAAACACCAGCTCCAATTGCTAAGCCCGCATGTATCGCTGGGAATGGTGTATTGCAAACGATGTGGCGAGAATTCCGAACAGGGCAAGTAACACGCGATGCGTTAAAGAAGAAACTACTGCATGATGACGAGGGTGTTCGGGCGTGGGCCATACGACTCCTCAGCGATGCGTGGCCGCTCGATACGATTGTTGGTCCATCGCCGCATGCTACGTACCCACAGGAACACGAGACGCTTCGCGAGTTCGACCAATTAGCTCGCAACGATCCATCGTCGTTGGTGCACCTCGTTCTCGCCAGCACGCTGCAACGGATGCCTGTGGAATCGCGGTCGCAATTAGCGATGTCGTTGGTAAAGCACGCGCGCTACGCGAATGATCGAGACCTGCCCATGCTGGTGTGGTTTGGATTGATCCCGGTTGCGGACACGGATCCGAGTGGATTGATCGAGGTCGCGAAAGCTAGCGAGTGGCCGTCTCTCGTGCGTTGGATCGCGCGTCGCATCGGATCCGATTGCGAGAAACAGCCAAAGGAATTAGAGTCGTTGCTAAATTCGACCGCAACTCGACCTGACGCGATTCGCGAGCAAGTGCTCCGGGGAATGTTGGAGGCATTTCGTGGAAGACAAAAAGTAACCCAGCCTTCGGCTTGGGATGCCTATGTAAAAGGTTCGATGTCTACATTGTATCCCGAAATGGTGCGCGAGCTCGGTACTGTTTTCGGAAATGGTCGCGCGATGGATGAGATTAGAGATATTGTGAAGGACAATAAAGCTGAAATGAAGATTCGGCAGCGTGCGCTGACAACTCTTATTGAAGCAAGACCTGATGATCTTCGCGAACTTTGCGAATCTCTCCTGGATGTGCGTGTCTTGAACGGAACTGCCTTGCAAGGTTTGAGTTTGTCGCACGATCCGTCCATCGCTGAAAAGATCGCTCGCAAATACAAACGGTTCCAACCCGAAGATAGGCCTCGCGTGATCGAAGTCTTGGTTTCGAGAGTTGCATTTGCCAATGCAATACTGGATGTTCTTGATTCCAAAGATAATCCGATTGCGCTAACGGACATGACGCCCTTTCATGTTCGCCAACTTCGGTCACTGGGGGATACCACGCTTAATGCTCGTATTGCCAAATCATGGGGAGAGCTTCGCGATTCCCCAGCAGAAAAACAGGCTGCTATTGCTACAGAGAAACAAACACTATCACCCGAGGTTTTGGCTAAGGCGGATCTTGCAGCGGGTAGAGCGTTGTTTGAAAAGACATGCTCTCAGTGTCACATGCTGTATGGCTCGGGGGCGAAGATCGGTCCAGACTTGACAGGCTCGCAACGCTCGAATTTGGACTACTTGCTCGAGAACATTCTCGATCCAAGTGCGGTTGTCGGCAAAGACTATCGGATGACTTTGGTACAAACGAACGATGGTAGGACGTTGAGTGGGTTGGTCGTCTCGAACGATGGCAAGGTCCTAGTTCTGCAAACGCAAACAACGAAGGAGACAATCGCATTCTCTGAGATTGACCAGATGAAAGAAACGAATCTTTCTTCGATGCCAGACGGACTGCTGACTGCGTTGAGCCGGGACCAAGTGCGAGATTTGATCGGTTACTTGATGCACCCCAACCAGATTGCGACAAAGGCGACTGGCGAGTGAGATCGCACCATCCCAAACCAACGCGTAACGGCTTGTTGATTTAATGGTTTTGCCAAATGGCGAAGGAAACATCACAACCCGAAGCGTGAGAGACTGTTGATTTAGGCCCGGCTTGTTGGTTAATGGTGAGCCGACGGGCGCTAGCCCCGGTTGCCGCCTGTGGCGAAGCCACTAAACCGGGGCTAGCGCCCAACGGCTCACTAAATCAACGAGCCCGTGAGCGAGGGACGAATAATCCTACAGAATCCCTCGCTCACGCTCTCACGCTTCGGGTTAGGATTAAATCAACAAGCCCTTACGCGTCGGGTTGGGATGATCGGAAAGAAACTTACAGTCAAAAAAAACGGTCCGTTTGGCAGTTCGCCATCGAGGGCGATAGAGAGGCTGCCAAACGGACCGCATGATTTAGGCTTTTGCTGAAATCGAACGGTACAAGTCCTTGATTCCGGCTAGACTACCAAATCGGCCTCGTCTCGACCCGGAGATGGAACCCAGTACTTGCCGTCCTTATCTGGTTGCAATGGAGCTTCGCGCTGGAAGGTGTCCATGGCGTCGGTGTTCGCGAGAGATACTTTGCTGTTGATGCAATCATCCCACTTGAGCATCTTGCCCGTGTAAGTGGCCATTCGGCCCATGATGGCGGTCATCGTGCTGTACGCACCGTAATCACCTTCGTTGGGGATAACGCCATTACGGATCGTTGCGAACAAATCCACATGCTCTTTTGCGTGCCCTTGTTCGTTTGCGGGTGCTTTCCAGATTTCCTTGTTGTTTTTGTCGTAGATCTTACCTGCGTTGATTTCGCACCAGCCATTTGAACCGTGAGCAAACTCCTTGACCGCATTCCAGCAACCAGGAATTTGACGGCAATGGCTGATCATCTTGGTGCCATTGGCGTAGGTGTATTCTACGAAGTGGTTGTCGTAGATTTGCCCCACATCGGTTCGGAACTGTCGCCCCCCTGATCCTTGTGCTTCGACGGGATGACCGTCCATCAGCCAATTGATCACGTCAAGGTTGTGGATGTGTTGTTCGCAGATATGGTCACCGCTAAGCCAGTTGAAGTGGTACCAATTGTGGATCTGATACTCGAGTTCGGTTTGTTCTGGCAACCGATTCTTTTGCCACAGACTTCCTTGGTTCCAATAGGCTCTGGCCAAAACGATATCGCCGATCGCACCATCGCGCAGTTTCTCGATCGTTGCACGGTACCCGGACTCATGCCGACGTTGAAGTCCGACAGCGACCGCCAGTTTCTTTTCCTTGGCGATTTTGTTGGCTTCGAGAACTCGTCGAACTCCTGGAGCGTCTGTGGCTACGGGCTTTTCCATGAATACGTGCTTACCAGCTTTCACGGCTGCTTCGAAGTGTATCGGACGAAACCCAGGGGGGGTCGCCAAGATCACAAGGTCTACATCGCTTTCGAGCAGTCGTTTGTAGGCGTCAACTCCGACGAACTTTCGGTCTTCGAGGGCAACGAGTTTTTCGTGCTTTTTCGAAATCGACTTTAGCGATTCCGTCATTCGATACTCAAAGGGATCTGCAACTGCAGTCAGTTTGAGACGGTTTGACTCGCTGTGGGTATCGAGGGCTTGGGTAGCAGCCCCGGTTCCACGACCACCGCAGCCGACGAGACCGATCTTGATTTCGCCGCTATCGAACGTGTGTGCTGCGCGACTGATCGGGAGAGTAGCTGCTGCAGTTACACCTGCCGCAATCGCACCACCCGTTTGGAGGAACGCACGTCTGGTTTCTTTTTCGTTGTTAGGTTGCTGGCTCATAATGAAAGTTGATCTGAGGATTGTGCTATGGCGCTCTAAGTGCTGTGGCGCTCTACATGTGGTTAAAAATTTTTATCGAAAAAATACAAAACATGCCACGGAGAGGAGGGGGCTGGTGCTCCACGATGACCTGGCGACCGTGGAGGACGATCGCTTGAGGAGTCGAAGAGTGGTTGGTTGTCAGGCCAACATGGAGCACCGGCAGGTTCGCCACCATTCAAGGAAGTTTAAACGCCCGAAAGGTTAGCTAAGGGCGGCTTACCGCCACCCAAAAGGAATATAGTCCGTGGGGATCCATTCTGCAACCCTTTGAGCCTGGAAGAAATAGGCCTTGAGAAGCGAGGTTTCTGCCGATAACTTGCTGCCGAGTCTTGGTTTAAGAATGTTTTACGCGGATTGAGCCCCATTTATGCACAAGTATCGAACCCATAACTGCAACCAGCTTCGACTATCCGACGTTGGCCACGCCGTTCGCCTCTCCGGTTGGGTTTTTCGTGTTCGGGATCACGGGAATCTCTTGTTTGTCGACTTGAGAGATCATTACGGGCTGACACAGGTCGTTATCGACAAGGACAGTTCTGCCTTTGCGTTGATCCAGGGAGTCAAGCTGGAGTCCGTGATCCGAGTCGACGGTAAAGTACTTGCCAGGAAAGCGGATCAAATCAATACGAATCTCCCGTCCGGTGAGATCGAAGTCCGCGCGGAGGAAATCGAGCTTATGTCTGAGGCTGCAGAGTTGCCGTTGCCGGTGGCTGGCAACGCGGAGTATCCCGAAGAAATCCGATTGCGGAATCGGTTTTTGGATTTGCGACGTGAGAAGCTTCACGCCAACATCGTTTTGCGCAGTCAGGTGATTGCTAGTTTGCGCCGGCGGATGATCGATCAAGGGTTCACCGAGTTTCAAACTCCGATCTTGACCGCATCCAGTCCGGAAGGGGCGCGAGATTTTTTGGTTCCCTCTCGATTGCATCATGGCAAGTTCTACGCGTTACCACAAGCACCTCAGATGTTCAAACAACTGCTAATGGTCGCGGGCTTTGATCGTTACTTTCAAATTGCTCCATGCTTCCGAGACGAAGACGCACGGGCAGACCGATCTCCGGGCGAGTTCTATCAGCTAGACTTCGAGATGAGCTTTGTAACGCAAGAAGATGTCTTCAATGCAATCGAACCCGTATTGCATGGCGTCTTCGAAGAGTTCAGTGGTGGCAAACAAGTGACGCCGCCACCGTTTCCTAGAATTGCGTTCAAAGAATCGATGTTGAAGTACGGTAGCGATAAGCCTGACCTTCGGAATCCGATTGTCATTTCGGATGTCACCGAAGTCTTCCGAGGTGGTGGTTTCGGTGTGTTTGCGAAGGCGATCGAAGAAGGATCCGTGGTCCGAGCGATTCCTGCCCCAGGTGCAGGGGTTCGAGCTCGCAGCTTCTTTGACGGTACCAATCAATGGGCCAAAGATGAAGGATTTGCAGGTCTTGGATACATCAACTTCAAAGGTGGTGAAGGTGGTGGCGGTGTCGCAAAGAACTTGGGGCCAGAGCGAGTCGCACAACTCGTGGCACAGATGCAACTGGGGCCGGACGACGGAGTATTCTTTGCGTGTGCGAAGCCGAACGTTGCCGCCAAACTCGCGGGACTTGCGCGGACTCGCGTGGGACAAGAGCTCGATTTGATCGAAAAGAACACCTTCAAGTTCTGTTGGATCGTAGACTTCCCGATGTTCGAATGGGATGAGTTGGAGCAGAAGGTGATCTTTAGTCACAATCCGTTCTCGATGCCTCAAGGAGAGATGAATGCGTTAGAGACTCAGAACCCGTTGGACATTCTAGCGTTTCAATACGACATCGTTTGTAATGGGATTGAATTGTCGTCGGGTGCAATTCGAAATCACAAGCCAGAGATTATGTACAAAGCGTTTGAGATTGCGGGTTATGCACAAAGCGTCGTCGATGAACAATTCCGCGGTATGATCACGGCATTCAAGTACGGCGCTCCTCCACACGGAGGGTCGGCACCTGGTGTTGATCGAATCGTGATGCTTCTAGCGGACGAGCCAAACATTCGGGAAGTGATTTTGTTCCCGATGAATCAGAAAGCCGAAGACTTGATGATGGGTGCCCCGTCTGAAGTGAGTCCAAAGCAGCTTCGAGAATTGGGAATACGATTCATCGGTGACACAAAACCGCAATCCTAAGGATGCCGGGCCTAGCAAAGACTCGAGTAGACTACCGGGCGGAAGATTTATCATGGGCGGTCGCTTGCATTACTTAAGGAGGAAACTATGAGCGAATCCTGTACCCTTTTTTGTCGTTTAGACGTTGGCAATGTAGATTCTCTCAAAAGTCGATTGGCGATAATGGTGCCTGACGCGATTGAGCAAACAAATGATAACAGCGGCTGGTTTTCAATAGGATGCCGTTTGAAATCGGGAACGATCACATTCACTCGTCGCATTTTTGTTGAACAAGCCGACCCGTTTACAAAGCTTCGTGGAAACACGATCATCAAGATTCGATCGAAGAAAGAAAGTGACCCGCAGGGTGCAATTGATACTGAGAAACACATGCGCTCAGTAAACGCAATCATTGGCATAGTAGCAGATCCTGGTTTCGACCAGATTGACAAGCTGCCCGAGTTAATTGCCTTCTTGGCAATGGAGTATGAAGCACTTATTTTCAACGGAAGTGAGTTCCTAGATTTCAGCGGGAATTCGGTGTTCCTGCTTTAACGGATGATCAAGAATCATCTGCTCTTCAGGGTGCTTAGGTCTTTCGTTCGAGTGTCAGCCGTTCTGTCGATTGTATTTTTTCGTTTGCAGTTCATTGCTACCATGCAACTTGATTGCGTGGGGCAGTAGTTGCAATCAAAACCAAACCAAACCAAGGGAAACCAACCAAGAGGACACGCCACCACCTGCCGCTTGCTGGCGTTGAGCGGTGGTTATGCTGTCTCCGTAACTGGCCACCATCCCACGTCGACAAGCGACATGGTGATGCAAGTCTCGTGGTAAGCCAACTGGTACTGGCTATGATCCCACGTGGGCAAGCCACGAGGTAATCAGGCTGGCTTCGCTTCTAGGAAGAATTCGCTAGAGTACAATGCTCTCGGGCAACGGACGAAGATTTCTCAAAGACAAAAAGGGTTAGGGACATCGTATTACGTTTATTTGGCGATACTCTTCTAGTAGTTCTCTTTTGTGCTGTGGAGATGACTAACTCTCTAACGGCGCGGGACGATTGCTCAAGTCAGAGATGATTGAGCTGTGATAGCGAGACATGGACGTCGAGCTGAAGACAGGCGGGATTTCATAGTAGGTGCGTTGATTCAATCTGTGGTATACTTGGTGGAAGGAGTCGAGAAATGATTGAAATCAAGTATTCCGGTGATGCCCTCTGGGACAGGATTGAAAGAGCTGTGGAAAAGGTCAAGGATCGCTTACGACGTGTAACCCGAGCCCTTAACATTGCGAACATACCTTACGCCGTGATTGGTGGTAACGCTGTCCAGCATTGGGTTTCTCAAGTCGATGAGTCCGTGGTCCGAAACACTCAGGATGTGGATATCATTCTCAACGAATCCGATTTGGAGAAGGCTATCCCAGTCCTCGAATCCGCTGGATTTATCTTCCGACAAGCGGCGGGAACTA
>Ga0207937_1000015_pt1 | contig 48091 bp, 40 predicted proteins | sample LakMenEpi04Sep11_FD_150668 | JGI IMG/M metagenome (GOLD analysis project Ga0207937, IMG submission 150668) | Freshwater microbial communities from Lake Mendota, WI - 04SEP2011 deep hole epilimnion (SPAdes) | ecosystem: Environmental > Aquatic > Freshwater > Lentic | place: Lake Mendota, Madison...
GCCCAAGGTGAAGCGATCACCGAAAGCTTCGGCAAGCGTCCGCCACCCCGCCTGCATGGTGATTGCCGAACGCGCGTACATGGAAGCAATCCCGGTCGCAACGCCGATGCGCGAGGTTCCCGACAGCAACAACGAGCACGATGCAAACGGCTCACGACCGACGGCTTCCGGCACCCAAATACACCCGTAACCAAGTTCTTCCAACTCGCGCGCTGCTTCTTGAGCCTTGCTCATTGGCTGCAAGTCCAAGGCAAAGGTCCACACGCCGACCCGGCCCAGACCGTGATTGTTTCGCGGTGTCGTTGTCATACGACCACCGTAGTTGTCTCGGCGCACACAGCAGGTTGATGAACACGTGTCAGACGTCCCGGCGGGCTCGCGTGCAGCGTTCGGTACGAACGTGTGCGGGTTGGCACGCTGCATTACTCATTGCCGGCTGCGGCGTGAACTCACCCGACGTCAGCACACCCCCACCGGATTCGCCCATCGAACACGTCGGCACCGCCGTGGTGGAGGAGGTCGTCGACGGCGACACGATTCGTCTGCGCATCGACGGATCCACGGAGACGGTTCGTTTGATCGCCATCGACACACCCGAAACCAAACACCCCACCAAGCGGGTGGAATGCTTCGGTCCCGAAGCCAGCTCATTCCTGGAGACACTTCTTGTCACCGATACCACGGTTCGGGTCGAGCGTGATGTCGAGCCGCGTGATGCCTACGGTCGACTTCTGCTCTACGTATTCCTCCGCACCGATGCGGGAGAGATGTTGGTGAACCGTGAAGTGGTGCTGCGAGGATTTGCCAGACCACTGATGATCGAGCCGAACACCCGCTACCAGCAGCAGATCGTCGCCGCAGCTTTCGACGCGCAACGACATGCGCGCGGACTGTGGAAACACTGCAAGTAGCGTCACAGCGTGGATTCGCACGTTCGCCACTCGCTGAACGAAGCGCTTGGTTACGCGCACGACGCCAAGCTCGTCGTACTGAGTTGCGACGATCTCGGGGCCTTCCACGCATCGAACGAAGGCGTCCTGCGTGCACTCCACGAAGGATCCGCCACGTGTGCCTCGCTCATGGTGCCGGCACCATGGGCACGTCACGCAGTGCAGCACCTGCGCCAGGGCGACGACATTGGCGTACACATCACGCTGGTATCCGAACACCCCGAGTACCGCTGGGGACCACTCACGTACGCGCCATCGCTGCAGTCTGGTGATGGCGGATTTCCATCCACGCTCGACGACTTGTGGGAACACGCCGATCCCGAAGAAGTGCGTCGTGAATGTCGCGCCCAGGTGGAGCGCGCCATGCAGTGGGGTGTCGACGTCACGCACTTGGCGCCGCACTTGACGGCCATCACCTTGCGTCCCGAGTTCTTCGGCGTGTATCTCGACGTCGCAGTGGAGTATCGACTCCCCGTTCGTCTGCCGTCTTCCATCTCCGCCAACGATGCGGGATTCGACTTCCGCGGACTTGCGCGCGAGGAAGGGGTCTTCTTCCCTGATCACTTCGATCACGACTGGTCGTCCGGCAGTCGCACGCGGGTAATGAAGGCAATCGCGTCGCTACAAGCAGGAGTCACCGAAATCCACGTGCAACCCGTGATCGACTCCCCCGAGGTCCGAGCTCTCGGCGACGTGTGTCAAGGCTGGATCGACGATTTCAACTTCGTGACGAGCGCAGAATTGCGGGATGCTCTCCGCAACGCGGGCGCAACACTCATCGGCTATCGCGACATCAGGAACGCGATGCGAGCCGCTTCAGCACGCCGCTGACGTCACCCGAACGCAACAGTTCGAACAATGCTCCGGTACTGCCGACGGCCTTGAGTTTTCCCTGCATGTACAGCGTCGTTGGGTCACCGGCAGCATCCGCGGCCGCAACGGTGATCACGAGTGCAGCGTCGTCCGGACCCTCCACCGCTTCATCCTTCTTGCCGAATGCCACGCGATATTGCACCGTCGTCATGACTGGCGAACCGGGGATCGAATGCCGTCGAAGAGATCGTCCTCAAGATCGCCGTCGCGCCGCGCGGACGGCACCAAACTGCGCGCGAGCACCCAATCTTCGAAAGGGAAGACGGTGGCCAATTCCTCGTCGCTCAGTCCGAACCAGAAGGGTTCCTTCTCGTCGACCTGTGTCTTGTGCGCACGCAACGCACCGGATCGCGCCCAGAGATAGTCACCAATGTGCAGCCGCGTGGTGATGCGGTGATCCAAGTCGGGCCGTTCGAACCATTTCTCGTCGTACGGCGACGAACCACGCAAACGCAGGAGTGCCTCGTGCACCGCAGTGAGTCGCGCACGTGACCACACCGAGTAGTACATCTTCAAGGGTTGCCACGCCGGACCGGCCTCGGGGTACCACTCGTCATCGCCCGCACGATCGAACGCCAGCACGCTGATGTCGTGCACCTTCAGATGGTCGGGATGTGGGTAACCGCGCTGGTCATCCCCATAGGTGATCATGACCTGCGGACGATGCTCGCGAATGAGTTTCACCAACCGTCCGGTTGCCGCGTCGATGTCCGCCATGTGAAAGCACTCTGGATTCGAATTGGTCGGGGCATCAGCCATGCCGGAGTCGCGGTACCCGAGCATCTCCACCCGGGAAAAGCCGATGACCTTGGCGGAGTCGGCCAACTCGTGGGGACGCATCGATGCAAGCAACCGTTTTGTGGCTGCTTCATCGAGACCATGGAACGGCTGTCCCGGCTCCTTCAACGCGGGATTGTTGAGATCACCTTCTTCCCCACCCGTGCAACACACCAACACGGTGTGCACACCTTCCCGCGAGTACTTCGCAAGCGTCGGCGCACCCTTGGATGCCTCATCATCAGGATGGGCATGCACCGTCAGCAGGCTCAGACGCTGATTCATTCGTTGTCGCACGCTAGTGGGCTTCACCTCGTACTCTCGTAGGCGATGACGGCGAGTTCCACCACCCACCACCGTTCCGCATCCGGTCGGTACGTTGCGTTGACGATCACGGCGTTGCTGGCGCTCGCTGGCTGCTCACGTGATGGTCGCACGCTTGCACCAGCACTCCCCGAACAATCGGAGTCCATCGCCATCGCGCCGAGCGATTCCGCCGCATCACTGGAACCAGGTGAAGGCTTCACCGTGAGCGGTCCGTGGACGGATGGCGCCGACATCGATCCTGCGTACACGTGCTACGGGCGCAACGTGTCACCTCCACTGCAAATCGCCGGACAGCCCACCGGCACGGTGTCGCTGGCAGTGCTGTTGCACGACGTGGAGACTCCGGAGAAGCTGTTGTGGCTGATGGCCAACCTCTCGGGTGGCACGGTGGCCATCGGCGAAGGCGCAACACCACCCGAAGTGGTGGTCGCCACGAACAGTGACGGCAACGTGGGATTTGCTGCACCATGTCCCCCGACCGGCGAGCGGCGCCAGTATCTGCTCACCGTGTTCGCCCTGGACAAGGTGATCGATACGGCAACACTCGTCAACGCCGATGGCGGAATCGACGCCGAACTCTTGCTCACCGAGGTGGAGATGAGCACGTTCGACCTGGCCGAGAGCACGTTCTACGCACAGGCGCCCTGACATCGAGACGGCGTCGTTGCCCCACGTTTCGCGACGCATGTTCCCGCATCCAGCCGACGAAACCTGAGAGACTTGGCGCATCGATCGCGCCCTCGCTCTGCTCCCCGTCGCCCTCTGCGAACTGGACGCTGACGGTCGTCTGACCTCCGCCAACGACGCGTTTCGCACGCTCGCGTTGGGTGGTGCCCCACTCACGCTCGGTGTTGCTCCTTGGTCGCACGCGGTACCGGGAATTCGTGCCGAGATGGAAGCGCGCTGGCTGGCGGCACGCAGCGCCGGATCGACCTTTGCTGCAACCTTCGTCGTGAGCGCACTCGACGGGAGCGAAACGGTCGTTGCACTTTCGGTTGCACCGGTTCGTGACACGGCCGGCGCAGTGCAGCGATACGTGGGAACCGCACAGGACATCACCGCCGTCGCCACGCACGACCGCCTCAATGAGCAACTCGTTGGTGCACTCGATGCCGCCCGCGACGCCATCGTGGTGTACGACGCCAATCTGCGACTGGTGTTCGCCAATCGCGGAGCCAGCGAAGTGCTGGGGATCGTCGATACCAGGAGCGACAGCAACGAACCTGCCGCAACGTTCTTTGACGCCGTACGAAATCAAGTACCGCGCGATGTGCTGTCGGGCGCCGCCCACAACTCGTGGACGGGGGAACTCGGACACCGCAGTCCTGATGGGTTCATGCGAACGCTGCTGCTGACGCTGCATGTGGTGCGGGGTGCCGACTCCACCGTCGATCATTACTCGGTCATCGCTCGCGACATCACGGAACACAAGCACATGCAAACCGAGTTGCAGCGCCAAGCCACCCACGACGAATTGACCGGACTCCCCAACCGAACCCTCTTTCTTCGCCGGGTGGCCGAGGCACTCGATCGCAGTCGCACGCTACGACGCGGTGTCACCGTGCTGTTTCTCGACTTCGACGGCCTCAAACACGTGAACGACACCGTCGGACACCGATTCGGCGATCAGCTCATCGTGAGTGTCGGCAAGCGACTCGTGAACGCCACTCGACCATCCGACGTGGTGGCACGACTCAGCGGCGATGAATTTGCCGTTCTCGCCGAAGGCGTGGGTGACGAGTCGCTCGCACTGGAAATTGCGGAGAGACTGCGCGCCAGTGTGACCGGTCAACATGTGATTCACGGTGTCGAAGTCACATCCGGCGCAAGCGTCGGTGTCGCCATCGCCACGACCGCGTTGCTCGACGAGCAGTCGCCGAGCGATGCCGCACTCACCCTGCTGGTGAACGCCGACACGGCGATGTATCGGGCAAAGCAACGCGGCAAAGGTCGCTGCGAGATGTACAGCGAAGCCATGCGCACACAGGCACGCGATCGTCTCACCCTCGCGTCACAACTCGAGCGCGCGCTGGCCGGCAACGAACTTGAAGTGGTGTACCAACCCATCGTTTCCCTGCACACTGGTCGCGTCGTTGCCATCGAGGCGTTGTTGCGCTGGAATCATCCGCAACGCGGGCAATTGACTCCGCCGGAGTTCCTGGAAGTGGCGCAAGAAACCGGCGCAATCGGTCCCATCGGTGATTGGGTCATCGCGCAATCGGCTCGAACATTCCACGACTTGGTCGCCGATGGCACACTCGAACGCTCGACCACGGTGCATGTCAACGTGTCTCCCCGCCAGTTGAGCGACGCGGGCTTCGTCGAGCGGACGACGAATGCCGTTGCTGCAGCCGACATCGACCTTCGTCAGTTGGTGTTGGAGTTCACCGAATCGACGGCACTTGCCAACAACTCCGCGATCACTCGCAGTCTCAACGCCCTGTCACGACTCGACGTCCGGCTTTCCATCGACGACTTTGGCACCGGATACTCCTCCCTCGCACACTTGCGCGATTTCCGAGCCGCTCAACTCAAGCTCGACGGAACATTCATCCGCAATGTCGGTCGCGAAAGTACCGATGACCCCATCGTGCGCTCCATCGTGCAGCTTGCCCACTCGCTCGACATGACCGTGGTGGCCGAGTGGGTGCAGTCAGCCGAGCAATTGCAGCGGTTGCGATTGCTCGGTTGCGACCACGCCCAAGGCAACCATGTGTGCGAGCCCACCACACCGGCGGGCGTCCGCGAGTTCGTCCGCGCCACCAGTGGCGATGTCGCCCAACGTGCGCGTCACTCTGGCGGCACCGGCGCCGGACCGTTGCCGGAATAGAACGCCAACACCGCACCCGCCGATTCCGCGAGTCGTAGCACCGAATTGCCCCGGACGGTGTCGCCGTACGTATCGAGGGCGAACCTGCGCATCTGTCCCGTTGCGGCAGGTCGCATCGTTCTCGCGAACTCCAGGAGGTCCAAGCGTTCGTCCACCAGCAATGCAGATGTGGCTCCACGCATCACCGTGCCCGCTCTGAACGGGTCGCTCAACGTGCGGTTGACGGCAGTCTGCATGAGGAGTGCCATGAACAGACGTTGACGCTTCCCACGACCGATGTCCGAGGTTCCGTCAACCTGCCATTGCCCGTCGATCTTTTCCTCGAAGTACCGGCTTCGCGCATATGCCAGAGAGTCCACACCGTCGAGGTTCTTGCATCCGGGTTTGATGTAGAGACCGGTGTTGCGGTCACGAGTTGGATGCTCCACGCATACCGTCACGCCACCGACGGCATCGACGAGTTGTTTGAATCCCTGGAAGTCGATTTCCAGGTAGTGATGTATCGGAATTCCCAGGGCGCGATTCACCGTGCGCACCACCACGGCGGCGCCCTCGCGATACGCAACGTTGATGCGCTCGGTGTTCTCGGAGTCGCCGATGGTCACCCAGAGATCACGAGGAATCGAGAGAAGGGAGATGATGCCCGACGACTTCTCCACGTTCACCACGATCAATGTGTCGCTGCGCCGACCCTGCACTTCGGCTTCACCACCGACGTTGGCAAAGTCCGGGTCGTCGGGATTTGCCCCGGCGCGCGAGTCGGAACCGACGACGAGGAAGTTCACGAAGCGATCATCCGGGGCACTCAACACCGATGTGAGCGACAACTCGCGACGCACGTCGACGAGGCCTTTGTCGAGGGCCCTTCCGACGCCAACGAAGCCCGCAACGCCCAGAGCGATGGTGACGACGACGGCGACCAGCCAGTTTTGTCGACGTTCGCGTACGTGTCGCGGTGGTCGTTCGCCGGCCGAATTCATTCCTCAACGAAGGTAGTGGGATTACTCCGCACGCAGGTGTATGACATCACCGACGTCGATCACGTGCAATGCGCCGTCGTCGTCGCGCACCACGAGCCGCGACGATGCATCCACGTCCTCGGCGAGACCAACCAGCACGTCGCCTGCTCTCTTTTCGACGCGAACTCGCCGGCCCAGTGTGGCGAGTGCGCTGCGATGTTCGGCGTGTAGTTGCGCATCACCGAGCGACGACCGTTCGTCGATCTCGTTCAGCATTTCCGACAACAGCTGCAGCGGCGTCACGCTCGGCTCGTGCGGCGAGGATGCAGCATCGCCCGACAACTTTGCTGCGCCATCCGGCGCCCAGCCCACATTCACCCCGATACCCACCACCACGAAACCGTCACGTGGCGAGGCCACGGCCAACAGTCCGCCCAACTTTGCATCATCCAGTACGAGGTCGTTGGGCCACTTCAGCCGTGGTGCCACACCGGACAGCGATGCGCACGCGGCCCGCGCGGAGAGCGACACGATTCGCGAGTATCGAGGCGCATCCTCGATTGCGCAACGGAACAACAACGAGCACAGCAGGTTCGCTCCGCGGGCTGCCTCCCAAGTCCGATCAAGTCGTCCCTTCCCGGCGGTTTGATAGTCGGCAACCAACACGCTGTGATCAGGCGCACCAGCACCTGCAGCCGCAAAGAGATCATCGTTGGTGGATCCAGTTTCACTCACATGTCGCACGGCCCAACCGATCGGCCAATTCGGCTGCGAACTAGGATTTAGCGAAGTCACTGCCCCAAGAAGATAGGTCTTCGTGCCCAAGAAAATCCTGATAGCAAATCGCGGCGAGATTGCGGTGCGGGTCATCCGCACGGCGCGCGAAATGGGTATCGCCACGGTGGCGGTGTATTCCGAGCTCGACCGCAATGCCCTCCACGTGCGACTCGCCGACGAGGCCTATGCACTCGGCGGAGAAACCGCCGCGCAGAGCTACCTGAACACCGAAGCCATCCTGGACGTCATCCGCAAGAGCGGTGCAGACGCAGTCCACCCCGGTTACGGCTTTTTCTCCGAGAACGCCGACTTTGCGCAAGCCATCACTGACATGGGTGTTGCATTCATCGGTCCTCCACCTGCCGCCATCGTCGAGATGGGCGACAAGGTGTCGTCGCGAAAAGCCGCGTTGCGTGGCGGTGCGCCAATCGTGCCGGGCACCACCGAGTTCGTCCATACTGCAGATGAGATCGTTGCGTTTGGAAATGAAAACGGTTGGCCGGTTGCGATCAAGGCTGCGTTCGGCGGTGGCGGTCGTGGCATGAAAGTGGTGAAGGATGCAGCCTCCGTACAAGAGGCAATGGACTCCGCCAAGCGCGAGTCCAAGGCGTTTTTTGGTCGCGACGAAATCTATGTGGAGCGATATCTCACCTGGCCACGCCACGTGGAAGTGCAATTGGTCGGCGACAAGCACGGCAACGTCGTATGGGTGTCCACGCGCGACTGCTCGGCACAGCGCCGCCACCAAAAACTGATCGAAGAAGCGCCCGCACCTGCCCTGCCCGACGGCGTCGAAGATGCAATGGGCGAAGCAGCAGTAAAGGCAGCACGTGCAGTTGGTTACTACAACGCCGGCACCGTGGAATTCATCTACCAAGACGGTGAGTTTTTCTTTCTGGAGATGAACACCCGCCTGCAGGTGGAGCACCCGGTCAGCGAAGCAATCACCGGTATCGACCTGGTGGAGTGGCAAATCCGCGTCGCTGACGGTGAGAAGCTGCCCATGACGCAGGCCGAAATCAACGAACTTCGCCGCGGGCACGCCATCGAAATTCGTATCAATGCCGAGAACCCGGCGGGCGGAAAGTTCCTCCCGTCCCCCGGCACCATCAGCGCATTGAAGACTCCGGATGGTTTCGGTGTTCGCTTCGACGGCGGTTACGAAGCCGGCGACACCATCAGCCAGTATTACGACAATCTCGTCGGCAAGTTGATCGTCTGGGGCAAGGATCGTCCTGCGGCCATCGCACGCACCATTCGTGCGCTGGAGGAAATGAAGGTGGAGGGCGTGCACACCACGATTCCGGCCGACCTTGCAATCCTGCGCCACCCGGACTTTGCCGCAATGCAACACAGCACCAAGTGGGTGGAAGAAAAACTCGATCTCTCCAATGTGTCCTCGCACGTCGCCGCCGGCGAACCGCCAACTCCCGGCTTGGTGGAGAAAACCACCACGGTGGAAGTGAACGGGAAACGCTTCGAGGTCCGCGCGTGGGTGCCTGAGTCGGGCGCCACGTCGGCAGCCCCGCGACGGGCAGCACGCGCGTCGGCTGCCGCAACCAGTGGTGCCGCGACGGGAGATGTGGTTGCGCCAATGCAGGGCACGATCGTGAAGGTACTCGTGGAAGTCGGCCAGGAAGTGAAGGTCGGTGACGCAGTGGTGGTGCTCGAAGCAATGAAGATGGAGAACCAGTTGCAGGCCGACAAAGCCGGCAAGGTGAGTGCCGTCAAGGTGAAGGCCGGCGACAAAGTGGGTTCCGGCGACGTTCTCGTCGTCATTTCATGAGCGACGAGATGTCATGACCGACAAGGTCCCAACTTCGCCCGGCGCCGCCTCCTCGGAGGGAGGCGACGCATCGCACGATGGTGGCGATGCCACGAACCTTGAGAGCTTTCGTGAACGACGCCTGGCCGAAATTGCCGAACTTCGCGCAAACGGAGTGAACCCCTACCCCTACCGGTTCGATCGCACCCACACACTCGGCGAAATTCGTGCCACACACGGCACACTCGAAGCCGGAACCGAAACCACCGATGTGGTGGCCATCACCGGCCGTGTCATGCTCAAGCGCAACCAAGGCAAGTTGATGTTCCTCACGGTGCGCGATCGCTCGGACGAAATACAACTGTTCGTCAGCAAAGCCGTGGTCGGTGACGCTGCGTTCGACACCATCGCAGCTTTGGATCTCGGTGACTGGGTCGGCGCCAGCGGAGCCGTCATGACCACGCGAAAAGGTGAGCTCTCGGTGAAGACGACCGGAGTGCAGTTGCTGGCCAAGGCGCTACGCCCGATGCCCGACAAGTGGCACGGGCTCTCGGATGTCGACACGCGCTTCCGTCAGCGCTACGCCGACCTCATCGTCAACGCCGATGCCCGGCGAACCTTCGAGGTTCGCCACGCCGTCATCTCCAGCATTCGCCAGACACTGGGTGCGCGCGGATACGTCGAAGTAGAAACACCGGTACTCCATGTGGAAGCCGGCGGCGCTCATGCCCGACCATTCATCACCCACCACAATGCGCTCGACATGCAGCTGTACCTGCGCATCGCGCTGGAACTGCACTTGAAGCGCCTCATCGTTGGTGGCATGGAACGCGTCTACGAGATTGGTCGAGTGTTCCGCAACGAAGGTATCTCCACACGTCACAACCCCGAGTTCACGATGCTCGAGTCGTACCAGGCGTTTGCCGACTATTCGGACATCATGGAGTTGACGCAGGACATCATCGTGAATGCCGCACGTGACGCTCTCGGCACGACCACGTTGGACATTGGCGGAACTCCATGCGATTTGAGCGCCCCGTGGCCGCGCTTGCGAATGGTCGATCTTGCGGGCGCAAAAGTGGGACGCGAACTCCACCCGTCGCAACCCGTGACGGACCTGCGCAAGATTGCCGACGACCACGGCGTGAAGTGGGAGCAGCGTTGGGGTTCTGGTCGCATCATCGAGGAAATCTTTGCGGAGAAGGCCGAGGGCGAACTCCATATGCCCACGTTCGTTACCGGACATCCGGTGGAGATTTCGCCGCTCGCCCGTGTCGACCGCAACGATCCACACCTCACCGAACGATTCGAATTGTTCGTGCAAGCGCGAGAGCTTGCCAACGGCTTCAGTGAGTTGAACGATCCGGTCGAACAACGCGAACGTTTCGAGGCGGAGCAACGCGCAAAGGAAGCCGGCGACATCACCGCGGGGACCGTGGACGAGGACTACTTGCGAGCACTCGAGTTCGGCATGCCGCCCACGGGCGGCCTCGGCATCGGCATCGATCGCCTCACGATGTTGTTGGCGGGTGTCTCCACCATTCGCGAAGTCATTCTCTTCCCCACGCTGCGTCCGGAGGTGATGGAGTGACCAAGAATTCAACCGAGACCACCACCCGTGCATGGGGTGTGGGAAGTGCCACCGTGTCATCGAGTGGCGTCGTGCTCGACGCACAATTCCGCCGTCTCGGTTGGGGCGAAACATGCCCAGCCACCGAACGCGACTCGGCTCCTCCACGCACCATCGACCCCCGCCGCGGAGTGGAAGTCGTACCGACCGTCATCGAGATCGACGTTGCCACGGCGCCGCGCGACGCAGCCGACGTCTACCTGCGACTACATCTGCTGTCGCACCGACTCGCCAAGCCGCGCACGTTGAACCTCGACGGTGCATTTGGGTTGCTCGCCAATGTGGCATGGACCAGCATCGGGCCGGTTGCGCTCGACGTTCTGGACGAAGTGCGCGATGCTCTGCGTCGCAAGGGCGAACATCTCACGGTGAATGGTGTCGACAAGTTTCCGCGAATGACCGATTACGTCGTGCCATCCGGCGTACGAATTGCCGACGCAAGTCGCGTGCGCCTCGGCGCACATCTTGCCGACGGCACCACCGTGATGCATGAAGGGTTCTGCAACTTCAATGCCGGCACGCTCGGCGCATCGATGGTCGAAGGACGTATCTCTGCAGGCGTCATCGTCGGCAATGGCAGCGACGTCGGTGGCGGCGCATCCATCATGGGAACGCTCTCGGGTGGCGGCAAGGAAATGATCACCGTGGGCGAACGATGCCTGCTGGGCGCCAATAGCGGGTTGGGTATCAGTCTCGGCGACGACTGTGTGCTGGAGGCCGGCCTCTACGTCACCGCAGGCACGCTCGTTCGCCTTCCGGACGGCAACGTCGTGAAGGCCCGCGAGATGTCGGGAGTGTCGAACATGTTGTTCCGTCGCAACAGCACCAACGGTGCGGTGGAGGCGGTCGTACGTACGGGCAGCTGGGGCGGACTCAACGCCGCCTTGCACAAGAACTGAGCATGAACTTCGACGACTTTTCTGCGCTGGCGCGAGCCCGGCGCACCAACTTGATGATCGACCGAGAGCGGGACGTCGACGCATCCATCGTGCAGCAACTGTGCGAACTTGCCACGTGGGCACCCAACCACAAGCTCACGTGGCCATGGGTATTTGCCGAGGTTCGTGGCGACGCACGTTTGCGTATCGGCGGTGTCTGTGCCGATGTGATGGCGGCGCAGGGCGAGCCCGAACCGCGTGTCGCCAAGACTCGGGGGAAATTTGCTCGCACACCCGTGCTGCTCGTCGTTGGATCGGAGGCTGGCGACAGTCAGCTTCGTACCGACGAGAATCGCGATGCCGTTTCGGCTGCGGTGCAAACGTTGCTTCTTGGCGCCACCGCACTCGGACTTGCGAGTTTTTGGTCTTCTTGCCCCAAGGGAGCCAACGACGCAGTGGTCTCGTTCTGCAACTTCCCCACCGACACCACCGTCGTGGCGATGGTGTATCTCGGCTGGCCCACCGACACCCCGAAGGGGTTCGAGCGCCCGGCGCCACGCATTACACGTCTCGGCTGATCAGCCCGGGCGATGTACGCCAAACACGTCGCGGAGCGCATCGCTCACTTCACCCAAGGTGGCATGCGCCTTCAACGCAGCCCTCATCGGATACAGAAGGTTCTCGCTTCCTCGCGCCGCAGTGCGAACGTCGTCCAGACGCGCAGCAACCAATGATGCATCGCGCGCGTCCTTGAATTTCTTCAATCGCTCCACCTGATTCCGCTCGCGCTCGCCGTCGACCTTGAGTACCGGCACGTCGGTGGTCTCTTCGCTGGTGAATTTGTTGACACCAACGATCGTGCGACTGGAGTCGTCGATGCTCTTGGTGTATGCGTAGGCGGCTTCATCGATTTCTTCCATCTGAAATCCGGCTTCGATGGCATTGACGGCGCCACCCATGTCGTCGATGCGCGTGATGTACTCCCAGGCCAAACGTTCCACTTCGTTGGTGAGGGATTCCACGTAGTACGAACCAGCCAACGGATCCGGGGTGTCGGTGATACCACTCTCGTATCCGATGATCTGCTGAGTGCGAAGAGCGATACGTGCCGCCTCCTCGGTGGGCAACCCGAGTGCTTCGTCGTAGCCATTGGTGTGCAGGCTCTGGGTTCCGCCCAGCACCGCCGCCATGCTTTGCACCGCGACACGTACGACATTGTTGAGGGGCTGCTGAGCCGTCAACGTGGCCCCACCCGTTTGCGTATGGAAGCGCATGAGATGACTGGCCGGATTCTTTGCACCGAAGCGCTCGGTCATGATTCGGTACCACATGCGTCGGCTGGCGCGGAACTTTGCAACTTCTTCGAAGAAATTGTTGTGGCCGTTCCAGAAGAAACTCAATCGCGGCGCAAACGCATCGACGTCCAACCCGGCATCGACTGCTGCCTGGACGTAGGCGATCGCATTGGCGAGGGTGAACGCCAACTCCTGCACTGCGGTACTTCCGGCCTCACGAATGTGGTATCCGGAGATGGAGATGGTGTTCCACTTCGGAACGTTCTTGGCGCAGTAGGCAAAAATATCCGTGATGATTCGCATCGACGGCCGGGGCGGATACACGTAGGTGCCTCGCGCGATGTACTCCTTCAACAAGTCGTTCTGAATGGTTCCGCTGATGGCGCTCGCCGGCACACCCCGTTCTTCGGCCACCAATTCGTACAACAAGAGCAGGATTCCTGCGGTGGAATTGATGGTCATCGACGTGGTTACCTTGTCGAGCGGCAGGTCGGCAAGCAGCGTGCGCATGTCGTCGATGGAGTCGATTGCTACGCCCACTTTTCCGACTTCGCCTGCGGCGCGAGGATGATCACTGTCGTAGCCCATTTGGGTCGGCAAATCGAATGCGCACGACAAACCGGTTTGTCCGGCTTCCAAGAGGAACTTGAAGCGTGCATTGGTGTCGGCAGCCGTGCCAAAACCTGCGTATTGGCGCATCGTCCACAAACGATCCCGATGCATGGTGGGATAAATTCCGCGCGTATACGGCGCTCGGCCCGGCGAACCGAGATCGGCCTTCATGTCGCTCCCCCGCATCGACGACTCGTCGTACAGCGGCGCAATCTCGATGCCCGAATCCGTGCGTTTGACGTTGGGCGAATCCACCATGCACCTGTCAGACTACGAGCGGGGCGCCGAACCCGAGATTCGCGAAGCGTGCGCCTAACCTTGGGATATGGCCATTACCGAAGACCCCGCCATCACCAAGTCCATCGATGGAATTCCACTCACTCCGAAGGAACTCATCGACATCGGCCCACAGCCGACTCGTTCCATCGAGGAAGAACGTTTGGAGCGCAAACAGAAACTTGCGGGTGCACTGCGCATTTTCGGTCGACTCGGTTTCGGTGAGGGCGTGGCCGGACACATCACGGTGCGGGACCCGGAGTTTCCCGACCACTTCTGGGTGAACCCGTTTGCTCGTAGTTTCCGACTCATGCGCGTGAGCGACCTGATCCTGGTGAACCATGACGGCGATGTGGTGTACGGCAACGCCCCGGTGAATCGTGCGGCGTTCTGCATCCATGCTGCAATCCATCAAGCTCGTCCCGACGTGATTTCGGCTGCCCACGCGCACACCGTGTACGGCAAGGCTTGGGCATCGCTGGGTCGCAAGCTCGATCCCATCACACAGGACAGTTGCTACTTCTACGACGATCACGTGGTGATCGTCGAACAGGGTGGCGCCGTGGTGTTCGAACCCGAGGCAGGTCGCGAAATTGCATCCAAGTTCCCCAAGGGCAAAGCTGCCATCCATCAGAACCATGGTCTTTTCACCGTGGCTCCGACGGTGGATGCGGCGGCATATTGGTTCTTGTCGATGGAGCGAACCTGTATGGCCCAAATCATGGCCGAAACTGTCGGCACGCCGAAGTTGATTCCGCACGAGATGGCCACGTACACGCGCGATCTCACCGCACATCCGATGGCGGGCTGGTTGAACTTCCAGCCGTTGTGGCAGGAAATCTGCCGCACAGACCCGGACTTGTTCGACTGAACACCTCGCGCAACCCCCTCAACACGGCGCCACCCGAGGCGCTGTTCGTCCTCTCCGGAATCAGCCAATACGTCGGAGCAGTCATTGCCGTTCGCCTGTTCGAACACCTGGCGCCGGCTCCGTCGGCGTGGTTCCGCGTCATCGGCGCCGCCTTTTGGTTGCTCCTGTTCTCGGCTGGCAACCTCCGTCGTGGTGGGCGTTTCACCAAAGAACAGTTGAAAGCCGCGGCGCTCTTTGGTGTGGCAACCGCATTGATGAACCTCACGTTTTATCTGGCGATCAATCGATTGGATCTCGGCAAGGGAGTTGCGATCGAATTCATCGGCCCGATCACCGTGGCGGCACTTACCACGCGTACCAAGCGAAACGCTCTTGCGCTGGCTCTGGCTGCTGTCGGCGTGGTGGTGCTGTCGGGAATCGAGATCGACAACGAACCGCTCGGCTTGTTGTTCATCTTTCTCGCCGCAATCTGTTGGTCGGTGTACATCGTGCTCGGTGCCCGCGTCGCGCAATACGACCGTGGTGTCGCCGGTTTAGGTATCGGGCTTGCCTTCGGTGCACTCGTGCTCACACCAATCGGTCTTCCGCAAAGCGGCCCGGCGTGGAGTGACCCGACGCTCCTTGGCTGGTGCCTCCTCATCGGATTGTTCTCCAACGCGGTTGCCTACGGGATCGATCAATACACTTTGCGTCGCATTCCGGTGCGGAGATTCTCCGTACTACTGGCGTTGTTGCCCGTGACTGCCACCGTGTTCGGATTTTTCTTTCTCGATCAAACTCCATCGATGCTCGACTTCCTCGGCATTGCACTCGTACTCACTGGTGTGATCGTGCAGCAGCGCGACACGCTGACGAAAATCGAACCGTCGCACGAATAACACGTCACCCTGCCGTAGACTGCTGAGGAAGCGGGCGAAGGAGTGTTCTACTTCACCATGCGTTCCCCCACATTGCGACGCTCGTTCGTCGTCGGCATCATTGCCGCCCTCGTCGTGTCGCTCGTTCCTGCCCCTTCTCCCGTACGTGCCGCCGACGGTCAGCTGCCCGCCAGTTACGTGATTTACGGTCGCGGCTTTGGCCACGGTCGCGGATTGAGTCAATACGGCTCGTACGGGTGGGCCACGGCACACGGTTGGTCGTGGCAGCAGATTCTCGACTTCTATTACGGCGGTGCCACCGGCAACGTCGTGGCGCCAATCGACAACCCCAACGACACCATTCGGGTCTGGCTGAGCGCCATGGGCACGTACCAAACGGGTGTCGTGGCCGACGTCCAAAATGCCCTTTTCCTGGAAGATCCGGTTCCAGGTCGTGCGTGGACGTCCCTTGTTGCACGTGAGGTGAGCGAGAAGGTGTATCGCGTATGGGGTTCGACTTCGCGTCGCTGCACATTGCCCAGCCAGGACCCGGTTTCCGTGGGGTTCGAACTCATCGGCGATGTGGCAAACGCAGCGTCGTTCACCACGCAAGCGGGACAGGATCCTGCCGCGACGCCGACACAGACCATCGGACTCTGCGAACCGAAATCCGACCGGGCCCATCGAGTGCGCTACTACCGAGGCATCATTCGTGCGGTCAACAACGTGCGTAACGAGAATCGAACGATCAACGTCACCACCATGGAGAGCTACCTCCGAGGCGTGGTGCCACGGGAATCCCCCGCTTCATGGGGCGATGTCGCGGGCGGCGCAGGCATGAACGCCCTTCGCGCCCAATCCGTTGCGGCACGCAGCTATGCCTCCACCGAAAATCGCTACACCGGATTGGCCAACACCTGCGACACTCAGGACTGTCAGGTGTACATGGGTGCTGCGGTTCGCGAAGGCGTGAGCGAGCAGCCCTACAGTCTGGAAGATCCACGCACCGACGCAGCCATTGCCGAAACTGCAGGCATCGTCATCCGAGGTCGCAACGGCGCAGTCGTGCGAACGGAGTTCTCCTCCAGCAATGGTGGCCGCACTGCTGGCGGAGTGTTCACTGCCCAAGCCGACCCGGGCGACCTCGCAGCCGACTCTTCGCTCATGGTGTGGACACGCAGTGTGAGTGCAGCCCAACTACAACAGCGCTACCCGCAAATCGGCACGCTCACTTCGCTCACCACGGCTCACGATGGTCTTGGTGGCGATTGGAACGGCTACACCACCGAGGTAACGATCACCGGCACGACCGGCAGCGTCAAGATGTCGGGCTGGGCGTTTCGTACGGCGTTCGGTTTGCCGGCACCGTGGTATGGCGTCACTCCGGTGTACCCGGCCGAGTTTGAAGCAGCCCCCGTTGGCCGCGTCTTGCTGATTGGCGACTCCATCGGAGCGAGCATCACCGCAGAGTTTGCCGGGATCGTTGCCCCCGCATACACCAACGTGGACTTTCAAGCGGTGCCGAATCGTTGTCTCGTCGGCTCAGCGTGCGTGCAGCCGTCCGTCGGACTTCCCGATGCACCCGCAATCATCAGCACACTCACCTCCGACACCATGCCCACCGTTGCGGTTCTGCAATTGGGCTACAACGACACCCCGAGCACGTTCGCCCAGGACATCGACCAGGTGGTCTCGGCGCTGAATGCGCGCGCCGTACAACGAATCGTGTTCGTGAATCTCTCCACGCGTCGTGCCTCGGTCGACTACAGCGCTTCGAACGCCGCTCTTGCCGCGGCAACCCAGCGCTACCCCAACGTGTCGGTATTGGATTGGAACACCTACAGTTCCGGTCCCGACAAGAATCGCTGGTTCAGCGACTCCGTACACCTCACCAACACGGGACGAGTCGAATTCGCCTTGTTCCTCCGCAATCAGCTCGACGAACTACGCCGCGCCGGTCTCATCACCGTGGGTAGCGGCGGAATCATTCCAATGGCCGTGCCGATGATTGCCGGTGAGCGTGGCGATCCGATCAAGGCACTACAAACCGCACTCAACACCGCGCTCGGCTTGAAGCGGAGGCAACGCATCGCCACCGACGGAGTCTTCGGCAAAGGCACGGTTGCCGCAGTGCAGAAGTTCGAAGAAGCCAGCGGACTGCCGGTCGACGGCATCGCCGACGAACAAGTCATCACTGCACTCGGCATCGATCCCAACACGTTCACCCTCACCCGCGGGGCAAAACAGTCCTCGGTGGTGTCGATTCAAAAGGCGTTGGCCAACGTGCTCAACGTCAAACTGCGACCCGACGGGAACTACGGCAGTGGCACCGCAAGAACCGTCGCCCGCTTCCAGAAGTCGGTCGGCCTGAAGACCACTGGTGTGGTCGATCGCACGACGTGGATGGCGTTGCTCAGCGCTTCGGCACAGCGCTGACGCCGTCGAATCGACGCTGCCACGCTTCGTCGCTCACCAATGCGGGATACGCAGTGCGGTACTCCCGCTTCAAACGGCCGTAGTTGCGGGCAAGTTCCGCGAGGACGCCGAATACGTCGCGCCACAGGGCGCGAAATCGTGCTCCATCGCGCGCACACACGAAGCCTTCCGGCAAACGGTCGTGACGATACAAGATCTGCTCATGGCGAAGTGCCAATCCGACGGCGCGTGAGTCGATTGGTGCCGTCCGCAATTCGCGACTGCGAACCGATCGAGGGAGCAAGAATCCCCCGACCAGTGGCAGCGACAACACGAAACCGATGAGCCGCACCGGCTTTGGCAGGGGCGTCGACATCGTGACTGCTGCATGCTCCGGTGACAGCGGAGCAGGCTTCTCCTCCGTCACCCGGCGCAACTCGTCGTGCAACGCGGTGTGGTCGACCTCGGCAAGCGCCTGCGGTCCGGCCAGGTAGGCGCGCATGCCCCGAATCATGTATTCGGCACTGGCGTAACGGAAACCGAAGAGATTGCGGAAACTCAAGGCGAGAAAGCGCTGCCCCAGGTGCCACCAACGATGACGATCGAATACCAGGGTGTCGATCGTCGCGAAATTTCGCATTTCATAGAACAACGACGACGGGTTGTTCTTGAGGTGGAAGTCGGCGTGCCACACCGCGATTCCGTTGAGCGTCACCGTGTGGCGACCGGTGTGCATCAGTCCGAACGCCACGTCGTCCCCACGCACGAACACCGGCAGCGGATTGTCCTTGGTGATCCCGATCGGGAATGCCGTGTACCACCACGCGGAGTAGGCAAACCGCTTCTCCTTGGCGTCGCGCAACACCAAACTGCGATCACGTAGGTCGTCCTCTTGCCCGAGTGCACGGAGCGGATACAGCGAACGCCACAGGTACTTGCTCCCCGCTTCGAATTGCATCCATTGGCGTTCCTCGCTCAGCATTGCGCCATGAATGCACAGTTGTGGATCACGCGCGTAGGCGAACAGGGCGACGGTTCGCACCAACGCCTCGGTTTCCAGGCTGATGTCGTCGTCCATGAACAACACGTGTGTGGCCCAGCGCTGCTGCCGTAGCCACATCAGCCCGCGAGCGAATCCGCCTGCGCCACCGAGGTTGCGATTCGGCACCACGTTGAGGTCGTCGCACGGCGGTTCGTCGAAATCCACGTTGTTGGCGTTGTCCACCACCAGCACCCGTACACGACCATTCAGGTCCGGGAGCGACCGCACCAGGGCCAACACCTTCTTGACGGTCGGAATCACGTACGCCTGGCGGTTGAACGTGGTGATTGACAAACTCAGTCGCACGTCGTGAGTTGCCGGCGAATCCGTGCGCCACTCCACCCGGTGCACTTCGCAGGCACCGGTGGCCACGATGCGCACGTACAACATCCCGAATTGCGTGTCTCGCAGCGAGCCAACCGCGAGATCGATCGAATGTGCACCGAGGACCGCACTCGCGACGACTCGTTCGCGCCCGCGGTGCACCGACACCACTTCGACACGACCACTGCCGGTGGCAACCACGCGCGCCACGACGGATCCCACCGATGTGAGGCGCCTCCAGCGCCCTGCGTGGAAGACGCCGAACGACGTGTCGAACGAAAGTTCCGCCCCCGCGACGAGCGCAGCACTTTCGTCACCGCGAGTGACGCCACCCTTCTCGCGAACGTACAGCGTCGGCTCGGCCATGTCTCGCACGGGCAGCATCGAGCGCTGCAGAAGAAACTGGGTCATCGTCTGCTCATCCGAGCGGATCGACCACGAACGCCGGCACAGGGGACGCCGCTGTCAGCGCAGCTTGTACGGCTCGTGCGGTCTTCAAGGCTTCGTGAATCGTCACATCCATGTCCAGATAACGGTAGGTGCCGAGACGCCCGAGAAAGGTGACACCGGTTTCGGCGCGCGCCAACTGCACGTATTCCAACAGCTGGGCCTTTTCCTTCACCAGTCGCACCGGGTAGTAGGGCGTGTCCGTGTCACCGCACAGGCGACTGAACTCCCGGTAGATCACCGACGAAGAATGCGTCTCCCACGGGGCAAAGTGTTTGTGCTCGGTAATCCGGGTGTACGGCACCTCGGCGTCGCAGTAGTTCACCACCGGGCAGCCCTGGAAATCACCGCTGACCACCTCCGGCTCGAAGTCGAGCGTCCGGTAAGCCAAGCGCCCGTGCTCGAAGTCGAAATACGCATCGATCGGTCCGCTCCAAAAGGCGTGATCGTAGTTTCGTAATTGCGCACGTGAGCAGCGTGTCGACAAGTGCACGGTCACGTTCGGATGATCGAGGATTGCCTCCACGATCGGCGTGTAGCCATGTTCCGGAATTCCCTGATACGGGTGGTTGAAATACGAATCATCATCCGTGAACCGCAGGGGCAATCGAGCCAGGATGCTCGCAGGCAACTCCTTCGGATCGACTCCCCACTGTTTGCGGGTGTACCCGGCAAAGAACGCCTCGTAGAGCTCGCGGCCGACCAATCTGAGGGCTTGCTCCTCGAAGGAAGTTGGGTTCGTGATGCTCGCATCGGCGCGACCGGCAACGAATCGTTCGGCTTGTGCAGGATCCATCGCGGTACCGAAGAACGAATTGATGAGACCGAGGTTCATCGGCATTTGATACGCCTTGTCCCCCACCATTGCCCGTACGCGATGGCGATACGGCTTGAAGGTGCCGAAACGTTGGACGTATTGCCACACTTCTTCGTGTTGCGTGTGGAAGATGTGCGGCCCGTACACGTGCACCATCACACCGGTGTCATGTCGCTGGGTATGGCAGTTGCCCGCTACGTGATCACGAACCTCGAAGACGTCGACGTGATTTCCTGCCTCGGCAAACTCACGGGCGACGACGGCACCCGAAAATCCGGCGCCGACGACGGCAATGCTCAACGGCACGCGTCCAATGCTACGAGTTGACGAAGGTGGGATGCGGGACGAGCGGCGCGTTCAGCTCATCCACGGCGCACAGACGCCGTCGAGGTCACGCAGTTGAATTCGGTCACGATTCTCGTAGGTCACGACGTTCTTCGGATCCTTGCGCAGATTGAACGTGCGGAAGGTCATTTCCGTGGTGTCGATGGCCAGGATGCGACCGATCAACGAGTCACCCAATTCGAGCAACAACTTGATGGTCTCCAGCGCCTGAATCGATCCCACGATTCCGGGCAATACGCCGAGTACTCCGGCTTCGGCACAACTTGGTGCCATTTCCGCCGGCGGCGGCTCGGGAACCATGTCGCGATAGGTCGGTCCACGTAGAGGATGGAACACGCTCACCATTCCCTCGAACCGGAAGATCGAGCCGTGCACCACGGGAATACCGAGCTTCACGCTCGCATCGTTCAACAAGTAGCGCGACGGGAAATTGTCGGCACCATCGACGATCACGTCGTAGCCGGAGATGATGTCGATGATGTTGGCGGCCGCGAGGCGCGTGTCGTAGGTAACCACGTTGACGTCCGGGTTCAACATCGTGAGTGTTTTCTTCGCCGAATCGACCTTGCGATCACCGATGCGGTCGATGTTGTGCAGAATCTGTCGCTGAAGGTTGCTGGCGTCGACCTCGTCCATGTCGACGATGCCGATCGTGCCAACTCCGGCAGCCGCCAAGTACAACGCCGCAGGCGAACCCAAACCACCCGCACCGAGCAACAACACCTTGCTGGAGAGCAACTTGGCCTGTCCGGCAACGCCGACTTCGGGGAGCAAGAGGTGTCGCTGGTATCTGTTGCGTTGTTCGGCACTCAACGCGACGGGTGTCAGCCATGTGCGACCCTCGTCCTTCCACTTTCCGAAACCTCCGGCCATGCTCACGACGTTGGTGTAACCGAGCTCCTGCAACGTCTTTGCGGCAAACGCGCTCCGCACACCGCCGGCGCAATACACCACCACCGGAGTCGACTTGTCGATGATCCGCGTCTCCACTTGCGCTTCCAAATGCCCGCGCGGGATGTGAATGACCTCTGGCAAAGCTCCCTGTTCGAACTCATCAGGCTCGCGAACATCCAGCACCACGGCGTTTCCTGCCGCGATGGTGTCGGCAGCGACAGCGGTATCAACTTCGGTGATCTGCGATTTGGCCGCAGAAAGCAGGTCGCGAAACGTTGCCACGTTGAAAATGCTACCTGCGAGGTCGGCTTTCCCTACGCGGGCTGTACACCGCACAGTCGTGGCAACACCGTGTTGATGTCGCCCGTGACGAACTCGTCTGCGAGCGCATCCATCTCCGTGGGTCCCCCGTTCACGATGACGATTCGCGCACCTGCCTCCTTTGCCCGCGGCACGCAATACGCCGCCGGATACACACCAAGGGTCGAGCCAACCGCCAACAGCACGTCACAGCTTTCGCTTGCTGCATACGCAGCTTCGATCACCTCAGGAATGAGTGGCTCTTCGAACAAAATGGTGTCGCTCTTCAGAATTCCCCCGCACAGCACGCAGCGGGGGTCGGGATCGCCGTCGATGACCCGCTGCACTGCTTGGGTCATCGGGCGACGGTCGCCGCACTCCCAACAACGTGAGCGGTGTAGGTTGCCGTGCACCTCGTGTACGAGATGTGGCTCGATTCCCGAGCGCTGATGCAACCCGTCCACGTTCTGCGTGACGATGGCACGAAGCTGACCGCGTTCGTGCAACCGCACCAAGGCTTTGTGTCCGTCATTCGGCAGTGGATCACTTCCGAGCCATCGCACACGGTTTTGCCACGACCGTTTGCGAAGCTCTTCGTCGTTCAGATAGTGCCTCAGCGTTGCGGCGCGTTGCGAGTCGGGGTCGCGCGTCCACAAGCCGTTCGGACCACGAAAGTCGGGAATGCCCGAAGCCGTGGAGATGCCCGCACCGGTCAATACCGTCACCCGACGGGCCGCTGCAATCAACACCTCCACCCTCGCCACGGAGTTGGTGTCGTCGCTCATCATGTACGAAAAATAGTGTGCCACTTCCGCCGGCTCATGCACACACCAAGGCGTGAACTCGCACCAACTCAACCTCACGGTCGTGCCCTGGCACGACCACACCGTGGAATCCGTCGGATTCTCGGCACGTTCGGCATATGTGGAATGGTTCTGGCTCCCGGTTCTCGGGCCTTCCGCTACATGGCTGTTGCGACGCATCGACTTCGGATTCGACGACTTCCCCAACGGCTACGTCCTCGATACCCGCGCCACCGCATCGTCGATTGGCGTCGCTGCACGCGAAGACACCGGCACGATCTTCGCCCGCGCGGTATCCCGCTTGCAGATGTTCGGGGTTGCACAAACGGCGCGTACCGGGCTTGCGGTACGACGTGTCCTGCCACCCGTTCCACACCGCCACCTACAACGAATGCCAGAGCACCTTCGCTCGGCACATCCTGATTGGCTACGCGACCGACCCGCTGCCGCCTAGCGCGGAGTAGTCGCGTATCGCTGCGCCAAGTGCGTGAGCCAAGTCGCTGGGAATGTAGGAGTCCTCGCCTACTTCGTGCGACAACAGGTCGGCAGCACGTCCATGAAGCCAGGTTCCGGCCTTGGACGCATCGTATGCGTCCATTCCGCGCGCGATCAATGCGCCGATGACTCCACTCAACACGTCACCGCTTCCGGCTTTGGCGAGTCCGGCATTTCCGGTCGGGTTCACATGCAGGTCGCGGTCACGTCGTGCAACGAGCGTGCCGGCTCCCTTCAACACCACGACTGCAGACGTCATCGCACACAGTCGTTCTACTGCGCCGACACGGTCGTTCTCGACGCGCTCACGGTGGTTTCCCCAACCCAAGAGTCGTGCAGCCTCACCCGCGTGCGGCGTCATGACATGACGCTCCGAGAGGATGGCAAGCAGCCGTGGTTCGCGTGCAATGGCATTGAGTGCATCTGCGTCCAACACCACGGGTACGTTCACGCGTTGGAGCAGCTCCCCGATCCACACCTCGACACCGGCACCAAGACCGGGCCCGACGACCACCGCGTCTGCCCTGCTGCTCGCCTCTACGATCATCGCGAGGTCGCCCGTCGCCAACTGCGACTGCTCACGATCGTTCGTGCAGTGCAGGATTGCGGTGGGCACGGCAGCGGTCAATTCGGGAGCGATTGCACCAACGGTGGCGACGTCGACGTAACCACATCCCGTCCGAAGCGCCGCCTGTGCACACAACACTGCTGCTCCAGCCATACCCCGTGAGCCAGCAACCACCAACACACGCCCCATTCGGGACTTGTCCGTATCACTCAGCCGATCGGGTAACGGCGGCCACATCACCATGCAGTTGTCGCCGTTGGTGCCAAAGCCGGTCTCGTCGTGGGCGGTGTCGTCCTAGGCGGTGTCGTCGAAGCGCGCCGTTGGCGACTAACGACGGCGGAAATTTTCCGCCAGGTTCACCAGTAGCCGAGTTCCGTAGGCAGTCGCGCCGCGTTGCAACCAGCCAGCATCGGTCTCCGACCACATCGGACCTGCAATGTCGAGGTGCGCCCATGGATAGCCACCGGTGAACTCGTCCAAGAACAATGCGGCCGTAATTGCCCCTGCCTCGCCCCCACCAACGTTCTTCATGTCGGCGATGTACGAGTCGAGCATTCGGCGGTACGAGCGCTCCAGTGGCAGTTCCCACACGTCTTCGTCGACGGCCTTGCTGGCTTCCTTCACTTGGTCGAGGAATCGTGCGTTGTTGCCCATGACTCCCGACATCTTGGGACCGAGTGCCGCAGCACACGAACCGGTGAGGGTCGCAATGTCCACGATGGCGTCCGGCTCTTGCTCGGCGGCCAACGACAACCCGTCGGCCAGGATCAGACGACCCTCGGCGTCGGTGTTGTGGATTTCCACGGTCTTCTTGTTGCGCATGGTGAGCACGTCACCCATGGCCATTGCGCTACCCGACGGCAGGTTGTCGGTGCACATGAGATACGCGGTGACCTGGTTCTTGCAACCGAGTGCCTTCAACGTGCTCATCGCCGACAACACGGCCGCTGCGCCGCTCATATCAGCTTTCATCTGAGCGTGCGACGGATTGCTCGGCTTCAGGCTGATTCCACCCGAGTCGTACATGACACCCTTGCCCACCATGATGAGGTGCGGCAGCGACGACTTCTTCCCTTTCCCGGCCGACTTGCCCTTGAGCACCGACTTGCTCGGACGGTACGACAACTTCACCATGCGTGGTGGGTTCACGCTGCCGCGGTTGACACCGATGATGCCACCACAACCCATGGCGAGCAGCTTGTCCTTGTCGAACACTTCCACCTTCAAACCGGATTCGGATGCGATGAGTTGTGCGCGATCGGCGAACAACTTCGCAGTGAGATGGGCCGGCGGCATGTTGGCAAAATCGCGTGCCATGCACACTGCTTCACCAATCACCGTGCCACGACGTGATCCGTTGGCGGCCGCACCGAGTGCCTTGGATTCCACCACCAAGACTGCCGACTTCAGTTTCGAAGCAAACGATTTGTCCGACTTGAGCGCCGCATAACGATGTGTGGCGAGCATCAGGCCTTCGGTGACCGCCTGGGCCACATCGGCACGATCGTCGCGACCAACTCCCGCCAACGTGGTGGACAGCGACGCATGCTTGCTCGCGGTACGTGCAAGTGCCGCAGCCGCGTTGCGCAGGTCGTGCGCAGTGGCGGAGTTCCCCTCACCCACACCCACCGCGATGAGCGTGGCCTTCCCGCTCGATGGCACCACGAGGGTTTGGCCGACCTTGCCTTCGAATCCGGCTGCAACCAGCTGCGAGCGAGAAACGCCGAGTTCGGCCGGTACGGCTTTGTCGGAAGTGACGGGAATCCCGACCGCCTCAGCGGCAGGGGTTTCGCGGGCAACCGTGACGACAAGTTGGGAATGTTTCATGTTCGCAAGGCTAGTTGGCAGTGGTCGATGCGGTTCGTCCGCAACACCGCCGACTGCGGCTAATCGGCAACGCTACGAACTGGCAACGACTCGCCTTCTTGCCAGCGGGCCAAGGTCCACAGCAAGTCGCTCAGGCGGTTGAGGTACGGACCTGCCTGTGACGGTGGCGGCGCTGCAGAAAGTGCGTGACGTTCCGCGCGGCGAGCCACGGTTCGGGCCACGTCCAAGAGTGCTGCGATCTTGTTCTGCCCCGGCACGACGAATTCCGACGGTGGGGTGAACTTCTCGTCGAGTGAATCGATCATGGTCTCCAACTTCACCACCATGTCGGCGGTCACGCGTGACTTGCCATCGGTGAGTTTGTGACGATTCTCGGGAAGAGTTGCCAGCTCCGCCATCAACACCCACAGGTCACGCATGATGTGTACGAGCACATCGTTCAACTCGTTCTCACGACCCAGTTCTGCACGTACCAGACCGAGCACCGCCTGGGCCTCATCCACTGCACCGTACGCACGGGGCAATGCCGAGTCCTTCTTCACACGACCGCCGTAGAACAGTCCGGTGGTGCCGTCGTCACCACCGCGGGTGTACACCTTTTCACGAGTCATGAGCAAGTCACGCTACTTGTCTTAGCCTTACCCTGACGATGCGAGCCACCAAAAGACCGGGCTATCTGGAGACCATCAACGAACGCGTGGTGGTGTTCGATGGTGCTTTTGGCACCTACGTGCAGGACGAGAACCTCACCGCCGATGATTTTGGTGGCCAACACCTCGAGGGGTGCAACGAATTGCTCGCAGTCACTCGCCCCGATCTCATCGCCAGGATGCACGAAGACTTCCTCAAGGTGGGTGTCGACGCCCTGGAAACCGCAACCTTCGGATCGTTTTCCACGGTGCTCACCGAGTACGGCATCGCCGATCGGGCACACGAGATAACGCTGGCAGCTGCGCGAATCGCCCGCGACGTCGCCAACTCATTCGAAGGCGACGGACAACCTCGCTTCGTGGCCGGCAGCATCGGACCCGGCACCAAGTTGCCCAGCCTCGGACACATCTCGTTCGTGGAACTTCGCAACACCTACGAAGAGCACGCACGGGCACTCATCGAGGGCGGTGTGGATCTCCTCCTCATCGAAACGTGCATGGATCTGTTGCAGATCAAGTCCGCAATGCAGGGTGGTCGCCGTGCCATGAAGGCTCTCGGGCGCGAGGTTCCGATCCAGGTACAAGTCACCATGGAAACCACCGGTCGCATGTTGGTCGGCACCGAAATTGGCGCTGCTCTCACCGCTCTGCTGGCGATGAAGCCCGACGTCATCGGCATCAATTGCGCAACCGGTCCTGCAGAAATGCAGGAACATCTGCGCCACCTCTCGCAGCACTCTCCGATCCCAATCAGTGTGTTGCCGAATGCCGGATTGCCCAGCGTGGTGGACGGACGAACGCATTACGACCTCACGCCGGCACAGCTCGCCGACTTTCACCGCCACCATGTGCAAGATCTCGGGATTCGCGTCGTGGGCGGCTGTTGCGGAACCACACCGGAGCACTTGCGTCAGGTGGTGGAAGCCGTTCGCAACATCACACCGGCTCGTCGCTCGCCGATACAAGAGCCGAGCGTGACCTCCCTCTATTCTCCCGTCACGCTCAAACAGGACAACAGCGTGCTGTACATCGGTGAGCGGACCAACGCCAATGGCTCGCGGGCCTTCCGCGATGCAATGCTGGCCGGCGATTGGGACACCTGCACCAAGATGGCCAACGAACAAATTCGTGAAGGCGCACACGTGCTCGACGTCTGCGTGGATTACGTCGGTCGCGATGGCACCACCGACATGGCCGAGATCGCCGGTCGCTTTGCCAGCCAAGCCAGCGTGCCCCTCGTCATCGACTCGACCGAACCACAGGTCATGGAGGCGGCCCTGCAGTTGGCAGGCGGTCGTTGCATCCTGAACAGCGCCAACTTGGAGGATGGCGAAGATCCCGGTCGACGCATGGACCGCATCTTTTCGCTCGCACGCGACTACGGCGCTGCAGTCATCTGTTTGCTCATCGACGAGCGTGGTCAGGCACGCGACGTGGAGTGGAAGATGCAGATCGCCCACCGACTCCACAAGATCGCCACCGAGCGCTACGGTCTCTCGGCGAGCGACCTCATCTTTGATCCACTCACATTCCCGCTCACCACCGGCGACGCCGATCTGCGTCGCGACGGAATCGAGAGCATCGAAGGCATACGTCGCATCAAGCAGGAGATTCCCGGAGCCCTCACGGTGATGGGGCTCTCCAACGTGAGTTTCGGCATCAATCCTGCTGCGCGCCAGGTGCTCAACAGCGTGTTTCTCGACGAATGCGTCAAAGCCGGCTTGGATGCCGCAATCGTGCACGCCAGCAAGATCCTTCCTCTCGCCCGCATCAAGCCCGAGCACGTCACGTTGTGTCGCGACATCATCTTCGACAAGACCACCGATGACTACAACCCGCTGCAGCTTCTCCTCACCGCATTCGAAGGCGTGAAGTCCACCAAGCAGGAGAAGCCCGACCGCAGCGGTTGGCCGGTGCGCCAGCGACTTCGCCAGCGCATCATCGATGGCGACCGCGAAGGACTCACGGCAGAACTCGATGAGGCACTCGGCGAGGGTTTGAAGGCGCTCGAGATCGTCAATGACGTGCTGCTCGACGGCATGCGCGAGGTGGGCGAACTGTTCGGTTCGGGACAAATGCAGTTGCCGTTCGTCCTCCAGAGCGCCGAGACCATGAAGATGGCGGTCGGTCACCTCGAGCCACACATGGACAAGGTTGCCGGGTCCACGAGCAAGGGCAAGCTCGTACTTGCCACGGTGAAGGGCGACGTGCACGACATCGGCAAGAACTTGGTCGACATCATCTGCACGAACAACGGCTACGAAGTTCACAACATCGGCATCAAGATCCCCATCAGCGAGATGATCACCAAGGTGCAGGAAGTCGATGCCGACGCCCTCGGCATGAGCGGCCTCCTGGTGAAGAGCACGCTCATCATGCGCGAAAACCTGGAGGAGCTCAATACGTCCGGGCTCTCCAACATTCCAGTGCTGCTCGGCGGTGCCGCGCTGACCCGCAGCTACGTGGAGCGCGATTTGCGGGAGGTGTACCAAGGTCGCGTGTTCTACGGGCGCGACGCGTTCGAAGGTCTGCACACGCTCGACAAGTTGATGGAGATGAAACGCAACGGCATCGACGACCCCGAGTTCGGTCGCATTCCCACGGGACGCTCACTCGCCGAGCGTCGTGCACCAAAGGAATCCCCGATCGATCTACCGCGCCGCTCACCCGATGTGGTCGACGACAATCCCGTGTTCACACCACCCTTCGTCGGCTCGCGCGTAGTGAAAGGCATCAGCCTCGATGAGATCGCCGAGTACGTCAACGAGACCGCCCTGTACCGCAATCAATGGCAGTACCGTCCACTCGAGGGTGAGAACGACGAGGATTTCAAGTCGCGAATCCGACCCGAACTGCGTCAGCAACTTGCGCAAGCAAAGGCCAGCGGCATCTTGGTGCCGCAGTTGGTGTACGGCTACTTCCCTGCCAACGGAGACGGCAACGACGTCGTCATATGGACCGACGAGTCCCGCACCACCGAACGTATGCGATTCTCGTATCCGCGACAGGGCGAGGCTCCGTTCTTGTGCATCGCCGACTTCTTCCGACCCGTGGAGAGTGGTGAGGTCGATTACGCCGCATTCCACATCGTCACGATGGGAGCGAAGGTGAGCGATGCCGCAGCCGAATTGTTCGCAAAGAACGAGTACCAGAAGTACCTGACGGTGCACGGTCTCGGCGTGGAGATGGCAGAGGCACTCGCCGAGTATTGGCACCACCGAATTCGCACCGAGTGGGGTTTCGTCGGGGAAGATGGACCGAACCTGCACGGACTGTTCCGCCAGCAGTACCGCGGTGGTCGATATTCCTGGGGCTACCCCGCGTGTCCGGATCTCGAGGACAATGCAAAGGTCGCCGAGCTCCTGGAAGCAGGACGCATCGGTATCACCGTGAATGAGGACACCGGCTGGCAGTACCAACCGGAACAAACGACGTCGGCAATCATCTGCCATCATCCGCGCGCCAAGTACTTCGTCGCACGGTAAACGAGTTCTCTTCGGCGTCGGTCTTCCGACGAAGTTCTCGAGAAGAGTCGCCGACTAGCCGGCGTGGGACTTTTCCCAGGCTCGCGCGAGTGCGCTGTAGTGGCCACCGAGTGCCATCAATTCACCGTGGGTTCCCACCTCGGTGATGTTCGCATCGTTCACCACGACGATGCGATCCGCACGTTGCACGGTCGTGAGTCGGTGTGCCACCACGATGGTGGTTCGGCCCTGCATCAATCGCTCCAGTGCAGCCTCGACTTCCGCTTCCGTGCCCGGGTCGAGATTCGACGTTGCTTCATCCAATACCAACACTGCTGGATCGACCAGCGCAGCGCGACCAAGTGCCACCAATTGGCGTTCGCCGGCCGACAATCGCGTGCCACGCTCGCGAACCTCGGTATCGAGACCCTCGGGTAGCCGCTCGAAGTGCGCGAGCACACCGAGGCGATCGAGGGCAGACTCGACTTCGGCATCAGTTGCCTCGATCCGAGCCAAACGCACGTTGTCGCGAATGGTGCCGTTGAAGAGGTAACCCTCCTGCGGCACCACGACGATTCGTTGCCGCAAACTCTTGTGCGTGCCACGACGAAGGTCGACACCGCCATAACTCACGACTCCCGTGACGGGGTCGTACAAACGTGCCATCAACTTGGCAAGCGTGCTCTTTCCGGCGCCAGTCGGTCCGACGAGCGCAATCCGTTCGCCGTCCCGTACGTCCAAACTCACGCCGTCGAGCGCCGGCGTGGATCCACCTTGATAGGTGAACGACACATCGGCGACCTTGAGATTCCCGCGCGCCGGCAATGCAACGGCGTCGGTGGCTTCATCCACCTCCGGCGTGGCGTCGAGAATCGCAAACAACTTGTGCAGCGCTGCCGCTGCCGACTGCACGCCGTTGTAGAGCTGCGAGAGTTGCTGGACGGGGTCGAACAAACTCGACAACAGCAGGATGAACGCCACCACGGTGCCGAGCGAGACCACATCTTCGTGCACCAACCAACCACCGATTCCCACCACGAGTGACGTTGCAATCACACCGGAGAACTCCACGAGACCGAAGTACCACGTGCTGATTCGGATGCTGCGCACGTGGCTGTCGAACAGCGATCGGTTGGACTTCTCGAACCGCTTGATCTGGTGCTCTTCCTGGGCATAGGCCTGGATGACTCGTACGGCCGCAATGCCTTCCTGAAGCGTGCCGAGATTTTGGCCGACTCGCTCGCGAACCGTGAGATAGGCGGTGTTGGAGTCGCGTTGGAACTTCACCGAAGCAACGACAATTACCGGAAATACGATCAACACCACGAGCGTGAGTTGCCACGACAACGTGAACAGCACGGCAAACGCGAGCACCACCAGGAAGCCGCTCGCCAAAAACTGCAGCAAGCCCCATTGGATGAGTTCGCCCATCGTCTCGATGTCTGCGGTCATTCGCGCAACGAGAACTCCGGCTTTGTTGCGGTCGTAATACGCCATCGATTGACGCTGCATTGCAGCAAACACCTTGAGTCGCAGCTCGCGCAAGAACGCCTCGCCGGTTCGGTTGAGGAATACGTATTGCATTCGGCCAAAGACATACGCCAGCGCCGTGATTGCCAAATACAAGCCCACCGAAACATTGAGTTCGAAGAGGTCGCGCGCACGAATTCCGGCGTCGATGCCGTGTCGCACCAGCACAGGTGCAGCCAGCGTGGCACTGGTGGTCACCACCACACAGCCGAGTGCGGCATACGCCGTACGTCGAAACGGCGCCGCCATGCGAATCACCCTCGCCATCACGCGACGTGTCTGGGTCTTGTCGAGCTGGTCCTCCGGTGCGACACCACCGCCCATCTGGAACATCTACTCTCCTCCCACGGCCGGGGTGCGCGACGCGGCGGGGCGATCCGACGCGGCGGGACCATCCGTCGCGGCGGTGTCGTCGCGCACGGCCCACGCCGCCAACACTTCGCGGTAGCGCTCGCTCGTGTCGAGCAACTCGCGATGCTGGCCTACTGCCACGACGCGTCCTTCGTCGATCAACACGATCCGGTCGGCCAACGCGATCGTGCCGGGACGGTGCGCGATGACGATCGTGGTTCGCCCTGCCATCACGGTGCGCATGGCATCGCGGATTTCGTGTTCTTTGCTCGGGTCGACTGCGCTCGTCGCATCGTCCAGCACCAACACGCGTGGGTCGGCGACGATCGCGCGAGCAATCGCCACACGCTGACGTTGCCCGCCGCTCAACGAGAAACCACGCTCACCGATCGGAGTGTCGTACCCTTCGGGAAGTCGCACGATGAAGTCGTGGGCGCCGGCGAGTCGCGCGGCGCGCTCCACCGTTTCCATGTCGGCATCGGGTTTCGCAAACGCAATGTTGTTGCGGACCGAATCGTTGAACAAGAACGTCTCCTCGAACACCACACCGATGTTTTGTCGCAACTCGCGCACGTCGAGCCGACGCAGATCGATGCCATCCAATGTGATGCGGCCTTGCTCCACGTCGTAAAAGCGCAACAGCAGCCGAACGATGGTGCTCTTGCCGGCTCCGGTGGCACCCACCAACGCGACCGACTCCCCTGGCGCAATGGACATACTCATTCCGTCGAGCACCTTGTGGTCATCCCCGTAACCAAACACCACGTCTTCGAACGACACCGCGCCAACGGCGTGCGACGTGTGTCGAGCCGGTAGCGGTCGCGGTTGCTTGGGGCTTTGTACCGCAGGCTCGGTCGACAACACCTCGTGTACCCGCACGAGAGCAGCGGCGGCACGCTGGCCCAACGCCACCATCATGCCGATGTTGCGTAGTGGCCACACCAACATCGTGAGATACACGTTGAACGCAACCAAATCTCCGATGCTGAGATCACCGTTGACGACTCGATGCCCGCCATATCCCAACACTGCGATGAGTCCCAACGATGGGAGCAAGTCGATGGCGGGGAGGAATCGACTACGAATGCTCGCAGCTTTGAGGGATACCGCCCTGATGTCGTCGGCCTCCTTGCGCAGTTTTTCGAATTGCACACTCTCGGTACCGAGACCCTTCACGACTCGAACTCCGGACACGCTCTCTTCCACCACGCTGGCCAGTTGCGCCTGCTCGTTCTGTACTGCAAGCACCGCGGGATGGATACGACTGGAGAATCTTCGTGACGCAACGTTGATGAACGGCAATGGCGCCAACGCGACGATTGCCAGTCGCCAATCGGTCAACCCGAGAATCAGCGTCACTGCAACGAGTTGGGCGACGTTGCTCAATGTGATCGGGATCATCACCACGAACTGCTGCACCTGTTGCAGATCACTCGAAGCACGACTCATCAATTGCCCCGTCTGTGTTCGATCGTGATAGCCCACGTGGAGCCGTTGAATGTGGGCAAAGATCCGTTCGCGGAGCAAGGTCTCCGTCCAGCGACTTTCACGGAATGCCAGATAGCGGCGACCAGCCGTCAGTAGTCCGGTTGCCACACCCGCAACGGCGATGAACACCGACCATGCCAAGAGCGGCCCATTGCGCTCGATGCCGCGATCGATTGCTGCTTTCGTCAATTGCGGTACCGCAACTTTCGCAGCAGTCCAGGTGACGCCAATCGCTACCCCGAGCACCAACGCACGCCGTTGATCCAACAACGCTCGCCAGAGCAACTGCCAACCAAGGTTGCGCTGCGCGCGAGCCTGCTCTTCGGCCTCACCTTTGGCGGTGGCCGCGGCGTCAGGATCGAGGTGTGCGACGGTCACGTGGCTGACGGCGCCAGCGACTCCACCGACGACCAGAAGTCGACGGCCGGGTCGAATTGCAGAATCGCCAGTGACGACGTATTCACTCCATTCTCGAAATAGCGATCGATCTTGGCGCGACATTCTGCGGGCGAGCCGTGCACCACCAAGTCGTCAACGACGGAGTCCGGGATTGCGGCGAGTGCCGCCTTGCGGTCACCGCTCTTCCATGCATCCCACATGCCTTGCAGCGCGTCGCCACGTCCAAGCCAACGATGGAATTCGGCGTACACGGGCACATTGAGGTATGCAGCGATGGCGTAGCGGGCCCCGGCTCGTACGACGTCGGCGTTCTCGCTCGGACACACGAAGATGCGGGCAACGATCTCCTTGGTCGCCGGGTCTTGTCCGTCTTTCCTTGCCGAGTCGTGCACCACCTTGGTGACGGTTCGAACGTCATCCGGGGACAACCAGTTGATGATCGCGCCATCGGCTTCGCGGCCGGCGAGTCGCAGCATCCCTTCGCGCAATGCCGCGACGAGGATCGGTGGCTTCACTTCGGGTCGCACACCCAGGCGAAAGCCGTCCACCTTGAACGTGTCGTACTGCTTGGTGATCTTCTCGCCACTCAGCGCATCGCGCAAGAAGCGCACGACGTCACGCACCTTTTTGTACGGCTCCACGAACGGAATGCCGTTCCACCGCTCGATGATGACGTTGCTCGATGACCCGATGCCGATGGCAAAGCGACCAGGAGCCGCATCGGCGAGTGATGCAACGCTTTGAGCGAACAGCGCAGGTGTCCGTGTGTAGGCGGGAACGATCGCCGTTCCCAATCGCAAACGCGGTTCCCACGCTGCCGCCATCGCCAAGGGAGTGAACGCGTCCACACCGTCGGCTTCAGCCGACCAGATATCGCTGTACCCAAGCTCGGCAAGTTGCCGAAGTTGCTTCTCATGTGAGTGCAGATGGCCGGGCAGTGGAACCGTCATTCCGTCACGGCGTTGCATGGTCTAATTCTTCCACTTTCGGGCGATGCAGCTCTGACTGGCGGTGGCCAGGAGTGTGCCGTTTTCCGCGAACATCTGGATGGTTCCGTGCGCAAAACCGCGTTGCACCGACTCGATTTGAATGTCGAGGAGCACCCAGTCGGTTGGCACCAGCGTGGCAAAGCGAATGGTGTTGTCGAGGCTGTTCCCACCGGCGCGCAAACCGAGGGCTTGACCGGCAGCCATCGGCACGAAGTCCCCGAGAATGCCGAGTGCGGCTGCGTCGACTCCGTCGACCAACGACTTGATGCGCACCCACATGATGGTGCGACCGTCGCTGGGCGTGCCGTCGAGCTCCTCCATGTCGCGACCCTTGGCGAATCGCATGTCGAGTGCCTCCATGATCGAGTTTGCGTGAGCAGTACGCAGCATTCGCGGCTTGGACTGGTCGGGCGGCACCACCGCGGGCATCTGCACGAATTGTCCATGTGCGTCGAAGTCGCGATCACCGAGTGCAGCGTTGACGGTGAGCACTTCCCGATCGCCGACTCGACACACGGCGCGTGCCTGTGTGACGCTGCTGCCTGCAACGGCGATGACCACGTCGATGTCGACGCGTTCGTCACGACGGGCATACGACAAATACTGGGCAGTCGCCCATGTGCAACGCCGCTGTGAGACGGCTTCGAGTGCGGCGATTCCCGCACCCAGACCTGCTCCGCCGAAGAGGAAACCCCCGCTCGTGGTCAAGCGAGGAACGACGGACAACGAAAACGCGGTGTTTCCGTGTTGCTCGAGGCCGAGAAACGCACGGGAATCCATCGCGAGCAGGCTAACTGTGGGCACGCCGACGGCGAGAAGTTGCACTTCGCCACCTACGACGTTGCAGTTCGCCACCTACGATTGGGGCGTGACCGACACACCGTGGCAAGGTGACGCCGTTTCGCTCGTCGACGCATTCCGCCGCGGCGAACGTTCACCAGCAGAGGAACTCCAGGCCACGTTCGACGCAATCGACGACAGCAACCTGAATGCGTTCTGTCATCTCGATCGTGACGCCGCGCTCTCTGCAGCACAGCGTGCAGATGTCGACCTCCCGTTCGGTGGAGTGCCGATCGGCGTGAAGGAGTTGGACCACGTCACCGGTTGGCCCGACACGGATGCGAGTTTGGTCTTCAAGGATCGAATCGCCGAATCGACGGACACCATGCTGTTGCGCGCGCGGGCAGCGGGCGCCGTGCTCGTTGGTCAAACCACCTCCAGCGAATTTGGTGGCGTGAACCTCACTCGCACCATGTTGCACGGAGCCACGCACAACCCGTGGCGGCACGGCCGCACTCCTGGTGGTTCGTCAGGCGGCAGTGCTGCGGCCGTCGCCGGCGGTCTCGTCACGCTGGCGACCGGAGGAGACGGCGGCGGCTCGATTCGGATTCCCGCCGGATTCACCGGCCTCGTCGGACTGAAGGCGACGTACGGACGAATTCCGCGCGGCCCCGGCGCGCCGTTCGGGAATCTCACGACCACCACTGGTTGCTTGTCGCGCAGCGTGCGTGACACCGCTCGATGGTTCGACGTATGCAACGGCCACGATGACAACGATCCGCTCAGCTTGCCCCGAGTGGACGGGTGGGAATCAGGATTGGGCACGGTGCCAACCCGAGGGCTGCGTGTGGTGGTCGCACCGACGTGGGGCTCGGCGGTGACGTCGCCGGCGATGTGGTCGGTGTTGGAGGAAGCAGCAGACCACCTCATCGAAATTGCTGGACTGCGACGTGTCGACGACGTCGACACGTCGCTCCCGCGACTCGGTGCTGCATGGTCGATTTCAGGCATGGCCGCACTCGCCTACGAGTTGCGCGATCACTGGCCCGCATGCGCCGACATCCTCACGCCAGAGATGCGTTTCGGCCTGGAGCACACCAATGGCTTGTACGGCACCGAGGCGCGCGGGAAGTTCGAGATGCGTCGCGTCGAACTCAATCGTCGAATGGCGGAGATTTTTCGGAACGTCGACGTCGTCATCACCGCCACCAATCCCGATGTCGCCTTCAATGCCGAAGGTCCACTACCCGACACGTTCGGCGGCGTCGTTGCGGGTGCGGGCAACAATGGTGTGCTCACGTTCCCCGCAAACATCTACGGCAACCCCGGAATCTCCATTCCTGCCGGAACCGTGGACGGGTTACCCGTGGCGCTCCAGGTGTTGTCGCGACACTTCAGCGAACCGTTGTTGCTGGAATTGGCGCTGGCCTACGAGCGCTCGCGGCCATGGCCACTGGTCGCACCGCGCTAGTCGGGCATCGCCTCGTCACACCCGGTGATTGAACTACGGCATCAACAGGGCTCGTGCCACCAAGTCGGTGCCGAAGCCCATGAGGATTGCGAGATAGCTCAACCCCGTTGCCGCCATCACTGCGGAGTAACTGCGTTCCCGTAGGGCCGCGCGCGTAAACCACGCGAGTACACCGGTGAGCGCGGCACACGCGAGCCAGAACCAACCAAGTACGCCGTTCCATCCGTCATCGATCGAACCATTCAACACACTCACCATTCCGGTGGGGATGAGCAGCACTACGACCTCGATCGGCCACACCACCAACAACACGTTGGTGAGTTGGTTCAGCAACTTGCGGGGCATGCCCGGCTGCACCAGATACCAGTGCCCCAGCAACATTGCGTCGCTGACTGCACCGAGAAAAACCGCGCCAACCAGGAGTCGCACCAACCACAGCACATCGTCGGGGTGATCGGTGGCGAGCGAGGCGAACCCCACGCCGACGAATCCGATGATGGTGGCGACGCGATCCAGCATCGTGTCGCGCCGCGCAAATGCGACGAGCGCTACGACTGCCAGCCCCACCCCGGCTGCTTCGCGCACGAGGATTCGGTCGAACGCAAACCCGAGCGCCACGCCGATGAGGGCGATCCCCGCATAGACACCGCGCAACAACTTTCCGTATCCCACCGAAATCTCACCCGATCGCAAGGTGAACCACAAAAAGAGCATGCCGCCGCTCGCCCACTGCAGCATCACGGTTGCGGCGTCGAGCTTCACTTCACGACGACTTTCAGGACGGCGAGCTTCACAGCACCACGAGCTCGCGGGGCGTGGTGTTCATCCGTCGAGGTCCGGTTTCGGTAGCCACCACGATGTCCTCCAGCCGCATACCCCACTTGCCCGCCACATAGATCCCTGGCTCGACACTGAATGCATGACCGGCAGCAATCGCAAGTGCATTGCCACCCACCATGTACGGCTCTTCGTGCGCCTCCATGCCGATGCCGTGACCGGTTCGATGAATGAAATAGTCGCCCCAACCTGCCTCGACCAACACCGCTCGCGCCGCAGCATCAACCGACTCGCAACTGGCGCCAACCACCCCCGCCATCACTCCGGCTTCCTGCGCGCGACGAAGGTCGGACCATGCGCGGGCGATGTCTGCCGGTGCCTCTCCGAGGTGAACGCAACGGGTGATGTCGCTGCAATATCCGTCCATCGTTCCCCCGAAGTCGCAGAGCACGATGTCGCCGCGCGCAATCACCCGGTCGCCAGGGTGATGATGCGGGCTCGCAGCGTTGTCGCCCGCCGCGACGATCGCAAAGTTCACCACGTCGTGACCTTCGGAGAGGAGTCGTGCAGAGATGTCGGCCGACACCTGTGCTTCGGTACGACCAGCCAGGGGAATCTCACCGCGCTGCAACTGTGCCGCCACGCGATCGGCGGCCGCGCCAGCAGCAGCGAGCGCTGCAATCTCTGCAGCGTCCTTGTGGATACGAAGCGGACCAACGACATCTACCGACCTCACGAATTGTCGACCGGCCAATCTGGGCAACATCTCCACGAGGAATCGCGACCACATTTGATCACCAATGGCAATCCGCTGTGCCGTGCCGATCAATGCAGCGGTGATCGCGACGGGATCGTCGGTTTCATTCCATGCAACGAGGTCGAACACATCGGGATGATGCTCCACGCGGGGCGCCTCCAAACGCGGCACCACCAAGGTGGCTCGGTCGGCGGTAATCACCAACGCCGTGAGTCGCTCCAACGGCATGGCGTGGTACCCCACCAAGTACGGCAGATCGAAACCCACGGATACCACGAGTGCATCAACGTGCTGCAGCTGCATCTGGGTCCGGACTTTGTGCAGACGTGAGGCGTAGAGCGACGTCATGAACTTGGTGTCACCGACTCTGGACGAGTCGGCCGGCCTCGTAGTCCTGGAACGCTTGCACGATTTCTTCCCGGGTGTTCATGACGAATGGCCCGTAACGAACCACGGGTTCGCCGAGCGGCTCACCACCGAGCAACAACGCCTGCGCCGACGTCGCGGTGGTGATGGTGATGGAACCACGCGATCGCGAGAACACCATCATCTGACCTGACTCCGCACCGTGGGAGTTTGCCGACAATTCGCCGTCGAACACGTGGACCAATGCAGTGTGACCGTCGGCTGGTTCCCACGTCACTTCTTCGCCGGCTCGCAGCAACACGTGCGCATACGTCATCGGGCTCGTCGTCTGTACGGCACCGGTGACGCCCATGACCGTGCCGGCCACCACACGTACTTCGCCTCCGTTGAGCAGCGACACCCGCCGCAATTCATCGGACTCGAATCCCTGATAGCGGGGCGGAATCATCTTTGATGCAGCAGGCAAATTCACCCACAGTTGAAAGCCGTGCATCCGACCTCCGGATTGTAGGAAGTCGGTCGTCGGAAGTTCGCTGTGCACCACACCGGAACCCGCGGTCATCCACTGCACACCGCCGGGACGGATCGTGGCGACTGCGCCGGTGGTATCGCGATGTTCCATTGCCCCGTGCATCAAATAGGTAACGGTTTCAAAGCCACGGTGCGGATGCTCGGGTGCCCCAATGGCCTTACCTGGTGCATAGTCGACCGGACCCATCTCGTCGAGCAGGAGGAACGGATCGATGTGGCTCACTCGCGCCGTAGGAAACGGCCTGCGCACCACGAAGCCGCCACCCTCCACGGTGCGTTCGGCGGTGATGATGTGGTCGAGCGTTCGATGTGTCACGGATGTACCTCCACACAGTTCATCGGCGCACCAACACTGGCACGGCGCCACCCGCATCGGTCGTGCCGACAGGAGCGGCAACCGTCACGCCCGCGGGACTGGCCACGGTGACTCCTGCTTCTCCTGCAGCGCGCTTGGCGTGATAACTCGATCGTGTGAGTGGACTTGCCTCCACGTGGGTGATGCCGAGACGTTCACCAAACTGGCGGTACTGCGCGAACTCATCCGGCGACGCCCACCGCGTGACGGGCAAGTGATTGCTCGTGGGCCGCAGATATTGACCGATCGTCACGATGCTCACACCAACGCCGGCAAGGTCGGCCAGGAGCGACTCCACTTCGTGACGTTCTTCGCCGAGGCCGAGCATGAACCCGGACTTGGTGACGAGTCCTGCACGCCGCGCACGTGCCAATACCGACAAACTTCGGGCGTAACCGGCCGACGGCCGCACCACACGTTGAAGCCGAGCCACCGTCTCAATGTTGTGATTGAAGACATCCGGCTTTGCAGTAAACAGCAGCTGCAACGACGCATCGTCGCCTTTGGCGTCTGACACCAAGGTTTCCACCGCAGTCGAAGGGTTGCTCCGGCGAATCTCCTCGATACATGCGGCGACGTGGGCAAAACCACCGTCGGGCAAATCGTCTCGCGCCACCATGGTGAGCACGGAGTGCTGCAGGCCCATCCGTGCGATTGCTTGTGCCACCCTCCGTGGTTCATCGATCGCCGGCGGTTCTGGCTTGCGAGTATCCACCAGACAGAAGCCACATGCTCGAGTGCAGCGCTCACCCAACACCATGAAGGTGGCAGTACCGTCGCGCCAACACTCCGACAAGTTGGGACAGCCGGCTTCTTCGCACACCGTCACCAGTTGCAAGTCACGCAAGGTCTTCTTGGTTGCCAGCACTTCGCTGCCATGTTGCACGTGCGGGCGCAACCACTCGGGCTTGCGCTCGTTGATCTGCATGCCGACGACATCGGGTTCGTACTCCCATGCAACATCGGCGCGATCTGCGGCTGCGGATTCGTCCGCGCCCCAGCGCTGCGTTGCCAGTCGTGCCACCACATCGGCAACCTCCCGCAACGTCGCACTGCACCCCTCCTCGCGAAGCGAGGTAACCGGCCACTCCCCGATTCCGCACGGCACGATGTGCTCGCGCATGAACCGCATGTCGGGGTCGACGTTCAGTGCAAAACCGTGCATCGTGCGACGCGCCGTGGCACCACGTGCCACCCGAACTCCGATGGCACAGATCTTCCGTGCGCGTTGCGTGTCGGCTTCGAGCCACACTCCTGGGTACCCATGTTTGCGTCCGGCAGCAATGCCGAACTCGGCGAGTGAATCGATCACCAACTGCTCCACGCTGCACACGTACGCCGTGACATCAGCCGGAGACGCATCGCCGAATTTTCCCGGCAGAGATCGGATCGGATACACCACGAGTTGCCCGGGGCCGTGATACGTGATGTCACCCCCGCGGTTGACGCGCACCAACTCGGCACCTACGTCGTGCGGTTCACACCGAAGATTCTTCTCGAGCTCAGCCGACGCACCATATGTAAACACATGATGGTGCTCCTGCATGAGCAAGTAATCGTCCTTTGCGTACGCAAAGAGACCCTCTTGCAATGCGAGGGCGTCGCGATAGTTGACCCGCCCGAGCCAACGTACGCGCATTTAGAGCTCCGCCGACCAGTCCTGCGTCTCGAGCACGTGCTTGACCTTGGCCAAGAAGTTCGCGGCGTAGGCACCGTCGAAGGCACGGTGATCCCAACTCATCGCGATGTTTCCTACGGGATGAATGGCGATGCTCTCACTGCCGTCGGGCAGTTTCACGGCGACCGGCTTGCGCACGATTGCATCGGTGCTGATGATTGCCACCTGCGGCTGATTGATGATTGCCATCGTGAGCACCGAGCCCGCCGATCCGTTGTTGGAGATGGTGAAGGTGCCACCCGAAATCTCATCCGGCGACAGCTTGCGGCTGCGTGCGCGGCTGGCCAAATCGGAAATCTCGCGAGCAATGGCACGCAGGCGTTTGCCTTCGGCTCCACGTACGACCGGCACCAGCAAACCCTGGTAATCGAGATCGACTGCCACGCCCAAGTCGATGTACTTGTGCACGACGAGCGTGTCGCCGTCGAGACTCGCATTCATGTGTGGGTACTCGGCGATTGCATCGATGATCGCGCGACTGATGAACGGTAGATACGTCAGCGAGAAACCCTCACTCGCCTTGAACGAGTCCTTCACCGCATTACGCGCCACATCGACGTTGGCATAGTCCACTTCCACCACGCTGAATGCATGCGGTGCCGTCGTCTTGCTGGCGATCATGTGGCTGCCGGTGAGACGACGAATCTTTGACAATGCAACGACTTCGTCGCGCGCACCAACGGCGACGCGAGGAGCGGTGGTAGCTGCAGGTGCTGGTGCGGCAGCCGGCGCAGGTGCTGGCGTCGGAGCGACAGCCGGAGCAGGCGCTGGCGTCGGAGCGACGGGCGCGTGGGCGACGGCAGGAGCAGGTGCTGCGGCAGGGGCAGCCGCTGCACGAGTGAGTCCGTGTGCGTCGATGTAGTCGAGCACATCCTCACGGGTGATTCGGCCGCCAGGGCCAGTACCCGCAAGTTGCGCAACATCGATGCCATGGTCATTGACGAGGCGGCGCACCACCGGCGACAACAACACGTTGCTCGACACACTTGCGCGAGCTGCAGGTGCAGGAGCTGGCGCAGGTGCCGGTGCAGGTGTGGGCGCAGCCTGTGGCGCCGGGGCTGGAGCAGGTGCCGGAGCGGCTTTCGGCGCAGGCGCAGGGGCAGGTTTCGGCGCAGGTGCAGGCGCTGGCGCGGGTGCTGGTGCAGGCGCTGGTGCCGGTGCGACAGCACCCGTTGCTGCGCCGACCACCGCAATCACCGTGCCAACGGGGACCGTTTCACCGGCTGGCACTCGAATTTCTGTCAGCGTTCCCGCGATGGGCGATGGAACTTCGGTGTCCACTTTGTCGGTGGACACTTCGAACAATGGTTCGTCGGCAGCAACGGTGTCGCCCACGTTCTTGAACCAACGAGTGATGGTTCCTTCGGTGACCGTTTCACCAAGTTGAGGGAGGATGACGTCAGCCATGAGAATGTGCTCCTTGATTACGCGTTGATGCTTCGACCGGTAAGTGACAAGACGGTTTCGCCGAACAATTCCGTCAAGCTCGGGTGCGGTTGCAGGAATTCTGCGATTTCATCCACCGTGGCTTCCCAGTTCACCGCCAGGTATCCGCCGGACAACTGCTCGGTCACCCAAGGACCAACCATGTGCACACCGAGTACCTGTCCGGCTCGTCCGTTGCGATCCTTCTTGGCAATGACCTTGACGAGTCCATCCGGTTCTCCGAGGATCATTGCGCGTGAGTTTGCGCGGAACTGATGCTTGGCCACCACCACGTCGTGACCTGCCGCACGTGCCTCTTCTTCCGACGGGCCGGCCCACGCAACTTCGGGGTGGCAGTAAATCGCCCACGGAACGCGGTCGTACATCACCGGGTACACCACTTCGCCACGCATGTGCTTCACCGCCACGATTGCCTCGGCGTATGCAACGTGCGCCAACTGCGGCGTGGCGATGAGATCGCCCACTGCATACACGTTCGGCTCGCTGGTGCGGCAATAGCCGTCGACCTCCACGAATCCACGGTCGGTCACCTTCACTTGCGTACCTGCGAGACCAAGCTCATCTGAATACGGACGACGGCCAACCGACACGACCACCGCATCCACCTCGATCGACTCCCCTGCGCCGAACGACACGACGGTGGAACCCGATCCCGTCGGCTTATGTCCGGTTACCTGAACACCCGTACGAATGTCGATGTTCTTTTTCTTGAACGACTTCACCACGACATTGGCAACATCCGGGTCGAGACCGGGAAGAATCTTGGGCAATCCCTCCAAGATGGTGACCGATGCGCCGAGGTCGGCGAAGCATGAAGCAAACTCGCAGCCGATTGCTCCACCACCGATGACTGCAATCCGTGCCGGAACTTTGTCGAGCATCAGCACTTCGTCCGAGGTCATGATTGGACCACCCACGGAGAAACCCGGGATGGTGCGCGGGACGGAACCGGCGGCCAACATCACGTTGGTTCCCACCAACGAGCGCGTCGTACCGTCGGCCGACTTCACCGTGACCGTGCGATCCGCACCAAGTGATCCAGTGCCGAGAACGTAGGTGACCTTCTTGCTCTTGGTGAGACCCGTCAGTCCCTTCACCAAACCATTGACGATGGTCTGTTTGCGGGCTTGCGTGACCGCGAAGTTCACCGTGGGAGCACTCGACTCCACCCCGAAATCTTTTGCGTGTGCCACGTGGCGGAAGACCGCCGAACTCTCGAGAAACGCCTTTGCGGGGATGCAACCGCGATTGAGGCAGGTTCCGCCGATGGTGTCCTTTTCCACCAATGCAACGTTCATTCCGGCGGATGCGGCATAGAAGGCAGCGGCGTAGCCACCAGGTCCCCCGCCTACGACGACGAGGTCGAATTGTTCGCTTGACACGGCTACCTACGGTAGCGGTTGCGTCGACTTACTCGCCCAACCACTGAGCTTTCTCGTCGTCACGCGAGTACAGGAGTGTTGGTGTGCCAACAGCCACGACGAATTCGAGCGTGCATGACACCTGCTGAATCTCCTCTGATGCATCGACCGCCGGGCAATTCGTTGAGTCGAGCGGCGTGGTGATCTCGCCATTGGCCAGCATCGACCAGCCCGCAACTGGCGAGGCAATCTCGGGCCCGCGCATGGTGACGTTCACCAGGGTTTTTTCGTCGTCGATCTGCACGCTACGAACCGCGACATCCACTCCGGAAACTTCGACGTTCGTGCCGAGCGCAAAGAGACCGATCGTACGCCCGGTGTCGTTGGCCGTCTGCAACAGCTTCACCGTTCCGGCAATCACGATGAGAATCCCGCAAATCAAGCTGGTGACGATGAGTTTTCGAGTACTCACGCCGTTGAGCGTACGCTGTAATCGTCGTTGCACGCCACGTGGAGTGCAACACGGAAAGGTTCATGCACGTTCATGGGATTGCGAAATCTCCTCGGTCGATCAGCCCAAACCAAGGAAGACTTGGTGTCGGAACGACTGTGCGCGAAGTTCGGCGACATGAACATGGTGTCACTGGCCACCATGCCGATTCGTCAGCGCGTCGACGTATGCGGTGAGATTCGAAGAATGACCGTGAAGCCTCGTGCCGGCGTTCCTGCAGTGGAGATCGAAATCAGTGATGGGACCGGTGAACTCACCATCATCTTCTCCGGCCGCGAGCGCATTCCCGGGGTCGGCCACAATCGTGGTCTCACCGTGTCGGGTGTTGCCCACATGGAGGGCTCGCGTCGCGTGATGTTGAACCCGCTGTACCGCTTGCTGCCGAAACCGGGTCAGTAGATCGTCAGCCGACGAGCAATTTCGTCACTGCACCCTCGGCATCCTCGGTGATGAGTGCCATCACCTCGTCGCCCGCGCGCAAGACGGTGTCCTTCGTGGGCACCATTACACGCTCGGCTCGCACCACGGCAACGATCGTGGCGCTTCGCGGCAGGACCAAGTCGGCAATGGCAACGTTCACGGCCGGCGATGATTCTGCAAGCGTGACTTCCACCAGCTCCGCCTTGCCACCCTTCAGTTGCATGAGTCGTACGAAGTTGCCAACCGATGTGGCTTCCTGCACCAGACTCGTGATCAGGTGTGGAGTCGACACCGAAACGTCCACTCCCCACATCTCATTGAACATCCAATAGTTCTTCGGGTTGTTGGCTCGTGCCACCACTCGTGGCACTCCGAACTCCTGCTTGGACAACAGCGAGATCACCAGATTGTCCTCGTCGTCACCGGTGACGCTGGCCACGACGTCGGCATCGCGAACCCCTACGGCATCCAACACCAGATAATCGCAGGCATCACCGAAATGCCACTCGATCCCGTTGGATTCCGGACGCGACTGATATTCACGAATCGTTGCTCGGTCGTTGTCGATGATGGTGACCGAGTGCCCGGCCGCCACCATCTCTCTGGCAGTGAATCTGCCGACACTCCCGCCACCGGCGATGATGACCTTCATCGACTTGCCTCGAGCATCACGACTCCGATGGACCCTTCGCCAGATGTGCATCGAGCCGTGCAATGTCGTCGCTCATCACTGCGAGATACACGACGTCCCCCTGCTGCACCAATACGTCATCGCTCGCAAGCATCGCTTGCCCGTAGCGACGCACACCAACCACGTTGCCTGGCCCTGCGTTGAGCATGGTGATTCGTTCGCCGACCCATGCATCACTTGCGATTCGCTCCACCAACACCAATTTGGCACTGGGATCGGTCCATTCCACCGCCGGGCGGTCGGCGATGATCCGTCGCATGATGCGCTCTGCGGTCCACTTCACCGTGGCGACGGTGGCTATTCCGAGACGTTCGTAAATCTCCGAACGCTTCGGATCGTAGATGCGGGCTACGACGCTTTGGATGCCGAACCGTTCGCGCGCGACACGGGCGACCATGATGTTGGAGTTGTCACCGTTGGTGACGGCTGCCAGAGCCGAAGCCTTTTCGATGCCGGCTGCGATGAGAATGTCCGGGTCGAATCCGATACCGACGATCGTTTGACCGCTGAAGTCGTCACCGAGTCGCAGAAATGCGTCGGCTTTTCGGTCGACTACCGCAACGGTGTTGCCGAGCTCGCAAAGCTCGCGAGCCAGCGTCGAGCCGACACGCCCACAACCAACGATGACGACGTGCACGAACTACCATCGTAACCGCGCCTGATTCAACAGTCGTAGCGCAAGGATTCGTGCCGATGTCACCCAAAACCAAGGACAACCGAACCGCGATAGCGCGCCTCAAGGGAATTCTCATCGGCAAACCGATCGAGACACATCTCGACGCGCATCATCGATTGAAGAAGCGGGTTGCATTGCCGGTTTTTGCCAGCGACGCAATCTCGAGCACGGCGTACGCAACCGAAGAAATCCTCATCGTCTTCCTCACGATGGCTGCAATCGGACTTGCGGCGTTCGACAATCTCGTGCCGATCGCAATCATGGTCGTGATCCTGCTCGCAATCGTGGTGAACAGCTATCGACAAACGATCAATGCGTACCCGCACGGTGGTGGTAGCTACATCGTCGCGAAGGACAACCTGGGCAAGTACCCGTCCCTCGTTTCGGGTTCGGCGATGCTCGTCGACTACATCCTCACCGTCGCAGTGTCGGTCTCGGGTGGAGTTGCAGCAATCGTTTCGGCGTTCAACGATCTCGCGCCGTACCGCGTGTGGCTGTGCGTTGCGTTCATCGCGCTGATCACGTTCGCAAATCTTCGGGGAATCCGCGAGTCGGGCGCACTCTTTGCTCCCCCGACGTATCTGTACATCATCAGCCTGGCGGCGCTGATTCTCGTCGGTTTGTACCGGGTCTACTTTCAGGATCTCGGCCCCATCTCGCATACGGGCGAAGTGGAACGCGAATTGCTCGAGGGTCAAAAGGCCCTCACACTGTTCTATTTCTTGAAGGCATTCTCTTCGGGCGCAGTTGCGCTCACCGGAATCGAGGCGATTGCCGACGGCGTGCCGGCATTCGAAAAACCCGAGCCCAAGAACGCCAACCGGACCCTGATCATGATGGCGGTGATCCTCGGCACCTCCTTCTTCGGACTCAGTGTGCTCGCAAAGCATCTCGAGCCACTGAAGGACCACGAAGGAAGAATCAAGGACACCGTGCTGGCGCAACTCGCCGAGCAGGTATACGGCGGGCGAAACATCTTCTTCTTCGTCACGCAGTTTGCAACCTTCGGCATCTTGATTCTCGCTGCCAACACGGCATACGCGGATTTTCCGCGACTGTCGTCCGTGATCGCCAAGGACAGTTTCCTTCCGCGGCAGTTCACCAACCGAGGTGATCGACTGGTGTTCAGCAACGGCGTCATTTTTCTCGGTATCGCCGCCTCCGGTCTCGTCATCGCATTCGGTGGAATCGTCAACGCCCTGATTCCCCTCTACGCAGTCGGTGTGTTCACCGGATTTACGATCAGCCAAACCGGAATGTTGGTGCGTCTCCTGCGCCTGAAAGAAAAACAGTGGCCGATCAAGGCATTCTTCACCGGCGTCGGCGCCTTCACCACGTTTGCGGTCGCGATGGCGGTGGTCATCGTCAAGTTCGCCGATGGTGCATGGATTCCTGCGGTGGTCATTCCGTCGATGATTCTCTTCTTTACGAGCGTCAATCGCCATT
>Ga0207937_1000021_pt1 | contig 43137 bp, 46 predicted proteins | sample LakMenEpi04Sep11_FD_150668 | JGI IMG/M metagenome (GOLD analysis project Ga0207937, IMG submission 150668) | Freshwater microbial communities from Lake Mendota, WI - 04SEP2011 deep hole epilimnion (SPAdes) | ecosystem: Environmental > Aquatic > Freshwater > Lentic | place: Lake Mendota, Madison...
CTCGAATACGTTGGTAGCGATGGCGAGAGACATCATCCCATCATGATTCACCGAGCACTGTTTGGTTCCATAGAGCGATTCTTTGGAGTGCTCACCGAGCACTACGCCGGTCACTTCCCGCCATGGCTTGCGCCGATCCAGGTAGTGGGCATTCCGATCGCCGACGACTTCGCGCCGTATTTAGAAAAGTTGGCAGGTGACTTGCGCGATAAGGGTGTGCGCATTGAGATTGATCGAAGCGATAACCGAATGCAGAAGAAGATTAGGGATCACACACTCGCAAAGGTTCCATTTATTCTCCTGGCTGGTGAGCGCGATGTTGCGCAGAAGACCGTTAGCTTCCGCTACAGAAGTGGTGAGCAAGAGAACGACATCCCATTAGCTAAGGCTGTTGAAATGATCACTTCAGCTATCCGCGATAAGAAGCAAGTCTGATGGAGGACTTTCTATCCGACTTTTCTCCCATGAAAGACGGATTCGAGCGACTTTGGACTCCGCACAGACTGGTTTATCTGCAGGAGCTCCAACAGCCTGCGGATGAGGACTGCCCGTTTTGTGCCGCACCTGATAAAAGCGCAGAAGATGGCTTAGTGGTAAAACGGGGAAAGACCTGCTTTGTCTTGTTAAATCTCTTCCCCTACAACCCCGGCCACATGCTGGTCTGTCCTTATCGCCATGTTGACACTTACGACAAGGCTACGAACGAGGAAGTTGCTGAAATGGCTCTGCTCACGCAGCAGGCAATGCTGACTCTCGGGAAGGTTTCCAAGGTTGAGGGGTTCAACATAGGTATGAATCAGGGAGAGGTGGCTGGAGCAGGAATTGCCTCACACCTTCACCAGCACATCGTTCCCAGGTGGAGAAACGATGCTAATTTCTTCCCGATTATTGCCCAAACCAAGGCAATGCCAGTGCTGCTGGGCCAGATGCAACAGACGATAGCTAAAAGCTGGGTCGAATAAGTTTAGGATTGAGATATGCCCCAAGAAAAATATGAAGGAACTGACCTCGTTAAGCGCGGCCTAGCAGAGATGCTTAAAGGCGGCGTCATTATGGACGTTGTTACCGCAGAGCAAGCAAAGATTGCCGAGGATGCCGGTGCCGTGGCTGTGATGGCGTTGGAACGAGTTCCTGCAGACATCAGGGCGCAGGGTGGCGTAGCTCGCATGAGCGATCCGGACCTAATCCAACAGATAATCAACTCGGTATCAATTCCAGTCATGGCTAAGGCACGAATTGGTCACTTTGTTGAGGCGCAGATTCTAGAGGCCCTAGAGGTTGACTACATAGACGAGTCAGAGGTGCTTTCGCCTGCTGACTATGTAAATCACATCGATAAGTGGAAGTTCAATGTTCCCTTTGTGTGTGGTGCAACCAATCTGGGTGAGGCCCTGCGCAGAATCACTGAGGGAGCGGCAATGATTCGCTCTAAGGGTGAAGCTGGCACGGGCGATGTCTCCGAGGCGATGAAGCACATCAGGACAATCAACTCAGAGATAGCAAATTTGAAGTCCAAGAGCGAAGACGAACTCTATGTTGCCGCAAAGGAACTGCAAGCTCCGTATCAATTAGTTCGAGAAGTCGCCCAGACCGGCAAGCTTCCCGTGGTTATGTTCGTTGCCGGGGGAATCGCTACACCAGCAGATGCAGCAATGATGATGCAGCTGGGTGCCGACGGGGTGTTTGTTGGCTCTGGAATCTTTAAATCCGGCGATCCTGCCAAGCGAGCAGCGGCCATTGTGAAGGCTACGACCTATTACAAGGACGCGAAAGTAATTGCGGAAGCTTCCAGGGGACTGGGCGAAGCGATGGTGGGCATCAATGTGAATGACCTACCCGCTCCACATCGTCTAGCGGAGCGTGGCTGGTAATTGACAGTTGGGGTACTCGCCCTTCAAGGTGATGTCAGAGAGCACGTTGCTCTTATCCAGAAGCTAGGTCGCGAAGCTGTTCCAGTAAAGACTAAAGAAGAGCTACTCGATGTTGCCGCGCTAATAATTCCAGGTGGCGAATCGACAACCATCTCCAAACTGCTCGTTGCATTCAATCTGATGGAAGCGGTCCGAGCTTTTACGAAGCAGAAGCCAACCCTTGGAACTTGTGCAGGATTAATTCTTCTAAGTGATGAGGTTAAGGGGGCTCTTGCAGATCAAGAGATGATTGGCGGTCTGGCGGTAAAAGTCTCTCGGAATGCCTATGGCGGCCAGACGCACAGCTTCGAGGCAGAAGTTGATTTCGGATCTAAGAGCGAAAGAGTTGCATTCATCCGAGCTCCGAGAATTCTGGACGCTAGCAGGGTTGAGGTCATTGCCAAGTTAGGGCAGGAGCCAGTTGCCGTCCGTCAGGGAAATCTGTTCGGGGCTAGTTTTCACCCCGAGCTCACGGGAGCGACATTTCTCCACAGTCTTCTTCTGAACGCAACCTACGGGTAGGAAAAGGGTAGTTTAGGTTCACTATGTCAGGTCATTCCAAGTGGGCAACCACCAAGCACAAGAAAGCCGCCAACGATGCGCGTAGGGCGAAGCTCTGGGCGAAGCTAATTCGCAACATTGAAGTTGCAGCGCGAAGCGGTGGACCGGACATTGAGGGCAATCCAACACTTTACGATGCCGTCTACAAAGCAAGAAAGAACTCTGTACCAAACGACAACATCGACAGAGCAATAAAAAGAGGGTCCGGAGCAGGTGGCGACGGGGTTGACTATCAGAACATCCTTTATGAAGGTTACGGACCAGGCGGAGTTGCGATTTTGGTCGAATGCCTTACTGACAATAAAAACCGTGCAGCTGCGGAAGTGAGATTAGCTTTCACGAAAAATAGCGGCAACTTGGCTGATCCAGGTTCGGTTGCCTACCAGTTCAGTCGTAAAGGCGTGATAGTTGTCTCCGAGGGTGTGGCCGAGGACCAGGTGCTTGAGGCAACGATTGAGCATGGTTTAGAGGACATTGCGCCCACGCCCGATGGATTCGTCCTTACCTGCGAGGCCAGTTCACTGACAGAGGTCAGAGAATCACTCCAAAAGGCAGCTGTGGATTATGAGTCTGCTGACGTTGAGTTCGTATCTTCGCTCAAGATAAATGCGGATAAGGACACAGCCGAGAAAATCATCAAACTTGTTGAAGCTCTCGAAGACTTAGATGATGTTCAGGACGTCTACACAAACATGGATTTGTCCTCAGAAGTTCTAGCGCAATTGAGCTAGCGATGACGCTCGTACTCGGAGTCGACCCTGGTCTTACTCGCTGCGGTTTCGGTCTGGTGTCTGGGTCCAAGGCCATTGGCTATGGAATGTTTCAATCCGATAAATCAGATGACCCAACCAAGAGGGTTGGAAAGATTGCCTTAGAACTTGAGCAATTGATTGCAAAGCACAATCCCGCGCTCATTGCGCTTGAAAGAGTTTTTGCCCAGGCCAATCTCCGCTCAGTAATGGGTGTAGCCCAAATTTCAGGAGCACTTATGGCTATCGCCCATGAACGATCGATTCCTATTGAGTTTTTTACCCCTAGCGAGGTGAAAGCATCCGTGGCCGGGCACGGTCGGGCAAGTAAAGATCAGGTCGCCCAAATGGTTACCAGACTCCTTGGACTGAAGGAAGTGCCTAAACCTGCAGATGTCGCCGATGCCCTCGCAGTTGCTCTTTGTGCGCAGAATAAGTCGCAGATAGCCTCCACACCCGCAAGAAAGAAGTGGGTGGCAGCTGAGAAAGCAGCGAAACGAAAGCTAGGTTAGCCCTGTGATATCGACTCTAACCGGAGCAATTCTCGAGCTCAGCACTGATTCTGTAGTGATCTCGGTTTCTGGTGTTGGATACGAGGTACGAGTTACCCCACGGCACCTTTTGAATCTGAAAGTCTCAGCCGAAGCGACTCTGCATACCCGAATGGTGGTGCGAGAGGACGATGTCTCCCTATTTGGATTCTCTGATAGGCAAGAAAGGGATCAGTTTGACCTTCTCTGCTCTGTATCTGGGATTGGCCCAAAGCTTGCAATGACTGTGTTATCGGGGATGGATTCCGGGACATTCTCCAAGGCGATAGCTGATCAAGATGAACAAGCTTTCAGAAACATCCCTGGCATTGGTCAAAAAACCGCGAAGCTAATCCTTCTGACTCTCAGCGGAAAGATTCAGGCCTCGATTCCAGCGAGCGCCACGAAGGTATTGGCCGCACTAAAGCAACTTGGAACAGATGAAGTTGTAGCAAGGACAGTCTTGGCTCAGCTGGATGGCAACCTTTCGGAATCTCAGATGCTAAAGCAGGCCCTCAAGCTAATTGGTGAGGCAAAGTGATTGACGAAGACAAGGAACTAGATGCAAGACTTCGACCCACTTCCTTGGGGGAGTTCGTTGGACAGAGCAAGGTTGTCTCTCAGGTCTCACTAATTATTCAAGCGGCAAAACTAGATAAGCGAACTCCCGACCACATCTTGCTCGCCGGACCGCCAGGCTTAGGTAAGACCACTCTGGCAATGATTGTTGCAAAGGAATCTGATCGAGCACTGCGCCTTTCTTCTGGACCAGCAATTCAAAGTGCAGGTGATCTAGCAGCCGTACTTTCTTCCTTAGAGACCGGCGATGTTCTTTTCATTGACGAGATACATCGCCTATCGCGTCCTGCGGAGGAGATGCTTTATCTGGCAATGGAAGATTTTCGGGTAGACGTGATGGTTGGAAAAGGGCCTGGTGCAAGTTCCATCTCACTCGAAATTGCGCCCTTTACTCTGGTCGGAGCTACAACCCGCAGCGGCATGCTGCCAACTCCACTCAGAGACAGATTCGGCTTCACTGCCTTTTTGGAGTTTTATGGAAATTCAGAGTTGGCAGAAGTGATCGGTAAATCTGCGAGCAAGCTCGGGGTTGCAATAGATGATCAAGCTGTTACAGAACTTGCAAAGCGATCCCGTGGAACACCCAGAATCGCCAATCGACTACTCAAGAGGGTTAGAGACTTTGCAGCAGTGAATCGACGTCCTGCAGTGACGAGTGAAACCGTTCAAGCTGCAATGGACCTTTTTGGCGTTGACACTCTTGGGCTCGATCGGGTTGATCGGGACCTGCTGACCCTGCTAGCCGAGAAATTCAACACCAGGCCAGTGGGATTATCCACACTGGCCGTGGCTCTTGGTGAGGAGCCCGAAACTATCGAGGCTGTCATTGAACCCTTCCTGATTCGCTCAGGCCTGTTGGCCAGAACTCAGCGGGGTAGGGAGATTACCCAGGCGGGTATTGACCACCTAGCGGGCTAGAAATCGGCCTTTTCCGCCTATAATTTCGAGGGACCATTCGGTAAGGAAAACCTTTGACTATTGATGTGCTGCTCTTTGGCGCTCTGGCCTTGCTACTGATTTTGTTGATCCTTCAGAACAGAAGGCGTCGCAAGGAAATAGAGGCAATGCAGGGAAGCTTGGCAGTTGGTGCTGAGGTCATCCTTCACGCAGGCATTAAGGGCAAAGTTACGGCCATCAATAACGACGAGGTCGAGATTGATTCAGCGGGCAGCAAGCTTGTGGTTCTCAGGGGAGCGGTAGGCAAGGTTCTGCCGGCGGGAGAGAAGTAAGTCTTGGCTGAAAGCACTACTACCAGATCGGCTCGCCGAAAACTAACTTGGGTCGGAGGCATTGCGGTCTTCTTTACCGCACTCATTACCTGGGGAACGGTCACTGCTCAACCGGGTGCAAGCTTCACTCCTGAACTAGCGCTTGATTTGCAGGGTGGAACCCAGCTGATCTTGACTCCATCTGTAGCCGATGGCCAAGCCGCTTCTTTAGAGCAGCTTAATCAAGCTGTTGAAATCATCCGCCAGAGAATTGACGGTTCTGGTGTTGGTGAAGCAACTGTGACAGTTCAAGGCAATGAAAACATTGTCGTTTCTATCCCTGGAGTTCCAGACGAGAACACACTCCAACTGATCAAAGCTTCCGCACTTCTGGAATTCAGGCCTGTAATTACTTTCGCAGAGTCGACCCCGCTTCCAGAGGGAACGGCTCCGGTTGATACCTCTGGCCTTAATGACACGCCTGCTACGCCTCCTGTAAACGCCTCGGACGCTGCCTGGGTAACACAGAAGGTAGAAGCGGACTTCAACCAGTTGGACTGTGCACAACCATTTAGAACTGCGGGACAAGTGGACGATCCAGCCAAACCGCTAGTGACTTGCGACGAGTTTTTGCTCTACAAGTACATTCTCGGACCTGTTGAGGTTCGGGGAGAAAACATCTCGGATGCCTTTGCCGGAACCATTACGACTCAAACGGGTGCCAGCACAAACACCTGGGCTGTCAATCTCGAATTCGATGCAGAGGGAACACAGTCGTTCGGTGCTGTTACTCAGAGGCTTTTCAGTCTTCCCTCGCCACAGAATCAATTTGCCATCGTTCTAGATGGCTACATCATCACAGCTCCGGCAACTAATGCTGTTATTCCAAATGGGCAGGCGCAGATTACGGGTAACTTCACTCAGGAAACGGCCACAATCCTTGCCGATCAGCTTAAGTACGGTGCTCTGCCAATAGGTTTTGAAGTTCAAAGCCAGGAGAACATTTCCGCAACTCTGGGTGAGGACTCACTCAACTCTGGTGTAATTGCCGGTTTGATTGGATTTGCCTTGGTTATGGTCTACATGACCGTTCAGTATCGAGGTCTAGCAACGGTTGTTCTTGGTTCTTTGGTAATCGCAGCTCTGCTCGTGTATCTAGCCGTTGCGTTTCTGTCTTGGCGCCAGGGGTACCGCCTGTCCCTCGCCGGTGTTGCCGGTCTTATCATCTCGGTGGGTATTACAGCCGACTCGTTCATCGTCTACTTCGAGAGAATCAGGGATGAACTTCGAGAAGGAAAGAGCCTAGAGGTAGCAGTCGAGGCTGGTTGGAAGAGAGCTTTCCGCACCATCCTGGCTTCAAATGCCGTCTCCTTCAGTGCCGCCGCAATTCTCTACGTTCTTACCAGTGCGGCAGTTCGTGGATTTGCCTTTACGCTTGGTCTTACTACTTTGATCAACGTGCTACTGGTTGCACTGTTTACACATCCACTTGTACAGCTACTTTCAAGAAACAAGTTCTTCGCTTCAGGTCATAGGTTCTCAGGATTTGACCTTTCGGCAAGAGAGGCTTCCTACAAGGGCAGGGGAGAGTTCAGGATCTCGAGAGAGCTCCCTGAGAGCAAAGTATTGAAGAGCTCAAAGGAAGCGCAGAAGCGTCAGACAATTGCTGAGCGCAAGGCAATGCAGGGTCAGGAGCCTCATGAGTAAAATGCGTGAGTTTGGAAATCAGCTCTATTCAGGTGAGAAATCCTTCGACTTCATCGGTAGACGCAAGATTTGGTACATCGTCGCAGCTTTTGCAGTGATCTTGGCCATCGTTCTTCCAATTCTGCGAGGCGGATTTAACTTCGGTATCGAATTCCGCGGCGGTAGCGAATTCAGGCTCACCAATTCGCAGGGGCTTTCCCAGAACGTTGCTGTCGATGCTGTTCAGTCTGTTGTGCCGCTGGCCCAGGTGTCGGTTACAAACGTTGGTGTTAGCGATTTGAGAATTCAAACGCAGCAGCTCGAAGATGTTGAATCGGAAGCGGTCAGATTGGCCCTCGCTGAAGCATTCAGCATCGATTCCTCGCTAGTTGCCTCAAGCTTTATCGGTCCAAACTGGGGAGCCGAAATCACAAGGCAGGCACTTATAGGTTTGGCAGTCTTCCTTTTGATCGTCTCAATACTCATGGCGTTCTATTTCAGATCATGGAAGATGTCTGCGGCGGCCCTGGTCGCTCTTGCCCACGACCTTGTCTTTACTCTTGGTGTCTACGCTGGTGTTGGTTTTGAGGTAACGCCAGCGGCAGTTATCGGATTTTTGACGATTCTTGCCTACTCGCTTTACGACACCGTGGTTGTTTTTGACAAGGTGAGGGAAAACACTCTCGACATAGAGCTTTCTGAGACCCGAACATTCGGTGAGGCTGTCAATCTCGCAGTCAACCAGACCCTTGTTCGCTCTATTAACACATCGATCGTTTCGGTTCTACCCGTGGCAGCGATCTTGTTTATAGGTTCGGTTCTGCTCGGCGCTGGAACACTCAGGGATATCTCACTGGCTTTGTTTGTAGGAACGATCGTCGGAACCTATTCGTCAATCTTCCTTGCGGCCCCTGTCTATGTGCACCTGAGGGAAAGGGAGCCAGCCCTCAAGGCCGCAGCCGAGAGGGTAATGGCCGCTCGCCAATAGAATTCTCACTACCTCTTTGATGGGAGTGAGATGACTGACAGTCTTGCCAACTCGCTTCGATCGCGCCTGCCTTGGATCTTTCAAAGAGCAACAGGAGCAATTGGGGAAGAGTTAGCCAATCTCGTAAAGACTGTAAAGCAGAATCATCCCAAGAGTGACTATGCGCTTATCGATCGCGCCTATCGAGTTGCGGAGAAGTACCACGAGGGTCAAAAGCGCAAGTCTGGAGAAGACTACATAACCCACCCCCTTGCTGTAGCGAGGATTTTGGCTGACCTAGGCTCTGGTCCAGCAACCATTGCCGCAGCCCTTCTGCACGACACTGTTGAAGACACGGACTATTCGATTGAGCAGCTAAGAGCAGATTTTGGTGATGAAGTTGCACTTCTCGTCGATGGTGTTACCAAGCTCGACCGAATGAAATTCGGTGACACAGCTCAGGCTGAAACCATGCGAAAAATGGTTGTGGCCATGAGCAAGGATGTCCGGGTATTGGTTATCAAGCTTGCGGATCGTTTGCATAATGCCCGAACCTGGGGCTTTGTTGATCCTGATTCAGCTCGTCGAAAAGCGCAGGAAACACTCGAGATTTACGCTCCTCTAGCACATCGACTCGGAATCTCAACAATGAAGGTTGAGCTCGAGGACATTAGTTTTTCTGTTCTCTATCCCAAGGTCTATGAAGAGATCGTCTCCCTAGTGAAGCAGCGCAATCCTCTGCGAAGCGAATACACGAGCAATGTGATTTCGGAGATTGAAGAAGATCTTCGTTCGGCAAAGGTAAAAGCACAGATTGAGGGAAGGCCCAAGCAGTACTACTCGATCTACCAGAAGATGGTCCTTAAAGGCAGAGAGTTCGAAGACATATATGACCTGGTTGGCATCCGCGTAATCGTTCCTTCCGTTAGAGATTGCTACGCAGCTTTGGGTGCTATCCACGCTCGCTGGTCACCACTTCCGGGACGCTTCAAAGATTATGTTGCGATGCCTAAGTTCAATCTCTACCAATCTCTTCACACAACAGTCCTTGGACCCGAAGGAAGATCGGTTGAGATTCAAATTAGAACTAACGAAATGCACCAGCGCGCCGAATACGGTGTTGCTGCCCACTGGAAATACAAGCAGGGAAGCGGAAAAGAAGCCGGTCGGGAGGTTGATCTAGCCTGGCTAAAGCAGCTGAGTGACTGGCAAGAAGAAACAGCTGACCCTGGAGAGTTTCTCGATAACCTGCGGTTTGAAATTGGAGCCAAGGAGCTCTATGTATTTACGCCAAAGGGTCGTGTCATTGGTCTGTCAGCTGGCTCAACGCCCATCGATTTCGCCTACGCAGTCCACACTGAAGTCGGTCATAAGACAATCGGTGCCAAGGTAAACGGGCGATTGGTGCCGCTAGAGACCAAGCTCCAGGCTGGTGATGTTGTAGAGATTCTGACGTCAAAGTCTGAATCAGCTGCTCCTAGCAAGGATTGGCTTAGCTTCATAGCAAGTCCAAGAGCTAGAGCGAAGATTAAGCACTGGTTCACTCAGGAGCGTAAGGAGTTATTTTCTGAGGAAGGTAAGGACGCACTAGCACGAGCGCTGCGTCGGCAAGGTTTACCCGTTCAATCAATGGTGAATTCCGAGCTGCTTATGGAAATAGCCGAGGAGTACAAGCTAAGTGATGTGTCAGCACTGTTCTCGATGATCGGACAGGGCCAAATTTCAGCAATCTCTGTCATAGAGCGATTGAAACTGTTGCAGGGGATAAGTGGCCCAGACACAGAGGAAATACCCATACAGGTGCCTAGGTCCCTGCGAGGACCAAGGACGGGCAGTCAGGGAGTCCTGGTCAAGGGCTCGGCGGATGTTATGACGAAAATGGCACGCTGTTGCACACCCGTACCAGGGGACGAAATTCTCGGATTTATAACCAGAGGTGATGGAGTGTCGGTTCATCGTGCCGACTGCAAGAACGTCAAGGGCCTAAAGCCTGAACGAATCGTGGATGTGTCTTGGTCAGAGGATTCAAGGGGAGTGTTCATGGTCCAGATTCAGGTGGAAGCTCTGGATCGCAGCGGATTACTTTCTGATGTGACAAGAGTGCTAACCGAAAACCACGTAAACATTCTCAGTGCGACAGTGTCGACAGGCAGGGACCGTGTAGCTCTGAGCAGATTCGTCTTTGAGATGGCTGACCCATCGCATCTTGATCATTTACTTAATCAGGTCAGGCGAATAGATAACGTCTACGACGTTTACCGCGTAAAGGGTGCTTAGTCGACTGCGTTCTGAGCGGCTACTAGAAGAGCTTTACGGGACTCAATCTGAGACTGAATCTCCTTCTTCTTAGGTTCTGGGGCAGCAACCATTTCCTTCTCGAGGTTAGCTATCACAGCTTCCAGCTGAGAAACCAGTGAGCTGCTGCGGGCCTTGGCGGCAGGATCAGACCTTTGCCACGCTTCTTTTTCAGCCGATGCAATTTTGCTTTCAACGGCCCTTAGGCGACCCTCAATACTCTTCACCTGATCCTTTGGCACGTGTCCAAATTTTGACCAACGAGCCTGAATCGAGCCAATTTTCGATCTGGCTGTCTTTAGATCTGCGGTGTCGATAGCTTCTGCTTCCTCGAGCAGGGCAAGCTTGCCCTTTAGGTTCTCAGCGTGAGAGGTAGCAAGTTGATCGTCTTGCTCTTTCTTCTTTAAAAAGATTGCATCTCCCGCGGCACGGAAACTCTCCCAGAGCGCCTCTTCCAACTTTCCTGCTTTGCCGGCCTTCTTCCATTCGGCCTGCAGTTTTTTGTACTCAGCGGCTGCCTGAGCTCCCTTATCGACCAGCGCCTTCGCTTTCTCGGTTAGCTCAGTCTTGATCTTTTTGGCTTCCTTAAATTTCGCGTCTTGCACAGCGAAGTATTTACGCTTGCCAGCTTCGAATTTGGCTCTGGCCTGTGAGAAGCGCTTCCACACTGGGTCGGTTAGTGACTTGGCAATTTTTGGGCTGTCCTTTTGGAGCTGCTGCCACTTCGCGAAAAGCTCGGCCATCTCCTCGCCACTTTTCTTCCAGTTGATCGCACCTAAATTACTAACCAGCTCCTCGGCCCTTTGTGCAATCTTTTCCTTCTCGGCCATAGCAAAAGCAATTGCCTCTTCTTTGGCGGCATTGGCCTTGACAATTGCCTCTTCGATAGCTGGAAAGATTCTTGAGAGTCTGTAGCGGAGCGAATCGTAGTTTCCTACGCCCTTCGGCTCGCTAATCTCTTTGGTTAGAGTTGCGTGTGTGGCCTTCAGGCTCTTGGCATCGGTTACCCCGTTTGCAATTCTCTGCTCCAGAATTCTGACCTGGGCTTCCAGATCTTCAAACTTGCGAACAAAGAAGGCCATTGCCTCGTCTGAGCTAACGTTTGGATACTGGCCTACTAGACGCTCGGTTCCCTGGTCAATAAGGTAGACGGAATTCTTGTCATCGACCCGACCAAATTCGTTAGCGCTCAAGTTCTCTCCCAGTTAGCGACTTTTTACTTTACCGAAACATTGGTTAGCAGCACATCCGTTGCCGGAGAACCATCGGTAGAACCATCGGCGGTCCCGCCAGCAGCAATAGCCTTGATGGCCTCAAGCCCGCCGGTAACGCGTCCAAAAACGGTATAGCCGCCTGCGGCGTCAGATGGGATTACCGAGTCCTTATAAACAATGAAGAACTGAGATCCCATTGAGCTTCCGTCCCCACCACGTCTTGCCATGGCTAAGTAGCCCTCTAGGTAGGTGTCGTCAGCTGGGGCATTTTCGATAGGCCCGAAAGAATAGCCAGGCCCTCCGGTTCCATCACCATTTGGATCTCCGCACTGCAGCACATAGATACCAGCGGTCACCAGGCGATGGCACCTGACGTCTTCATAAAAGCCCTGCTGAGCTAGAGAGATGAAGTTGGCAACTGCCTGCGGAGCCTTTTCACCATCCAGCTCCAACGTCACGTCACTTCCACCGATTGAAAGAGTTGTCTCCCAAGTGCGGCCCTCGGCCAGATCCGGGGAGGGCAGAACGTAGGCAGGCGGATTCTCTGGGTCGATGCCCTCTTCGGTCAAAAGGTCTTCGACGGTGGGGACAAAACCTGGGCCAAAGTTGAAATAGACGAACTGACCACCAGCTGCAAGCACCACAGCAGCCACAGAAGCTATGAGGACATTCTTGTTGTCCCGCTTTGCTATTTCGCTGCGTGAGTGTATGAGGTCTTGCTTGGCCTGGTAGCTCGATAATTTGTCATCTTTTTTCATTCGGTTCGCCTTCCGACCAGCAATTCTAGAACGCTTACAATCCAAGTGTGACTCCGTTGGCGGAAAGACTTAGGCCCAAGACCCTGAATGAGGTCGTTGGGCATCAGCTAGCCCTAAAGCCAGGCAGTCCCCTTTACCGCCTGGTCACGGGCGATTCCGCCAAGGGATTGAATTCGGTAATCCTTTGGGGGCCACCGGGCAGCGGAAAAACGACTATCGCACGCTTAATCGGAAGCACAAGACAGGCAGTTTTCGTTGAACTCAGCGCCATCTCCAGCTCTGTATCTCAGGTTCGGGACGTTATCGAAAAGGCAAAGCTAGACCAGCAAGCTTTTGAAAAGCACACAGTCATGTTCCTTGACGAAATTCACCGCTTTTCTAAGTCTCAACAGGACGCTTTACTCGGTGCCGTTGAATCTGGGGTCATAACGCTAGTAGCAGCAACCACTGAGAACCCTTCTTTTTCGGTCATCAAACCTCTAATTTCCAGATCGCTTGTGATGAAGCTCGACCCACTGTCTGTAGAAGAAATTCTCAGCTTGCTAAATAGGGCAATCTCCGAAGACCGATTAATGAGAGAAACTCAGTTCAGCACTGAGGCACTGGATTATATTGCGAAGATTTCAGGTGGCGATGCTCGCCGAGCACTTTCCCTCCTGGAGGCCGGAGCAGCGGCAAACAAAATTGTCGACGCTGAAGTAATCAAACAGGTTAGTCAAAACGCAATTGCCTACGATGCGGATGGTGATGTCCACTATGACACCATTTCAGCCTTCATAAAGAGTGTTCGAGGGTCAGATGCCGATTCCGCCCTGCACTACCTGGCCAGAATGATAGAAGGGGGCGAAGATCCAAAGTTCATTTCTCGCAGATTGATGATTCTGGCCGCAGAGGACATTGGCTTGGCAGACCCCCAAGCACTTGTGCTGGCGGAGGCAGCCGCATCGGTGGTTGAAAAGATCGGTATGCCCGAGGGACGAATTCCACTTGCTGAGGCAACCGTCTACCTAGCACTGGCTCCCAAGTCGAATGCTGCTTACACGGCGATCAATGTGGCGATTGAGCAGGTCCAATCTGGTTTCCTACCGCCAATACCTGCTTATCTTCGCTCAACCGGTGCAACTGGCTATAAATACCCTCATGACACCGAAGCGGGCATCTTGAGGCAGCAATACTCGGATGCACAGGACATTTATTCACCAACCGAAAGAGGGTATGAAAAGACACTGGGGGAGCGCCTTAGGGCCATCCGCAAGCTCCTGAGAGGGTCGTGACAGGCGCTAGCTACGGTGCTAGAATTCCAAGGTTGTCTGGGCTCAGCGGCTGGAGATCCGACATCATCCAAACCAACATGATTTGAAGAGGTATTTGTTTGTCTAAGACATCAAGAACCCGAAGCAAGACGCGTCTTTCGCGCGCCCTCGGGATCGCCCTAACCCCAAAAGCTGGCAAGTACATGCAGAAGCGTGCATACGCGCCAGGACAGCACGGCCGCACCAAGCGCAAGTCAGACTCTGACTTCGCTGTTCGTCTTCGCGAGAAGCAGAGACTTCGTGCTCAGTACGGAATTCGTGAGGCACAACTTCGAAAGACCTTCCAGGAAGCCAAGCGCACCGAAGGTCTAACAGGTGAAAACCTGGTTGAGCTACTCGAAATGAGACTTGACGCTCTAGTTCTGAGAAGCGGTTTCGCAAGAACCATGGCACAGGCTCGTCAGATGGTTGTGCACCGTCACATCCTTGTTGATGGAACTCGCGTCGACAGACCATCTTTCCGAGTTAAGCCTGGTCAGATGATTCACGTTCACGAGAAGAGCGAGAAGACCGAGCCTTTTCAGGTGGCAGCCGCTGGTGGTCACTCTGATGTGCAGGCAAAGACTCCTGAGTATCTTTCTGTGCAGCTGGACAAGCTTCAGGCCACGCTCGTTCGCAGACCAAAGCGCGCTGAGGTTCCAATCACTTGTGAAGTTCAGCTCGTTGTTGAGTACTACGCGGCAAGGTAGTTCACTTTGTCGGGCGGAGAGCTTGCAGTACTAATCATCAGCGGAGCCCTTCTGCTGCTGGTTCTTCTGCTTGGACTGCCTTTGCTCAAGCTTGGACGACTTATCGACGAGACCACCCGCTCGGTCCAGATATTCAACAACGAACTTGAGCCGATGTTGGCGGAAGCCAAGGTGACTCTCACCGAAACCAATAAGCAACTGAAGCGGATTGACAACATCACTTCCGATGTTGAGCAAGTGACTGAGAACATCAATTCCCTGGTCGCTGTATTCACCTCTTCAGTTGGGGCCCCGCTAAGTAAACTTATGGGTGTAGTGCAAAGCGTTACAAAGACCTTCGGAAAGCGCAGGTAGAGAAATGTCTAGATTCGGTTGGTTCATCGCTGGGCTTGGTCTGGGAGCTTTTGCCGCGGTTCAGGCGAAGGAGAATCCGCAGGTTAAACAGGCCGCCGACGAGTTAATGACTGCCGCTAAGGATTTCGGAAACGCCGTGGCTGAAGGCTACAAAGAGCGCGAAGCTGAGCTTTCGAAACCAAAGCCGAAGACGACCAAGAAGCAGTAAATGAAGACCGCTGAGATCAAGCGGCGCTGGCTTGAGTTCTTCGAAAAGAAGAACCATGCGGTCGTACCGAGCGCTTCACTGATAAGCCAAGACCCGAATCTAATGTTCACTGTTGCGGGCATGGTTCCCTTCATTCCATACATGACGGGGGTTCTGCCAGCGCCTTTTCCTCGAGCCACCAGTGTTCAAAAGTGTGTCAGGACATTGGACATCGAAGAGGTTGGAAAGACCACCAGGCACGGAACCTTCTTCCAGATGAATGGGAACTTCTCATTCGGTGATTACTTCAAAAAAGAGGCAATTGCGTTCGCGTGGGAACTACTAACATCCAGCGTCGATAAGGGTGGATACGGCTTTGATCCAAATCGTCTGTGGGTCACGGTTTACAAAGACGATGATGAGTCAATTGGCTATTGGTTAGAGCAATCATCTGTTCCCAGAGAGCGCATCCAAAAAAGAGGGATGAAGGACAACTATTGGTCTACCGGTCAGCGCGGACCAGCAGGGCCATGTTCTGAAATCTACTACGACCGTGGTCCTGAATATGGAATCGAGGGCGGTCCAGAGGCAGATGAGAATCGCTACATCGAAATTTGGAACCTCGTTTTCATGCAATACGAGCGCGGAGATGGCGGAGCAAAAGAGGACTTTGAGATCCTTGGAGAGCTTCCAAAGAAAAACATCGACACCGGCATGGGATTAGAGCGCGTTGCGTTCTTGCTGCAAGGTGTAGAAAACATCTACGAGATTGATCAGGTTCGTCCGCTCATTGACATCGCTAGCGAGCTAAGCGGCAAGCAATATGGTGCGAACGAAACCGATGATGTTCGTATGAGGGTCATTGCTGACCACATTCGCAGTGCGCTGATGCTGATGAGCGATGGGGTAACTCCATCAAATGAAGGCCGTGGCTATGTTCTTAGAAGACTTCTTCGGAGATCAGTCAGAGCCCTGAGACTATTGGGCATCGAGGGAGTCGCTTTTGAGCGTCTATTTACAGCGAGTAAGAACGCCATGGTTGAGACCTATCCGGAACTCGAGGAGACGTTCTCGAGAGTTCTTCGAGCCGCGATTGCGGAAGAGTCAGGGTTCCGAAAGACACTGGACTCAGGAAGTCAAGTACTGGCTGAAGAGCTTGCGAAAGCAAAAGGTTCTCTTCCCGGCGAAGTGGCTTTCTTGCTGCATGACACCTACGGTTTCCCAATCGATCTGACCATGGAGATTGCATCTGAGTCAGGCAAAGAGGTAGATCGCGACAGATTTGATGAGCTCATGGGCGAGCAGCGAACCAGGGCAAAGCAAGATGCCAAGAGCAAGCGTGCCAGCACCAATCTTGATGTCTATGCAGAGTTCCGCGGAGCTGGAGAGACCAAATTCTTAGGATACGAGTCACTCACCGCCGAGGCGAAGGTGATTGGACTAATTCACGATGGTCAGAGTGTAGAGGAACTGGTTGAAGGTCAAATCGGTGAAGTGATACTGGACCGCACTTCCTTATACGCAGAATCCGGTGGTCAGATTGCCGATGCAGGCCAGATTCTCGCGGATGGTCTAATCCTCGAAGTGCTCGACGTTCAGAAGCCTGTCAAAGGTCTTTTCTCCCACCAAGTTCGAGTTGTCCAGGGATCAGTAGCCAAGATGGATTCCGTTCTCGCGTCCGTTTATCACGATTGGAGAGTTGGGGCATGCCAAGCCCACAGTGCCACTCACGTTGTTCACGCGGCACTAAGACAAGTCCTTGGTCCAAATGCTCTTCAATCCGGTTCTTACAATCGACCCGGTTACATGCGTCTTGATTTTGCTTGGGGCGAGGCACTGTCAGATGCCACCAAGAGCGAGATAGAGGAAGTCTCGAATATGGCAATCAGAGCCGACCTAGCAGTCAGCGCGCAGTTCATGACTCTTCCGCAGGCTAAGGAATGGGGTGCAATTGCGCTGTTTGGAGAGACCTACGATGAGCAGGTTCGAGTCGTGCAAGTCGGGGGACCGTGGTCTAGAGAACTGTGTGGCGGAACTCACGTCTCTCGCACCGCACAGATTGGGCTAGTTAGTGTCACCGGTGAGTCGTCAGTGGGATCTGGCGTGAGAAGGATTGAAGCTGAGGTAGGAATTGACGCGCTGAGGAATCTTCTCCAAGAGCGGGCGATCGTAAGAAGAATCAGCGCTGGTCTGAAGGCACCGGTGGCCGAACTAGAGGCAAGAATCACGGAGTCACTAGATGGACTCAAGGCATTAGAAAAGGAGCTCTCCGAACTTCGTTTCCGCGCAGCTAAGGACAAGCTCGCGTCCTTGTATGCATCTACTGCTGACATTGCTGGCAAGAAGGTTCTCGTCTCGCAGCTAGATGGAATTGATAGTGCAGAAACACTCAGGCAGCTAGCGCTAACTGCAAAAGACTCACTTGGTTCGTCCTCGGTGATTCTGCTTGGATCGAAAATCGAAGACAAGCCAGTTGTGATGATTGCTGTTGGTAAAGATGCAGTAGCAGCGGGCATTAGTGCCGGAACTCTTGCGAAGAAGGCAGCAGAGATTCTTGGCGGTGGCGGTGGTGGCAAAGCCGATTTTGCGCAGGGTGGAGGAACCGACGCCTCAAAGCTTTCTGAGTCAATTCAAGCAGCAAGAGGATTGATTTCTTGATCTGTATCGGAGTTGACCCTGGTCAGAAAAGAGTCGGGATTGCTCTTGGCCAAGGCGAACTTGCAATCGGAATCAAAACAGTTGATCGAGCTACAGCGGTGGCGGAGATTCTCCAGATCGCTGAAGAAAAGGCTGCGGCCAGAATTTATGTTGGTAAGCCCACATCGCTTGGTGGAGGGGAAACAAAATCGACAACCGATGCGGCTGAGTTTGCCCGGGAATTGCAGGGCATCTCTTCTGTGCCAGTTTTCATGCTAGATGAGCGGTTGACCAGCACGCAGTCCCAGAGAAACCTGCGGGAGACGGGTCACAGCGTGAAGTCGTCAAGGCACGCAATTGATGCCGAGGCAGCCCGACTGATTGTTGAGCTTGCTATTGCTTGTAAGCACAACTGTGGTGAGGCAGTGGGTCAAAGTGCTTGAGGAATTTGAAGTTAAAGAGGAAAAATCTAGGCGCAATGCAGTGACAGTTGCTGTTGCTATCGGAGTTTTGTTTGCCTTGATTGCAGGGTCATTTTTCGCACTTAGAGGCCCGATCGAACAGGCTATGGATTCGCTGATTTCACGTTTTACAGTCGAGGACTACCCAGGTCCAGGCACCGGTTCTGTGACCATCATTATCGAGCAGGGTGACAATGGAGAAGATGTCGCGCGAAAGCTTCTAGCCGCAGATGTCATCAAATCATTCGACGCCATCTACAGACCAATGCTGCAAAGCGACCTTGTTATCTATCCAGGCCACTACGAGTTTCCGATGCAGATCTCAGGAGCAGAGGCTCTGAGGCTATTGCTTGCTGGTGAGAACCGAGTAACCAGGTCGGTGACTATTCCCGAGGGCTATCAGATTGCGCAGATCATTCCTCTTTTGGAAGCGGGGCTTGGAATAGCAAAAGAAGAGCTGGTCAGTGCGATTGAGGCTGCCAACGATGATTATCCGGGTCCGACGCTGGAGGGATATCTTTTTCCTGCCACCTACAAGTTCGATCCGGGCGTAAGTGCGACCGAGGTAATCGGTGCGATGCTAACCAAGACAGATGAGGTCTTGAGCAAACTGGGAGTCAGTCGGGAGGAGTCGCTTGAACTTCTCACGCTGGCTTCAATCATTCAGGAGGAAGCAAAGCTTGAAAATGACTTCTATAAAGTCGCTACGGTATTTCATAACCGAATTGACAAGGGAATGCTCCTACAAACTGACCCAACGGTGAAGTACTACTACGAAGGTTCCATCGATTCCTTCCAACAGGGAGTCGCAGATACAAAGAATCCTTACAACACCTACGTTTATCCGGGTCTGCCACCTGGACCGATATCTTCACCCGGAGAGCTTGCGATAGATGCGGCAAAGAATCCTGCGCCGGGGGACTACCTGTTTTTTGTAACGATCAACTTAAGGACCGGGGAAACAGTCTTTTCCGAAACTCTTCGAGAGCACGAGCGCGCGGTTGAGCTATACAGAAAATGGTTACGTGAGAATCCAGGTTGGGGATGAAAAAGCTCGCCGTTCTTGGTTACCCAATTTCTCACTCAAAGTCACCGGTAATAATGCTCGCCGCGCTTGAAAGGCTCGGCGTTGAAGCTAGCTTTGACATAATCGAGCTATCCAGCGGGCTAGCCAAGTGGTTGGAATCTCCAGCAAACGACTATGACTGCCTTTCTGTGACAATTCCTCTCAAACCCGAGGCGTTCGATGTGGCGATCTCTTTGGATTCTGCTTCAAGAGCGACGGGCTCAACTAACTGTCTCATTCGCTCTGATGCGGGTTACAGGGGCTTTAATACCGACGGATTCGGACTGATAAAAGCGGTCTCTAGTCAAACCTTTGAATCGGTTTCTATCTTGGGCACAGGGGCGACAGCCAGGACTGCGCTTTACTCATTTAGTGACTATAGGCCGATGGTTTGGGGCAGGGATGAGGCAAAACTTAGTGATATTGCGACTAAATACTCAGCCACTTCAGTCAACCTTGAACAAGCACTAACAGCGGACTTAGTTATTTCTACTCTTCCGATTGGAATCCTTCCGCAACTGCTGGAAGGAAGGACCGGAAAGACTCTCCTAGACATCGCCTACATGAACCCGGCCAACAGCAGCTTTGAGGTCAAAATCTCGGGTATTGAGATGCTGATCTGGCAGGCAATCGGACAATTGCGTGAGCTCCTAAATGGAGGAAATGAGCTAAGTGACGAGCAGGAATTGCATGACCTTATGCTCCGTGCAGTAAAGATGGAAGAATAGTCTGATGCTTAGGTGGCTTACTGCAGGCGAATCCCACGGACCTGAACTAATCGGCGTGATTGAGGGGCTCCCTGCCGGCGTTCCTCTTCTACGTGAAGACATCGAATCTGCACTTGCCCGAAGAAGGCTTGGCTATGGCCGTGGAGCCCGAATGAAGTTCGAAGAGGACGCTGTGACAATTTCGAGCGGTGTCCGCTTTGGTTTGACCCAGGGTGGGCCAATCGCAATTCGCATAGCAAACACCGAATGGCCTAAGTGGGAAACCGTGATGAGCGCAGCACCGGTTTCCGAGGAGGAGCTAACGGGTGCTCGTGCTGCCAAGCTCACACGTCCAAGACCCGGCCATGCTGATTTCACAGGCATGCAAAAGTACGGCTTTGATGAAGCAAGACCCGTACTAGAGAGAGCAAGCGCACGTGAGACTGCTACAAGGGTTGCGCTTGGAAGGGTTGCCCAAAACTTCCTTGGCGAACTTGGAATTCGACTTGTTACCCACACCGTTGCAATTGGCAAAGTGGAATCAAAAACTCTAGAACTTCCAAGGCCATCAGATGTAGAAAAACTCGATATCGATCCAGTGAGGTGTTTTGATAAGCGCACTTCTGATGAGATGGTTAGCGCTATAGATGATTGCCATTCATCTGGAGACACCCTTGGCGGAGTTGTCGAGACATTGGTTTATGGCATGCCTCCCGGAGTTGGATCATATGTGCACTGGGATAGAAGACTTGACTCACAGCTAGCTGCAGCTGTCATGGGGGTACAGGCAATCAAGTCAGTTGAAATTGGTGACGGTCTGGAAACAACAAGACGCCGCGGTAGTGAGGCGCATGACGAGATTGTCCGTGTTGAGGATTTGGTGGAAAGACTCACTGACCGCGCTGGGGGCATCGAGGGGGGAATGAGTAACGGTGAAGTAATCCGTGTAAGGGCCGGTATGAAACCCATCTCAACTGTTCCGAAAGCGCTCCAGACTGTTGATACGACAAGTGGCGAGGCCGCAACCGCGCATCACCAGCGCAGTGATGTCTGCGCAGTGCCAGCAGCTGGGATTGTAATTGAAGCCATGGTTGCTCTAACGATTGCCAACGCTGTCATGGAAAAGTTCGGAGGCGATTCGATTCTGGAAACGAAGCGAAATCTCGACAGCTACCTAAAGAGCATCCCAGAGACTCTGAAGTCGCGAATCGTTACTGGCGAATAATGCGCCCGATAATTTTTGTCGGGCCAATGGGTGCAGGAAAGAGCACACTAGCAAAGAAACTAGCCAAGAATTTGGACCGAGTATTCATTGACACCGATCGAACAATAGAAGCAGAACATGGTTCCATTTCTGAAATATTTGAAACCAAAGGGGAGGGCTACTTCCGATCACTCGAGGAGAGGGCTTTTTCTGAGGCTATTCAACAAGGTGCGGTGGTAGCAACCGGTGGTGGCGTGGTTCTATCTGAGGTAAATCGCAATCTTATGAAGCAGGGCTTGGTTGTGTTTCTAGACAGCACCCAGGAGGCAGTGATCGGCAGGGTAAATCTAGACAAGAGGCCCCTTCTGAAGGACCAACCAGAACGTTGGCAGGAGATCTACAACCAGAGGCTTCCCCTCTATAAAGAGGTTGCGGACATTGAAGTATTTACTGGTACTCGGCCAATCAAGGATCTTCTAAATGAGATAAGTGAAAAGATTGAACAACATGAGCTATAGCATCGTCGGCCGAAACCTTCTGAATGACATTGCCCCACATCTTGAGGGCAGTAAGAAGGTGCTACTGGTAAGCCCTCAGGCTCTTTCTGTGACAGCTGAGCATCTGAAGAACACGCTTCAGGATTCTGGATTCGAAGTTCTATTGGCAGAGGTTCCTTCTGGTGAAGATGCCAAGCGCATAGAGGTGGCCTCATTCTGTTGGAAAATCATGGGGCAGGCCGATTTCAATCGTAATGACTGCGTAATTGGACTAGGTGGGGGGTCTACTACGGATCTCGCAGGGTTCGTTGCTGCTAATTGGCTTCGCGGCGTAAAGCTTTATCTAATACCGACAACACTGCTGGCAATGGTTGATGCAGCAATCGGGGGGAAAACCGGAATCAACACAGCCGAGGGAAAGAATCTAGTCGGGAGCTTCTATCTACCAAGCAAGGTGTTTGTAGACCTCCAGACCCTTGAATCCCTTCCAAGGAATGAGCTTCTGGCTGGAATGGCTGAAGTAGTGAAGTACGGATTTATCGAAGATGACTCAATGCTAGACGTAGTACTGCAGGACGAATCAGCGACTAATTTTGAGAGCGAGGCCTTTAAACATCTCGTTGAGAAGTCGATTTCTATCAAGGAGCGAATTACGACCTCTGATTTCAAAGAGAGTGGCGAGCGAGAATTTTTGAATTACGGCCACACCCTTGGCCACGCAATTGAGCACGCTGAGCGTTATAAGTGGCGACACGGTGCCGCAATCTCGATAGGAATGACCTTTGCAGCAGAATTGTCGCTCCTCTCGGGAAGACTTAGTAGTCAAGAAGTGGATAAGCACCGTGAGGTATTTGCCAAGCTTGGGCTCCCTATGACCTATCGTCTGGACCGATTCGACCAGCTTTTAGCAACAATGCAGAGGGATAAGAAAACAAGATCTGGAGTTCTCAGGTTCATTGTTTTGGAGAAAATTGGTAAGCCCAGCATCCTGACTGCTCCAACCAAGGAGCTTCTGTATACCGCCTACCAGGCAATTGTGGAATAGTTCTCATATGAAACTCCTCGTCTTGAACGGTCCAAACCTCAATCTGCTAGGCAGCAGAGAACCGGATATATACGGCCTACAGTCAATTGCCGAGTTGGAAAAGAGCTGTCGCCAAACTGCAAGTGAGTGCGGAGTAGAGGTCGACTTCAGGCAGACCAACAGCGAGACAGAGTTAGTTGAGTGGTTGCAAGAGGCCTTCACCAACAAGCTGCACGTGGTTCTTAACCCAGCCGCTTTTACCCACTACTCTTACGCACTTAGAGATGCCTGCGCAGCCGTGACCGGCTCTGGGCTAAAACTCATTGAGGTTCACATCTCTAATCCACACGCACGCGAAAGTTTCAGACAAAACAGCGTGATTTCGGCAGTAGCGACGGGTGTTATCGCGGGATTTGGGTTTTCTTCATACCACCTGGCAATAAGGCAGCTAGCCGGACGCTAAACTTTCTGCGGTTTAGCAAGGAGATACATGGCAACGTCTAATGACCTAAAAAACGGCATGGTGCTAATGATTGATGGCCAACTATGGAGTGTCATTGAGTTCCAGCATGTCAAGCCCGGAAAGGGGCCAGCATTCGTTCGCACGAAGTTGCGAAGCGTAACAACGGACAAGGTTGTTGATAAGACTTTCAATGCGGGTGTGAAGGTTGAGACGGCCAATGTTGACCGTCGTGACATGCAGTATCTGTACAACGACGGCTCTGGCTACGTCTTCATGGATCTGACGTCATATGACCAGATCAGTCTTGAGCCTAAGGTTGTCGGCGACGCCGCGAATTTCCTTTTGGAGAATCAAAATGCTGTCGTTGCCCTGCACGACGGCAATCCTCTATACGTCGAGCTTCCAGCATCTGTTGTTCTTGAGATTACCTACACCGAGCCAGGACTTCAGGGAGATCGATCTACCGGTGGCAACAAGCCTGCAACCCTGGAAACCGGATACCAAATCCAAGTTCCGCTCTTTATTGAAAACAACACAAGAGTGAAGGTAGATACCCGCACGGGTGAATACCTTGGTCGTGCAACTGACTAGTGAGCGCAAGAACCAAGGCTAGAAAGAGGGCCCTCGATGCTCTTTTTGCATCAGATCTGACTAAAGAGGATGCCCTCAAGGTTCTGAAAAGAACCGAAGACGAGTCAAGAGAAAAGGATGCTCAGGCTGCCATTTTTGATTACGCGGAGACCCTAGTCAGTGGCTATTTAGCTAACGCAGACCGAATTAACTCGCGTCTGCAGCTACTGGCAGAAGGTTGGAGCCTGGACCGAATGCCCAATGTCGACAGGGCCATTCTCAGAATTGCCAGCTGGGAGCTGCTCTACAACCCTGAGATTCCGACTGAGGTGGCCATATCCGAGGCCGTGGCTTTGGCATCAGAGCTCTCTACTGAGGAGTCGCCAAAGTTTGTAAACGGAGTGCTGGCACGACTGGCAAAAGACAAGGAAGCTCTCTAAGCCTGCTATTGTTTGCAGAGAAATCCTTTAAGTTCGTCCCGTGAGGCGAAGAAGGAGCGAGGCATGACTAAGCGCACCGTCCTATCGAGTGACGATATAAATCGCTCCCTTAAGAGAATCTCCCACGAAATTGTTGAGGCCACATCTGGATCTCAGGATCTAGTTATTCTTGGCATCCCCACCAGGGGAGTAGCCCTTGCCCAACGACTTGCACGAAACCTGAGCGATCTCTATCCGCAAAATCCATTAGATTTTGGAACACTTGACGTCACTCTTTACCGAGATGATGGAGTGAGCGCCAGCAGACGTCCCTATCAAACAGACACACCGATTGCCGGTATCGATGACAAGATTGTGATCCTCGTTGATGACGTTCTCTATTCGGGTCGAACCGTCAGGGCTGCACTCGATGCACTAGTTGACATTGGCAGGCCAAGACAGGTCAAGCTTGCCGTACTAGTTGACAGGGGCCATCGCGAGCTGCCAATCCGGCCAGATTTCGTGGGCAAGAATCTTCCAACTTCTTCCGAAGAGCGTGTGAATGTGCGACTTGTTGAAACCGACGGAATTGATGAGGTGGTGATTGAGGAATGAAGCACTTAGTGTCAATTAGAGACTTGTCGAAGGAACAGGCACTTTCGCTCCTGCAGGACGCACAAGAGTTCTCTCAAGTCAATGCAAGAGAAATCAAGAAGATGCCAACTCTGAGGGGTAGAACGGTAGTAAACCTGTTCTTTGAGAACTCAACGCGAACCAGAGTGAGCTTTGAAATTGCCGCAACCCGCCTGAGTGCTGATGTCATCAATGTAAGTGCCGATAGTTCATCTGTTACAAAAGGTGAGTCGCTAAGGGATACCGCGCAAACTCTAGAGGCGCTTGGAGCAGACTGCATTGTTATACGCCACCCTGAATCGGGAGCACCTAGACAACTTGCTGACATGGGTTGGATCTCCTCATCGGTTATCAACGCCGGGGATGGCACTCACGAGCATCCAACTCAGGCACTACTCGATGCTTTGACGATGCAGCAAAGGATTGGTATAGATCTGTCTGGTGTGCGGGTGCTAATTGTGGGAGACATTTTGCACTCCAGAGTCGCTCGCAGCAATTTACTTCTCCTTACCACTCTTGGCGCAGAGGTGACTCTCGCCGGGCCCTCTACCCTTCTGCCCGACACATTCACAGACATGGGCGGAAGAATCTCTCACGATTTCGATCAGTCTCTATCTGAAAAGCCTGATGTTGTCATGATGCTCAGGGTTCAGAAGGAGAGAATGCTTTCCAATTTCGAAAACGATGAGGCTAGGTACATAAAAGACTGGTCTTTGTCGAGCCAAAGACTGAACTCTCTAACTAAAAGCAGCCTGGTTATGCACCCAGGCCCGATCAATAGAGGCCTTGAGATTTCATCCGAAGCAGCGGACGACCCTAGAAGCACAATTCTTTTGCAGGTAACTAATGGTGTAGCAGTGCGCATGGCCGTACTTCGAAGTGTGTTGGCGGTTGATGCATGATTCTAAGTAGCGTGACTCTTCCAAGCGGCGAAACCACAGATATCACAATCGACAATGGTGTAATCACCGCCATAGGTAGGTCGCAGTCCAAAGGAATTGACTGCTCTGGGCTGGTCTGTCTTCCGGGGTTGGTGGATCTGCACACACACCTAAGAGAGCCGGGCTACGAAGCAAGCGAAACTATAAAGACTGGTTCAGCGGCTGCGGCCATGGGCGGCTATACAGCGGTGTTCGCAATGGCAAACACGCTGCCGGTTACCGACTGCGCAGACGTAGCTGAGTTCGTATTTGAGAAAGGCAAAAGAGTCGGTCTGGTTGACGTTCAGCCGATTGGAGCTGTAACAAAACGGCTTGAAGGCAAAGAACTGAGCGACCTTGAAGCAATGGCATTGTCAAGAGCAAAAGTGAGAGTCTTTAGCGATGACGGCAACTGCGTAGATGATTCGGTTCTAATGAAGCAGGCCTTGATTGAAGCTAAAAGATTTGATGCAGTTGTTGCGCAGCATGCACAAGCGCCAAGGCTGACAGTCGGGTCGCAGATGAACGAGAGCGCCCTATGTGCTGAGCTAGGACTCACTGGCTGGCCAGCTGCTGCTGAGGTTGAGATTATCAAGCGTGACATTGAATTGTCGCTGGAGTTGGATGCGAGAGTCCACATTTGTCACATAACAACTGCAGAGGGTTTGGATGTTGTTCGCTGGGGCAAAAGTAAGGGCGCAAAGGTGACTGCAGAGGTAACGCCTCATCATCTGATGCTCACAGAGGAGCTCGTTCGGACTCTAAATCCCATTTATAAAGTCAATCCGCCTCTACGTCTCAAATCCGACACAGTTGCACTTCGCGAGGGACTGTTGGACGGCTCGATTGACATACTTGCCACAGACCACGCGCCCCATTCAGCGGAGAAAAAGAACTGTGAGTGGTCGAGGGCAGCAAACGGAATGACTGGCTTAGAGGTCGCAGCCAGCGTTCTTCAGAAGGTTCTAATCGCAGAAGGAGGGGCCTCCTGGGACAGGTTTGCAAAAGTTGCAAGCACAATACCCTCTCAAATAGGACGCCTATTTCATCACGGGCAAATTGCTGAAGGGGGACAGGCAAATCTGGTTCTTATCGACCCATCAGCACGTCGAGTCATTGACTCGACTACACAATCGCTGTCAACGAATAACCCTTGGATTGGATTGGAACTTCCAGGAAGAGTTGTTCACACGCTACTCAGGGGAGTTTTCACGGTGAAGGATGGCCAGCTTGCTAACTAGAGAGGTGATTGGCTCCGTCTTGGTCAGTCTTGTTTTCGCGGTGGCCGCATTCATCTACTTCCGGGTAAAGAGGCGGAGATTACTTCAAGAACAATCGTTGCCTGAGCCATTTGCGGCTAAAGCAGGCAGACAATTGTTCTCCTGTCTGTATGTTGCGAGCGTCTTTGGTTCTCGTCCCTTGGAGAGAGTCTGGGCCTATGGACTTGGAATTCGCGGCAAGGCTGATATTCAGACCAGCAATGAGGGTTTGAGCATCTTCAGACAGGGTGAGAGGGACCTTTTGATTCCGTTCAGCTCAATCATTAGCTTGGATCGCTCCAGCGCAACCATTGACCGAGGTGTAGAGCGCGATGGCCTCGCTCAACTTAGGTGGATGCTCGGAAGCACAGAGATCATTACGAGCTTTCGCATAACGCAAAATCAAGAGGCCAATTTTTCAAATTTGCAACATGTAGTGGAGGAGTTCAAATGAGTAGGGCATACCTAGTTCTAGAGGACGGAAGCGTATTCGAAGGAGAATCCTTTGGGGCAGCAGGTGAAACTCTCGGAGAACTGGTGTTTGCAACCGGAATGACCGGATACCAAGAAACGATCACCGACCCCTCCTACGCCGGTCAGATTGTTCTGCAAACATCGCCTCACATCGGAATTGTTGGAATGAATAAGCGAGACGAGGAGTCGGGGCAGATCTGGGTTGCTGGGTATGTGGTCAAGGAGCCGAGCAGGGTCTCAAGCAACTGGCGGGCTGAATCCACTCTGGACACGGAGCTTAGAAAGGCTGGCGTGATCGGAATCTCAGATATTGACACGCGGGCGATAACGCTAAGGATTCGCGACCGAGGTGCAATGAGAGCCGGAATATTCAGTGGAGAAACCCTCGACCAAAAGATAATGCTCGAAAAAGTTAAGTCATCTGCCCAGATGAGCGGCCAATTCCTCTCTGATGTGGTCAGCACCAACCAGATCTATCGGATTCCACCTACCATTGCTGCCGTTGGCAAGGTCGCAATCCTTGACCTAGGAGTCAAGAAATCCACACTCGAACACCTTTCAAATCGCGGGTTAGAAGTTATTGTCTTCCCAGCAAGTGCTACCGCAAAGGAAATTCTTGAGCATAAACCCGATGGAATCTTTTATTCCAACGGACCTGGCGATCCTCAGGCAAGCGATGCCCAAGTAGACGTCTTGCGAGAACTACTAGAGCTTGGTCTTCCTTTCTTTGGAATCTGCTTTGGAAATCAACTACTCGGGAGAGCTCTTGGCTTCTCCACCTACAAGCTTGCTTTTGGACACAGAGGAATAAATCAGCCAGTCATGAACACCGAGTCAGGAAGGGTTGAGGTAACTGCACACAACCACGGGTTCGCAGTTCAGATTGATGGCGACGAAGCTGTGTCTCCACTTGGATTTGGCCGGGTCAGGGTTTCCCACCGAGGGCTCAACGACGGAGTGGTCGAAGGTCTCGAGTGTCTTGATCTTCCTGCCTTCTCAGTCCAGTATCACCCTGAGGCTGCGGCGGGCCCACACGATTCTCACTATCTGTTTGACAAATTTCTGAACTTGATTGGGGAGAAGCGTGCCTAAAAGACAGGACATAAATTCAGTCCTAGTGATTGGTTCAGGACCGATTGTTATTGGTCAAGCGTGTGAGTTCGACTACTCAGGAACACAGGCCTGTCGGGTTCTAAGGAGCGAGGGAATCAGGGTAATTCTGATCAATTCAAATCCGGCAACCATCATGACTGACCCGGACTTTGCGGATGCAACTTACGTAGAACCAATCACACCGGAAGTCATTGAATCGATAATCGAGAAGGAAAAGCCAGATGCCATTCTCCCGACCCTTGGTGGACAGACAGCACTCAACGCCGCAATGGCTCTATTTGAAAGAGGCAGCCTAGAGAAATTTGGCGTGGAGCTGATCGGTGCCAACGTAGATGCAATTCGAGCAGGAGAGAATCGGCAAGAGTTCAAGGAGCTAGTGCTGAGAGCTGGGGCTGACGTTGCAAAGAGTCGCATTGCCCACTCGATTGAGGACTGCCTGGAAATCGCAGGAGAGCTTGGCTATCCAATGGTTGTTCGCCCCTCATTCACGATGGGTGGACTTGGCTCTGGCTTTGCCTATAACGAACAGGACCTTCGCCGAATTGCTGGAGCAGGCCTGCAGGCCTCACCAACCCACGAAGTGCTGCTCGAGGAAAGCATTCTTGGTTGGAAAGAATATGAGCTGGAACTTATGCGCGACCGCAACGACAATACTGTCGTAGTTTGCTCCATCGAAAACTTCGATCCCGTTGGTGTGCACACCGGTGATTCAATCACGGTGGCCCCGGCTATGACTCTGACTGACAGGGAATACCAGAACCTTAGGGACATCGGCATCCAAATCATTCGAGATGTGGGTGTCGACACTGGCGGATGCAACATCCAATTTGCTGTTGAACCAGATACGGGAAGAGTAATCGTTATTGAGATGAATCCTCGTGTCAGTCGATCTTCCGCCCTTGCATCAAAGGCAACGGGTTTTCCCATCGCCAAAATTGCAGCAAAACTGGCCATTGGTTACACGCTCGATGAGATACCTAACGACATAACTGGGGTTACCCCTGCAAGCTTCGAGCCAACCCTTGATTACATTGTCGTGAAGGCGCCAAGATTCGCATTTGAAAAGTTCCCGGCGGCGGACCCAACTCTCACCACCACCATGAAGAGTGTCGGCGAAGCCATGGCCATTGGTAGAACTTTTTCCCAGGCACTTCAGAAGGCACTTCGGTCACTTGAGAAAAGAGGCAGCTCTTTCCACTGGCAGGAGACATCTGACACCGTCGATGATCTTCTTCAAAAGATCAAGGTGCCAACGGAGAAAAGAATCGTTCAGGTGCAGCAGGCCCTTCGGCTTGGAGCTACACCGCGAGCTGTTTTCGAGGCAACCAAGATAGATCCCTGGTTTATCGACCAGATTGCTCTGATAAATGAGACAGCTGAATGGTTTGGAAAGCTTTCGAGTTTGGATGAATTGTCAATTAGAAAGGCAAAGAAGCACGGCTTCAGCGACGCTCAACTTGCATCAATTCGGAAAATGACCGAGGAGGAGTTCAGGTCACTTAGACACAGCTTTGGTATCAGGCCAATTTTCAAAACAGTCGACACCTGTGCTGGCGAATTCCCTGCTCTGACTCCCTATCACTACAGCAGCTATGACCAAGAAACCGAGGTAGTGCCATCAGAAAGACAGAAGGTGGTAATTCTCGGTAGCGGGCCAAACCGTATTGGCCAGGGTGTTGAGTTTGACTATTCCTGCGTACACGCGGCATTCGCGCTTCGAGATGCCGGTTATGAAACCATCATGATTAACTGCAATCCTGAAACCGTTTCTACGGATTATGACACTTCCGATCGTCTTTACTTTGAACCGCTGACTCTTGAAGATGTGCTGGAGGTGATTCACGCGGAGGCGTCCTCTGGAGAACTCCTAGGTGTGCTCGTGCAGCTAGGAGGTCAGACTGCCTTAGGTCTGGCAGATGGGCTGAAGACAGCGGGAGTGAGAATACTCGGGACCACTCCTGAATCTATTGAACTGGCGGAGGAGAGAGGTCAGTTCCAAAAGATACTCGACACTGCTCTACTCAAAGCTCCGGCGAACGGAACGGCGATCAACCTTCAACAAGCTGAAGAGATTGCCGATCGCATCGGTTATCCGGTGTTGGTGAGACCAAGCTTTGTCCTTGGAGGAAGAGGCATGGAGATTGTCTACGACCAAGCCTCACTTGTGGATTACTTTGCGCGCATCGCAGAACACGCTCTGGTTGATGCAAAGCACCCGTTGCTGGTCGATAGGTTCCTAGACGACGCAATCGAGATAGATGTCGACGCTCTTTTTGATGGCGAGACCCTATACATCGGGGGAGTCATGGAGCACATTGAGGAGGCGGGAATTCACTCAGGCGATTCAAGCTGCACCCTTCCACCAATAACCCTCAGCGATACGCAGATAAATCGAGTTGTTGAGGCGACTGAGAAAATCGCAAGGGGACTTAGTGTCAGGGGCTTACTCAACGTTCAGTTTGCCCTGGCTTCCGATGTTCTTTATGTTCTCGAAGCGAATCCTCGGGCATCAAGAACCGTTCCCTTTGTCTCGAAGGCACTTGGGATTGCCCTAGCGAAAGCAGCAGCCCTGGTTATGGTTGGTAGGAAAGTCACAGATTTGATTCAATCCAAGCTCCTGCCCGCAACAGATGGAGCACACCTTCCCGCAAATACTCCAGTGTCGGTCAAGGAGGCTGTTCTTCCATTCAAGAGATTTGCCACCAAAGAGGGAAGGTTTGTTGACAGTCTCCTCGGTCCAGAAATGAGATCCACCGGTGAGGTGATGGGCATCGACACAAACTTCCCATCAGCCTTTGCAAAGTCTCAGGCGGCAGCAGGTTCATCGCTTCCGCTTGCGGGCACAGTCTTTATTTCGGTAGCCGATCGAGATAAGCCGCAGATAGTGCTCCCGGTGAGAAGGCTGGCTCAGCTTGGCTATCGCATCTTGGCAACTGAGGGAACATCCAAAATGCTTAGAAGACACGGCATAGAGAGTCAGACCGTTGCCAAGTATTCACAGGCCAGAGGTGAGCGCTCGATTGTTGAGATGATTACTTCCGGTGAGGTTGACGTAGTGGTGAATACTCCCTCTGGAGCTGATGCTAGAAGTGATGGCTACGAAATAAGAGCAGCAACAACCGCAGCCGATAAGCCAATCTTCACTACCGTTGCGCAGCTATCAGCAGCAATCGGTTCTTTTGAGATCATCAGGGAGAAGAAGTTCAGCGTAAAGTCATTACAGGAACACGCAAAGTTCAGGTCAGAGAATGCATAGTTTCGTGGAAAGGCTTCTGGACATAAGAAGCACGCTTGGGCCGCTCTGCGTTGGAATTGATCCATCTGAAGAGGTACTTACCGATTGGGGTATCCCAGACACTGCTGAGGGCGCGAGAGACTTCGGCTATGCCATCATCTCCGCTTGCGAAGGGAGGGTTGGTTTTATAAAACCTCAGGTCTCCTTCTACGAGAGGTTTGGTTCTACTGGGTACTTTGCGCTGGAAGAAGTGTTGGCTGCTGCTCGGGAAGCAAACCTCCTGATTATTTCCGATGCTAAACGTGGAGACATTGGCTCTACCATGCTCGGCTATGCGCAGGCTTGGTTCGGTGACGATTCCCCACTCAGAAGCGATGCACTAACTGTGTCTCCATATCTTGGCCCGACCTCACTCGCAGAAACTATCGAGGTCGCCAGAGATGTTCAGGGAGGCATATTTATACTTGCAGCCACCTCGAACATCGAGGCTGAAGAGATTCAGAAGGCCAAGACCGGTAACCAATCTGTAGCTGCAAGAGTGCTGAGGGCGGCCGTTGAGCTGAGCTCTGGAGACGTTGGGGTGGTCATCGGAGCGACTCAAGATCTTGACAAGTTTGGAGTTGCTTCAATCAGAGACCAAAGGCTTCAGATTCCGATTCTCGCGCCAGGTTTTGGTTTTCAAGGGGCCAAGCTCTCTGATATCGGTGAGCTATTTGGGCAAAGCTCGGATTACGTTATTCCATCCGTGTCTCGGGGTATCTATCAGGCAGGTCCGAGCGGACTAATCAGGATTATCGAAGACATGAGGGCCGAGATATGACGCTACTGGTTTTGGTAGGACCCGCAGGCGTTGGGAAGGGCAGCCTGGTGAAAAAAATGCTTGCTAGTCAGTCAGATCTGCGTCTGTCTGTATCTGCAACGACTAGGAATCCGCGTCCCGGGGAAGTTGACGGGATTCATTACCACTTTGTCAGCAAAGACACATTTCAAGAAATGATTCACAAAGGCCAATTCCTCGAGTGGGCAGAGGTTCATGGGAGTGCCTACTACGGCACTCCACGCAAGGAGCTAGAGCAAGCAATTGCAGATGGCAAACACCTGGTTCTTGAGATTGACCTGCAGGGAGCTCGCCAAATCAGAGGCAAAGTGCAGGATTCGATGTCAGTTTTTATCCTTCCCCCATCTCCCGAAGAGCTTGAACGCAGGCTTAGGGGCAGGGGGACGGAGACAGAGTCGGAGATTCAAACTAGACTAAAGACCGCTCAAAACGAGCTGGCTGCTGCCAGTGAATTTGATTATCAAGTCATCAACGAAGACCTGGACCAAACGGCCTCTGAAATTGTTGATTTATTGCGCAACTGGAAAAAGGAAGACTAAATGGACACCAAGGGAATTACAGCCCCACCGATTGACGAACTACTTGGAAAGGTAGAGTCCAATTACGAGCTAGTCATTTTTGCGTCCAAGCGTGCTCGACAGATTAACGAGTACTACTCGGCCCTACACGAGGGAAGTCTTTTCAATTACGTCGGCCCGCTGGTTGATTCCACCATCGATGACAAGGCTCTTTCAATTGCCCTGCACGAGATTCACCAGGGCAAGCTTCTCAAGAAGTAATTCCGACGTTGCGGATCCTGCTTGGTATCACCGGTGGTATTGCCGCGTATAAGGCTGTAAGTCTTGTCAGGTCTCTCAGTGAGCTTGGTCACGATGTCGAGGTTCTCCCGACTGAAAATGCCCTTCGATTTGTAGGCAAGATCACTCTCGAGGCAATCTCGGGCAAAAACATCGACATCGATATGTATAACGATGTTGCCCAGGTGAGACACGTTGAATTGGGCCAAAGTGCCGACTTGGTGATTGTCGCCCCGGCAACAGCATCTTTTATCGGCAGGCTAGCTGGCGGAATTGCTGACGATCTACTGCTAAATGCAATCATGGCCTCAAGCGCACCGGTCGTTATCTGCCCAGCAATGCACACCGAGATGTGGACCAATGCCGCAACGCAAGAGAACGTTTCCAAACTAGAAGCAAGAGGCATCAGGGTGATGCAACCTGCATCCGGTCGCCTTACCGGCTCTGACAGCGGTGTTGGTCGTCTGCCAGAAGTAGAAGACATAATGTCTTTTGCACTCGGCGGACCATTATCTGGAAAGAGTGTTGTCGTTACAGCCGGCGGGACAAGAGAGCCAATTGATGAGGTCAGATTTATTGGTAATCACTCATCCGGGCGAATGGGCCTCGAGCTTGCAGTTGCAGCGCGCAACATGGGAGCCCAAGTAACTCTGATTGCTGCCAATCTTGAAAAGACACCAACAGGTGTCGAGGTTATTCATGTTGGAAACGTCGAAGAGCTAGAAAATGCCATGCAAGTCAACTGCGATGTTTTGATAATGGCAGCAGCCGTCAGTGACTACAAGCTAAAGCAGCCATTTGCCGGGAAACTCAAAAGAGCAGAGGTTCCTGAGTTGCAGCTTACAGCTACCAAAGACCTAATCGCGTCTTTTGCTGCCAAAAATAAGCTGACCTACTGTGTGGCTTTTGCCCTTGTCGACCAGCAGTCCGATCTTGAAACCATTGCGCGGCAAAAGCTTTGGGATAAGGGCGTGCAGATGGTTGTCGGAAACACAACGGAAGCCCTCGGCAGCTCCAACACGGATGTGCTGGTAGTTGAGCCGGAGCTCTCCAAACGAATAGTCGGTAGCAAGTCCCAAGTTGCCTCTGAGATTGTGGGCCTCGTGGCTCAGAGGGTAGCCAATAGATAGACTGTGGCGCATGACGCTACGCACATTTACCTCAGAATCCGTAACTGAAGGTCATCCAGACAAGATCTGTGACCAAATCTCTGACACCATCCTTGATGCCATGTTGGCTCAGGATCCAACTGCTCGTGTTGCAGTTGAAACCCTTGTAACCACAGGACTAGTTCACATAGCCGGTGAAGTAACCACGTCTAGCTACGTTGAGATTCCACAGCTAGTGCGTGAAAAGCTCTTGGACATCGGTTACAACAGCTCCTCAATTGGTTTTGATGGGACATCCTGCGGTGTGTCCGTTTCGATTGGCGCTCAGTCCCCAGACATCGCTGGCGGAGTCGACAGCGCGCTGGAAAAACGAGCAGGGGATGGCGATCACCTAAGTGAGCTTGGGGCAGGGGACCAGGGCATGATGTTTGGCTACGCCACCAATGAGTCAGACACGCTGATGCCCATGCCGATTCTCCTGTCTCACAGAATTAGCGAGCGACTCTCTGTTGTTCGCAAGGAGCTGAATAACGGCATTCTTAGACCAGACGGCAAGACTCAAGTCTCGGTTGACTACGACGGAAACAAACCTGTCTCAATAAGCACAGTTGTTCTTTCGACGCAGCATCACCCTGACATCTCCCAGGAGGAACTTGCCAGCCTCGTACTAGAGCGAGTTATCAAGCCAGTGTTAGATCAGAGCAAATTGGACTTCTCAAACGTTCGCTACATCATCAATCCTTCGGGAAGGTTTGTGATCGGTGGACCGCAAGGAGATGCTGGTTTGACCGGTAGAAAAATCATCGTCGACACCTACGGTGGAATGGCCAGACACGGCGGTGGAGCTTTCTCAGGTAAAGATCCCTCCAAGGTTGACCGCTCCGCAGCTTATGCGATGCGCTGGGTCGCCAAGAATGTCGTGGCTGCAGGGCTGGCTGACAAAGCTGAGATTCAGGTCGCTTATGCAATAGGTATGGCTAAACCGGTGGCAGTGTTTGTAGAGACATTTGGGACCGAGAAAGTAGATCACACGAACATCCAACGAGCAATTTTGCAAGTGTTTGATCTAAGACCTGCTGCAATAATTCAAGATCTAGACCTTAGGCGACCGATTTACTCTAAGACTGCCGCCTACGGTCACTTTGGTCGTGAATTACCTGAGTTTACTTGGGAGAAAACCGACAGAGCCCAAGCACTTCGCGACGCCGCAGGGAAGTAATGACTAAGGCGGTCAGGGTCGCAGTGGAATCTCCACTGATGCAGCTTGATCGAGAGTTTGATTTTCTGGTTCCGAGAGAACTGGACTCCGCAATTGAGTTTGGACAGCGCGTCAGCTTTCGATTTGGAAGAACTAAGGCCATACAAACTGGCTTTGTTACTGAGCTTCTTGAAAGTAGCAAGTTCGCAACCAATCCCATCGATGCTCTTGTTTCCACAGACCCAGTGCTGACTAGAGAGATTTTTAGTTTCGCAAGACGCGTCGCTGATAGGCAGTGTGTTGCCTTGGGAGAGATTCTGAGCGCTGCCATTCCAGATCACATGCCCAGGGTTCAAATCGAAAGAGCGCCGCGTTCACCCACTAGAAAGCCTCAAGTTGCAACTAGGCAAGCCCTTCTTACTGGGAGACAGGTTGAAGTTGAAGGTGCCTACTATCCGCAGTGGATGCCTGCCTTTCTAAACAGAGCTAGGGCTTTTCTGGAACAGGGCATGTCGTCGATTCTGCTCACGCCCGAGTCTGCGGACACAAGCTGGTTAGTGAGATGTGCTGGTGCCATGGGAATAGACGTACTTGAGTGGGAAGCTAGCGCTAAGTCGGAGAGATTCCGCAAGTTCAACCAGTCGTTCGAACAATCGGCGATTGTTGTTGGAACTAGATCGGCCATCTATGCTCCGGTTGCCAACTTGGCATTCATTGCCCAGGCGGATGATTCTGATGATAGCTACCACGAAGTGGGCTCACCGCACACTAACCTGCGTGACCTTGTTCTTATTCGAGCTGAAGTCTCTTCAGCTTCAGTCCTTTTCGCAGCACCCTACAGATCAATAGAAGTGCAGCGGTTGGTTGAAATCGGGTATCTCACTGAGCTCGAAGAACAAGGCAGCTTGCCGAGAATCTCTTACTCGCCATCATCGGTCAGAGTTGATGATGCATCTCTCAAGCTATCTAAGGAAAGCCTCACCAGCGGGACGCTTCTTGTTCTGTTGCCGAGAAAGGGAAGTTCTTCTTCAGTTTTTTGTCAAGACTGCGGAGAGAGAATCAAATGTGCCTGTGGTGGGTATGTTTGGGAGCCTTCAGAACAGCTGTATACCTGTCGGATCTGCGCCAAAGTTGTCACTAGCTGTGCGATGTGCAAGGCCACATCATTTCGTCGAGGAAGATCCGGAAGCACTAGAACTACGGCAGAGATAGGGAAGATGTTTCCAGGTGCGGTCATCTTCGAGGCTGCTGGAAAGAAGAAGCCTGAGCTAACGGGAAAGAAAAACCAGATCTTGATTGCAACCCCGGGTAGTGCGCCAAGACTAGACAAGGGGTATTCAGGCCTTATAGTCCTCGACTCCGATGTCTGGCTGTCAGCTCAAGCTCTTAGGTCCGAACAAAAAGCTTTGCGAGATTGGTGTGAAGCATTTGAACTACTTGCTCCCCAGGCTCGGATTCACTTTTCGGGACTTAGCGAGGAACTTGGCAAGCCGATTGCTCTGGGGCAGCACCGTGAAATGGCGAAACAGGCATATCTAGAAGCAAAGAAGCTCAAGCTCCCACCGGCAGTGCGATTCACAAAGGTTTCTGGCACTCGTGAGGAAATAACTAAAGTTGTTGCCACACTTGGACAGAACTTAGACGCCGTTCGCAACAGTGGGACCGAAATACTATTTAGATACTCTTACAAAGATGGTCCGAAGATAGCTAGGGAGCTTAGGGCTATTGCAACCACAGCAAAAGCTCTGAAGCGTGGGGATAAAAACGTTCGGGGTCTGAGCGTAATAGTCGATGATGGGAGTATCTAGCCGATGAAGATTGCATTTGCTGGCACCCCAGAAGTCGCCGCAAGCGTCCTTCGCTCGCTCGCCACAGAGTTTGAAGTCTGCTTAGTTATTACTCGTCCCGATGCTCCCAAGGGTAGAGACAAGACGCTCACTCCTTCAGCAGTGGCGGAAACCGCTTCCTCTCTAGGAATACCGCTGCTCAAGTCGAAAAGAGTTGATGAGGAGGTAGTTGAAACGCTTAATCGATCGGGTGCCGAGTTAGTCGTTGTTGTCGCCTTCGGCGCTTTGATACCCAAGACTGCACTAGTTGGTAAGAGGTGGTTGAACCTTCACTTCAGTCTTCTTCCGCTATGGAGAGGTGCAACACCACTTCAACATTCCATGCTCCACGGAACCGGTCAGGGAATCACAGTGTTCGAAATAGACGAAGGGCTCGATACCGGAGAGATTGTTGCTCAATTGCCACTTGCACTCACAAAAGGAAAAACAGCTGGTGAGCTTATGCAAGAGCTCGCCGATCACGGCTCTGATCTCATCATTCGCACACTTAATAAGCCTCTGAGTCTTTCTCCCCAGTCGGGTGAGAGTACCCATGCCCCAAAGATCACAAGGACAGAAGCCGAAGTTACTTTTGACATGACAGCGGCTGAGATTGAAGCCAGAGTCCTAGCTTTCAATCCTGAGCCGGTTGCTTGGTGCAAATTGAATGGTGGCGAACTCAGAATTTTGAGAGCTCGCGCAATTGGAACCATCGACTGGGATGCAATATCCGAAACCGATTTGGAAAATGGAACTCTCGAAATTCGACGGGACTCAGTGCTTGTGGTCTGCGGTGAGGGCTCGCGACTTGAGCTCATCGAGGTTCAACCCGCCGGCAGAAAACCAATGCCTGCAGTTGATTGGGCAAGAGGGTTTAGCGGGTTAAAGATTGGCTAGTGCCAGACAAGTAGCGCTGCAACTATTGCAGAGAGTTCAGCGTGATGACTCTTATGTAAATCTGCTTCTACCCACACTGTTGCGTCAATCGAGTCTGGATGAAGCCGATCGTGGACTCGTGCAAGAACTGGCTTATGGAGCGCTGAGATGGCAGCTGCAGTATGACTCTTTCATTGACATCTTGGCTGGGGGTAAGGCCATTGAACCGGACATTCGCCTAATTCTTCGCCTTGGAATGCACCAGCTACTCAGGATGCGAATTCCCTCTCACGCGGCTATCAATGAGAGCGTTGAGCAGGTGAAGGAAATCCAGCCAAGAGCGGCAGGATTTGCCAATGCGATTCTTCGCAATGCTGATCGAAGGGGATACGACCAGCTTCTCAAAGATGCAACCGAGGGAAAATCACGCCTCGAATACTTATCGATTGTTTATTCGCACCCGCAGTGGGTTATCAGTGTGCTATCTGATGCCCTAGAGCTTGACGGAAAATCTGACATAGAGGCTTTACTTAGCTCGAATAACGAGACCCCACAGATAAACCTAGCTGCGCTGACTGACTCTGCTTCAAAGAAGCTAACTGCTCTAGGACTAAAGAAATCGCCGGTCTCGCCAATTGGATTTATTGCAGCCGGTAACCCTGAGCCACTTCTGGACGCAGACATAAGGGTGCAGGACCAGGGATCTCAGCTGGTCGCTCTTGCCATGCTTGAGTTATCAGATCGCTCAGGTGTGTTCTTGGATATGTGCAGCGGACCAGGCGGGAAATCGGCAGTGCTGCTCTCTGGACTCAGTCCGCAGGCCAAACTTGTCTGCTTTGAGCCGGCTCCCCACAGAGCAAAGCTTGTGGCTCAGGCCGTTGGTGATGATGGGCGAGTAAGTATTGTCACCAGAATGGGGCAGGAGGCTGAAAAGAATTCCTACGATGCTGTCCTACTCGATGCGCCTTGCACGGGCCTTGGCTCACTTCGGAGGAAGCCGGAATCCCGCTGGCGCAAACAACCCAGTCAGCTTCGAGATCTAAACCGAATCCAAAACGAGCTTCTGCTTGCCGGCCTTGACGCTCTGAAGTCAGGAGGGGTTCTTCTTTATTCAACCTGCTCACCGGTGATTTCTGAAACCAATACCCAGATTTTTGATGCCCTTCAATCTCGTCCAGATTGTGATCTGGTTGACATCAAACCCATCCTTTCTAAGATCAGCCCAACTTTGAAGCTCAATGAAAGTCGAAAGACCATTCAGCTTTGGACAAACATCCACCAGACCGACTGCATGTTTCTGGCAGCCATTAGGAAGAATTAGGCTGTAGGCGTGAGAATCAATCCATCAATACTCTCCGCTGACTTTGGCAACCTCGAACAGGCGCTGAAAGACATAGCAACTGCTGACGCAGCTCACATAGATGTTATGGATAACCATTTCGTCCCTAATCTCACGATAGGCATGCCGGTAGTCAAGCGGCTTCAGCAGATCTCGCCAATTCCATTAGATGTACACCTGATGATTGAAAATCCTGATACTGAGGCACTACGGTTTGCTGAATTCAAAGTAGCCTCTATCACCTTTCACCTTGAGGCAGCCAAAGACCCACTTGCACTTATAAAGAAATTACGGCAGGCCGGAGTCTCCCCGGCGGTGTCAGTTAAGCCAGCGACCGAAATTGAATCAACCTTTGAACTCCTGGATCACATTGACATGGTGCTGATAATGACGGTCGAGCCAGGGTTCGGTGGTCAACAGATGATCGAAGCCACATTGCCCAAGATTTCGAATCTAAGAAGCGAAATCGCTGCCCGCAATCTAAGTGTTTCGGTTCAGGTCGATGGCGGTGTGACCAGGGAGAACATTGGAAGACTTGCTGCCCTTGGCGCTGACACTTTTGTGGCAGGGTCTGCAGTATTTGATAGTGGAAGACCTGTCGATAACATCGCTGCTCTGAAAGCCGCAGCCCAAACTCACTAGCTAATTGGCTAACCTATAGCCATGAAATCCTTCAATGAGCTCTATGTGCAGCTTTCGGACATTGCCTCTACTAGGCCAGCGGGGAGTAACTCCGCTCATCTTCTGGAGCAGGGGGTTCATGCCATAGGCAAGAAACTGATGGAGGAAGCCGGTGAGACCTGGATTGCGGCGGAGTATCAATCTGACGAGCAGTTAGCGATGGAGGCCGCTCAGCTGATCTATCATCTGCAACTTCTACTGATAGCCAGGGGAGTAACGCTGGCAGCGCTCGAGGAGAACCTCTGATGCTGAAGATTGCCATCCCAAACAAGGGAATTCTTGCCGACAGCGCTTTTTCCATGCTGAAAGAAGCTGGCTATGCCACTCGCAGAGACACAGCTGAGCTGCACGTAGTTGACGAGCCTAATCAGATTGAGTTTTTCTACCTCAGACCTAGAGACATTGCGACATATGTTGGAGAGGGCTCCCTGGACGCAGGGCTGACTGGCCTTGACCTACTAAAAGATGCCAGGTCGAAGGCGATTGAAATAGCTGACCTCGGATTCGGAGAGTCGCTCTTTAGATTCGCAACCACTGAGCAATCCTCAATCAAGTCTGTCAATGACCTCACAGGTAAGCGCATAGCTACAGCGTATGCAAACTTATTGTCAGACTACCTGGCTGAAAAATCGATCAAGGCTTCAGTTGTGAAGCTTGATGGTGCGGTTGAAAGCGCCATCAAATTGGGAGTTGCCGATGTGATTGCTGATGTGGTGTCAACCGGAAACACTTTGCGGAAAGCCGGACTTCAGGCATTCGGAGATCCAATTCTTCGCTCCACCGCCAGGTTAATTGCCGCCCCAGGTAAAGAGAAGCTAACCGAGAAGCTCCTCAGGAGACTTCAGGGAGTGATTGTTGCCAGGGAGTATGTGCTAATCGACTACGACTGCCCTAAGAATCTTGTAGACAAAGCCGTGGTTATAACTCCTGGAATTGAATCTCCCACAATCTCGCCACTCGCAGACCAAGATTGGGTAGCAGTAAGAGCCCTGGTGAAGGCTGCCAAAACTAACCAGATTATGGATGAGCTCTATGAGATTGGTGCACGCGCAATTCTTGTGACCGAGATCCACGCTGCTCGAATCTAATGACTGCACTTCGAATAATTCCCTGTCTAGACATCTCCGCTGGGAGGGTCGTTAAAGGAGTGAAGTTTCAGGAATTACGCGACAGTGGTGATCCCGTTGAACTTGCCACTCGCTACTACCAGGAGGGTGCGGATGAGCTCACGTTGCTGGACGTTTCGGCGACAGTAGAGGGCAGGGGAGTCATCACAGAGATTGTTGAAAGGTGCGCGGAGAACATCTTTATTCCACTTACTGTCGGCGGGGGAATCAGGAGCGTTTCAGAGGTATCGCAATTACTGGCAGCAGGGGCTGACAAGGTATCCGTTGGTTCAGCAGGAGTGGAAAGACCAAGTTTGCTATCTGAAATAGCCTCGACCCATGGATCTCAGGTACTCGTGGTCTCATGTGACATCAAAAGAGGGCCAAGCAGCAGTGGGTTTGTAATCACCACACACGGTGGAAGAGTTGCTACTGACATAGATGCCGTCTGGTGGGCAAAAGAAGCTGAGAAGCTTGGGGCTGGAGAACTCCTACTCAATTCAATTGACTTTGATGGGACTAAGGAAGGTTTCGACGTCGAGCTAATAAGCAAACTCAGAGAGGTCTCTAGCCTTCCTCTAATTGCATCAGGCGGTGCGGGGACGGTTTCGGATTTCCCAATAGCCGCAAAGGCCGGTGCTGATGCTCTCCTAGCTGCAAGTATTTTCCACAACCAGGAAGTTTCAATTGCTGAAGTGAAGTCGGCACTCAATGAGGCCGCTCTGGAGGTCCGGTTATGAAGATTGACCTCAAATCTCTTAGCTATGACGAAAACGGGTTGATTCCAGTAATAGCTCAGGATGCAAATACCAAGCAGGTACTGATGCTTGGTTATGCCAATTTCGAGACACTGATTGAGTCAATCCAGTTGGGAAAACTCGTTTTCTTCTCTCGCTCCAGGGGACAAAGATGGCTCAAGGGAGAAACCAGTGGAAACTTTTTACACATTGAGTCATTAGAAAAGGATTGCGACTCAGACGCCGTGCTCGCACTTGTGCACCCTGAAGGTCCAACTTGCCACACAGGGTCAGCCAGTTGTTTTGGGGGAAGCAGTGATTAGTGCTGCCGAGGCAAGGGAACTGGCTAGATCCTTCAATGTAATTCCAATCACCAAGAGACTCTTTTCCGGTACCGAGACGCCGTTAGGTATCTATAACAAGCTTTGCGGAAGTAGGCCTGGGACATTTCTTTTAGAGTCTGCTGAGCAAGGCGTATGGGGGCGCTACTCCTTTATTGGGGTCTCAACCCGGGGGTTTCTAACCTACGAAGACGGCGTTAAGTGGACTTCAGAGCAAGATCCGCTTCCACGTGGAGAGCTAAGCCCCAATCCACTGGAAGCTCTGAGGCAAATGCAAACATCTTGGAAATCTGCGCCAGCAGAGTTTCCTCTCAGTGCGGGGCTCGTGGGCCACATCAGCTGGGGACTGACTTCATTTCTTGAAAAGTTGCCTGAGCCGAAGCAAAGCGACTACAAAATCCCGCTCTATAGCTTTTCTCAGTTCAAAGAGTTGGTGGTGCTCGATCACCTCAAATCTGAGATAGTCCTCGTAAGTCTGCTATTTGTTTCAGACGCTTCTAAGATTGAGGCTCTCCACCAGGAGGCTGTGGATGCGATTGCAAGTCTAGAGAGAAGCCTCAGGTTGCCAACTGAGTCAATCATTACAACCCCATCCTGGCCAGAACCA